>Ga0335080_10002559_pt1 | contig 18175 bp, 15 predicted proteins | sample Lox_Sample_34_FD_206720 | JGI IMG/M metagenome (GOLD analysis project Ga0335080, IMG submission 206720) | Soil microbial communities from Loxahatchee National Wildlife Refuge, Florida, United States - Lox_Sample_3.4 | ecosystem: Environmental > Terrestrial > Soil > Wetlands | place: USA...
GGGCTACTTCCTGGCCCGCCCGGGACCCGACGTGCCCGAGCCGACGGAGGAGTTCCGGACGTGGCTTGCCGCGCGCCGCGGCGTGGGGGAGCCGGAGTCCTCTCCGGTGCCTCCGCCCGCCAAGCCCGCGCCCGCCGAGCCCGCCGACGAGCTCTGACGGTCCGCGGGAGAAGCGCCTGGGCCCGCCGGAGACTCCTCTCGAATCCGTTCGCCTCGACGTGTGGCTCGACGTGGCCTGCGTCCTCCCGACGCGGTCGCAAGCGAAGCTCGCCTGCGAGGGCGGCAAAGTGGACGTCAACGGCGAGCGCGCGCGGGCGCATCGGCGGATCCGCGCCGGCGACCGGATCGGCGTGACCGCGCCGGGCGGCCGCCGCGAGCTCGTCGTGCGGGGCCTCGCCGAGCGTTCCATCCCCCGGCGCGAGGCGCGCGCCCTCTACGAAGACGTGACCCCGCCGCCCTCCGCCGAGCAGCTCGAGGTGAGCCGCCTCGACCGGATGCTCGCTCCGCGGAGGGACGAAGGCCGGCCGGACAAGCGCGAACGCCGCGAACGCCGCAAGCGCAAGGGCTGGTAGAGAGGCGGAGTTCCTAGGGCTGGGAGCCGGGCGACTCCGCGGGTGCGTGTGCCTGGGCCACGGCGTCGGGCTGGCGCGGCGCGGCGAAGAGCGATCGGTAGAGACGGTCCTGATACTGGACCCAGGCCGTCAACCGCTCCTCCGCCGTGCGGGCCCGGTCCGGCATCCGGTCGGCGAGGTCGTGGAGCTGTTGGGGATCCTTTTCCATGTCGTAGATCTCGAATCGGTTCTGCCAGACGTTGTCGATGTAGTAGAGGTCGCCCTCGCGGAACCCCAGGTAGTAGTTCGAGTGCGGCGCGAAGAAATAGGTGCGCACGGTCCGGTCGGCCCGGAAGAGGCTCCGGCCCTGCCAGACGGGCGGCGGCGCGAGGTCGAGGAGATCGAGGATCGTCGGCGCCACGTCGATGAGGCCTCCGACGGCGGCGTGCCGCTCGCCGTGGAATCGGCCCGGCTGGATGAACAGAAGCGGCACATGGACGTCCTCTTCGTAGATCTTCGAGCCGTGACTCTGGTGCCCGTGTGTTCCGAAGGATTCGCCGTGATCTCCCACGACGACGACGAGGGTCGATGACGCAAGTCCGGTCACGTCGAGCGTGCGCAAGAGCCGTCCGACGGTCTCGTCGTCGTGCCGGAGCGCGTTCAGGTAGCGGTTGCGGATCTCGCTGTCGGCGTCGAAGACTGCGCCCGCTTCCGGAGGAAAGTATGGGAGATGAGTCATCATCGTCCAGTACATCCCGAAGAAGGGCCGCTCGGACGGCTCGCGGATCCACTCGAGAAGCGTGTCCATCGTGCAGGCGTCGTCCACGCCGTCGAGGTACCTCTCCCACGGTTTGTTGTGGTCGAGAAGCTCCGGTCCGGTGCACCGGATGTCGCGGTAGCCGCGCACGCGCTCGAAGTGGCGGTGCGCGAGAAAATTTCCGGTCCCGGCGTAGCGCAGGTCGGCGGAGTTGAAGAAGGCCGTGCGGTATCCGCGCCCCGCGAGCTCGGAGGACAGCGAGGGGAAGGGCAGGGCCGGATGTTCACGGGTCACGGATCGGTACGACAGCCAGGGATAGAGCGACAGGAGAAGCGAGACCATCGAGCTCTCGGTCGCGGGACAGTGCGCGTAGATCTTGTCGAAAATCGCGGCACGTTCCGCGGCCCGCGTCAGCTCCGGGGTAACCGGACGTGGCCCGCCGAACAGGCCAAACTGGTTGGCCGGCGCGGTCTCGAGAACGACGAGGATGACGTTCCTCGGCGCCGGGGCGCCGGCCGCGAGGGCGCGCGTTGCGGCAGGCGGTGGAGACGGCGCGAAGTCCTCGGGGCCGATCGGCGTCGACGCCTCGAGAAACGACGAGATCCGCGGTGCGCGGATCGCCGAGGAAGCGAAGGCCACGACCGGGTTCTCGATTCCCGCGCGGTTCCAGCCGGCTCCTCCCCAGAAGAAGTACGCGCCCGCGGCGAGCGAGTAGGCGGCGAGCGCCGCGACCGCACGGAGCCTGCCCGGTCGGGCGACGCGGCCCAGGACGGCCTGGAAGATCCGAATGGCGACAAAAAATCCGACCAGCGCGGCGAGCCAGAGGGCCGCGAGCTCGAAGTTCAAAAACCAGCGGATCGCGTTCTTGGCGTCCTGCCCCTGGAGGAAATCTGAATAGTAGAGCCACTGGTACGTGAACGGCCTGCCGAAGATGGGGACGACTTCGCGATTGAGCAGCGCCGCGAGTACCGAGAACGTCGCCACCGCGATCCAGATGCGCGCCACCGCGCGCGATGTCTTGCCCCGAGCTCCCGCCCAGGCGTCGAGAGCCAGAAAGATCGCCGTCAGGACAGCGACGTACACGAGATCGTAGAAGCATGCGAGAAGCAGCCGGCCTCCTCCACGCACCGCGCCGCCGTATATCCCGATGAGCTGCACGCGAACGATCGCGAGGACGAGCAGGAGCGCGAGCCCGATCGCGAGGATTCGGTCGCGCGAAGACGAGGCGCGCGTCTCGGGGTCGGCCGATGGGCTCGTTTGCAACACTTCCTCCGAGCTGGGAAAGGGACTGCTGTTTGCCCGCAAAGATGAGGTGAAGAATGTTAACATCGCCTGTAGGTTTCCTGTTCACAAGCACTTAACGCGGCGGTCCGCCGAAGTAGACTTCCCTTCATGGACTTCGAGGTCCTCTGCCCCTGTTGCAACGCCCGTCTGAAGGTCGACGGAGACCTGAAGGCCGTCATCGATCACGAGGCGCCGAAGGCGCCGCGGAAGTTCGCCTCGGTGGACGACGCCGTCGGCGCCCTGAAGACGCACGACGAGGAGCGTGAGAAGAAGTTCGCGGCCTCCGTCGAGGCCGAGAAGACGAAGAAGGACGTGCTCAACCGGAAATTCGAGGAGCTCTTCCAGAAATCGAAGGGCGATACCGCGAAGCCCGTCCGCGACATCGATCTGGACTGAGGCGCGGCCGATGCGCCCGGCCATTCGGAACGCGGTCCTGGCGTGCCTGGCATTCGCGTGCGCTCCCCCCGCCATTCGGGCCTGGATCTATTCCGAGCACCGCGCGATCACGGCCCGCGGGATCGAGACGCTCGACCCGCGCCGCCGGGCGCAGCTCGACGAGATCTGGTCGGAGGCGCGCGCCGATCGTTCCGCGCGCCTCTGCGAAGCCCTCGACGCCGGAGCCCAGGGAGCGAAGCCCTCGTGCATCGATCTTTCGGCCTGGCCCGCCATCGCAGGCGATCACTCCTGCACGCCGCCGGAGCTCCTCGCGACGATCCTCGACAGCGACTGGATCCTTCCCGTCGCGGCCATCGCCGAGCGCGCGGGGGAGAAAATCGCGCACGCGCGGACGGAGAGCGAGCGGCGCAACGTTCAGATGAAGGGCGATCTCGGCCTGGAGCGGACCGACAAGGAATATTCGACGCGCGCCGGGGCGAGCAATGCGCACTTTCTCCTCCCGCGCGGCGCCGCCGATCCCCGGGCCTACGCGGCGGAAGCGCTGCGCGGGGGCGTCGAGCCCAACGCCATGGCTCTCTACGTGCTCTTCCATGTTGCCGCGATGCACCAGGCCGCGGCGCTCGCCGGAACGACGCCGTCGCCCGTCGAGGTCCGCGAGGTCCTCGCCCTGGAATCCTTTGCACTCCACTTCCTCGAGGACTCCTTCGCCGCAGGCCACATCGCCGGGTCCTGGGGAAAAGCCGCCGAGCGCAAGGGAACGCACGACTATTACAACGAGCACGGCCTCGACACCGAAACGTGGAAGCACGAATCGATCGTTCTCTTCGGAGACGGCCACATGCATCGCGAGGATCTCGAGCGCGCCGGCGCGGCGGTCCGGCAGAGCGTCTCGCAGGTCCTGGACGCGGGGATTCCCGGAACAGAGGCGCATCAGGCGGCGCTCGCCGGGGCCGCGCCGAAGGAGGTCACGTCGGGTGCGTTCAATCTCTGCCGCGTCGAGCACATGCCCGATTGGCACATTCCGCCGCCGATGGATGCCTTCCTGAGCGAGGTCCTCCTCGATTCGCCGATTCCGTTCCGGGGGCCGGGGTTCGCCTCGCTGCCGCGCTTTCGCGCGGAGATCGGATCGTTCCTGGGGCTCGCAAGCGGCTTCTCCTTCGCGAGCGCGGACGGCGGTTTCGTGGAAGGAAACAGCGGCGGCGTGCAGGGAGGCCTCGATGTCGGGCTGCGGCTCGGCCTCGGCCTCGACGCCCTCCTCGGCGACGGCGGCGACGGCCTCCTCTACCTTCAGGGCGGCATCTTCATGCAGTCGCGGTCGTCGGGAAACTGCGAGCCCTACTGCTCGAGCGATCCGCTCGTTCAGCAGTTTGTTCCGGGAATTCCGGCGCGCACGGGCCTGTCGCTCCGCCTTCGGATGCCGTACTGGCTCATCCCCGGCGACCTGATCCTGGCGACGCCTCTCCTCGCGTTCACCGACCCGAAACTCCTCGAGAAGATGGCCATCACGGCCGCCGACGGGGGCCTGATTCCCTGGCAGACGAAACTCGCGACGCCGTTCGGGCGCGTCCAGTTCGTCCTCGGCCGCGAGGTGGCCGTCCATCTGTTCGGCCGGGTCGCCGGAAAGGACGCGTTCCTCGCCATCAACCCGGACGGCCCGAACGGCCAGCCGGTCCTGACGCCGATCGCCGTGCGCTCGATCCAGTGGGACTTTCCGGTCGTCGAGGTGCGTCCCTTCCGCGAGTACGGCACGCGCTACGCGTTTGCCGGCTTCTTCCAGATCGGCGCCGGGTTCGATCATCCGACCGATGCCGAGACGCTCATCCCCGGCCAGGCGCTGCCAAAGCTCAAGACGCGCTACTTCGGTTATCTGCGCATCTACTTCGACGGCCGCCGCTACTTCTAGCGGGTTGCTGCAAAAGGGTGTGGGCCGCCGTAACCCGAAGGGGGGACGGCGTTTTGCCGGCGCTCGCGGAGGAGGAATGAAAGACGTTCGAGAAACGTCCTCCAGCGGTGCCGGATGCAAAATGCCGGACCCGACGCCCGCATCCATTTTTCAGCAGCCTGCTCGCTCGGCCGCGGCCGGCGTCAGGCTGCCGGCGGCTTCGCGTAGGCCATTTCCCTCAGGAGCGCGATCCGGCGTGCGATCGGCGGATGGGTCGAGAAGAGGCTGGCCCACGCGCCGCGCGGAGCGTCCGCCGGGTTCCCCAGCGGGTCCGCGATGCAGAGATACGCGACGCCCTGCTTGATCGACGGCGTCGGGGCGGCCGCGGCGTCGATCTTCTCGAGCGCCGAGGCGAGCGCGAGAGGGTTGCGTGTCAGCTCGGCGCCGGAGGCGTCGGCGAGATATTCCCTCTGCCGCGAAACGCCGAGCGCTACGAGACGGGCGACGATCGGCGCGAGCAAGAGCGAGACGATCCAGAGCAGGAAGAAGACGATTCCGAAGAGCCCGGACTTTCCTTCGCGGCGCCCGACGGCCCGGCCGCCTCCCCAACGCACGCCGCGCCGCGACGCGTCCGCGACGAGGAGGATTGCGCCCGCGAGCGCCGCCACGACGGTCATGAGGCGGATGTCGAGATTGCGCACGTGCGACATCTCGTGCGCGACCACGCCCTGGAGCTCCTCGCGGTTCAGGGCATCGATCGCTCCGCGTGTCACGGCGATCGAGGCGCGGGCCGGTCCGGGCCCCGTGGCGAAGGCGTTGGGGTCGGAATCGGGGATGACCCAGACGGCGGGCTTGGGGAGTCCGGCCGCGATCGCCATTTCCTCGACGACGTTGTCGAGCGCGCGCTCGGCCGGATCGGAGACGTTCACCGGCCGCGCGGCTGCCGATTCGAGGATCGCGCGGTCCCCCGAGGCGAGCGCCCACCACGCGGAAATGCCGCCGAACGCCAGGGCGCCGATCGTGCAGATCGGCAGACCCGGCGAGCCGCCCGCACCGTAGAGGAAGCCGTCGGCGCCGAGGCCGAGGACCGCCAGGAAAATCACGATGGCCGCAAGGAAGAACGCGGTGCGCTCCCGGTTGCGACGCTGCTGCTCGTAGAGGTTGAGAACGGGAGGCAAGTCTCTGGTCCTCCTTCTCGACTGAGGACTGCCGGCTCGGGACCGAGGACTTTCGTGGCTCGAGCTTCGCGAGTCCTCAGTTCTCAGTCCTCGGTCTCAGTCCCGAGAACCACTCCTTGGAAGGCGAATGGGGCTCTCCCTTTCTCAGGAAGGCCGGACGTTCAAGTCCACCTTCGGGACCTCGCGCTCGGCGGCGTCGCGGATCTCGTAGAGCTCCACGGGCTGGAACCGGAAGGTCCTGGCGATGAAGCTGTCCGGGAAGATCTGCTGCGCCGTATTGAAGCGCGTCGCGAGGTCGTTGTAGAACTGCCGCGCGAAGCCGATCTTGTTCTCGGTCGAGGTCAGCTCCTCCATCAGCGCCCGAACGCTCTCGTTCGCCTTCAGGTTGGGGTAGTTCTCCGCAAGCGCGAAGAGGCGCGACAGTGTCTGACTGAGGTGTCCTTCCTTTTCCGCGGTGTCGGCCACGCCGCGCGCCCCGGCGGCGGCGTTCCGGGCGGCGATGACCTTCTCGAGCGTGTCCTGCTCGAACTGCATCTCGCCCTTCACGGACGCGATCAGGTTGGGGATGAGGTCGTGGCGCCGCTTCAGTTGGACGTCGATCTGCTTCCAGGCGTTGGCGACCTGATTCTTCAGGGAGACGAGGTTGTTGTACCGCCAGATCGCCCAGATGGCGGCGATGAAGGCGAGGGCGACGAGAAAGAAAAGACAGCCGCCGGCGAGGGCCATGGCGTCAGGCGTTCAATCCCTGCCGCAGCTCCCGGGACAGGATCTCGACGGCGGACCGCGTGCCGCCCGTCATCTTCTCCTTCCAGACCGTCTCCGTCTCGAAACGGCGGTCGCCGATCGACTCGGCCCAGGGCCGCAGCGCGGCGTCGAGCTCGCTCGCAGACCAGACGTCGCCGCCGCGGCTTCGGGTCATCGCGATGACGTAGGGCACGGTCCGGATGAAGGCGCGCAGCGCCGTCGAGCTCTTGATCGAGTACTTGCGCCCCGCGAAGGCGGCGGGGAAGGCCTTCGCCGCGGCCTTGAAGTAATTGAGGAAGAAGCGGCGCGCGTTTTCGCGGAACTCGCGGGCGATCCGCCCTCCGGCCGCGTCCATCGCCGCGAAGACGTCGCGCAGCTCGTCGGCGAGGGAGGCCTGGGTCACGGCGCCCTTGCCGATGCCGAGCACCTTGATCTGTCCCCTGAGCGGCGAATGCTCGTCCTCGTTCAGGGCGCGGATGATGTCGTGCGCCGCGGCGAGGTTGTCGTCGCGGTAGAGGCGGCGTCCGGAGAGCGAGATGAGGTGCGAGGGATTCAGCTTCGTGTGCTTGCTGTTGATCGTCACGAAGAGCTCGACGACCTGATCGGGCGTCAGCGAGTCGAACACGACGGCCGGGACCTGGAAGTCCTTCAGGTTGTGTTTCTCGGCGAGCTGGTGCAGCGCGAGAAGCCGGTGCTGGCCGTCGAGCGCCCGCAGGATGCCGGACTCCTCCGGAAGCTTCAGCGTGCCGATGTCGTTGCGCGAGGCAGAGGAAGTGAAATCGAGGCGCTTCTCGGAGACGAGGAGAACGCTGCCCGGGATGGCCGGCAGCGTCCCCGAGTCCGCGCACTGGAGGTAGTAGGCGACGAGCTCCTCGATCTTCTTCTGGATGATGGGCCGCTGGAACGCCTGTTCGGAGGCCGCGATCTTCCGCTCGAGGAACTCCCAGTTGACCCGGACTTCCTTGCCCTTGCGGGCGTGGGGCCGCGTGGTCTGCGCCTGGGGCCCGAAGGACAGGACCTCGAAGCCGACCAGGGTCTGGAGGTCCGCGCCGGACAACAGGGCCTCGTAGAACCGCACGCCGAATTGGTTCAGCCGGAGCGAGGGAACAGACAGCATCCGGATCCCCCTTTGTCGGGGGCGCATTATATGTAAGGCCGCCGTAAGATCCGGATGCCCGCTAGGGAGGGGAGATCGCCCGCCAATCGGCCGCGCCGGCCATCTTTTCGTGCATCTGCGAGGCCCCGGCGAGGATGCCCCGGAGCTCTGCCGTCAGGAGCCGCTCGAGGTCCGGGAGGTTCGAGGGGTCGGCCAGGGGGACCGAGCACTCGATCGCGGTCTGGCCGAGCGAGGCGAAGAACGGCGAGGGCCTGCGCGTCCAGTCGGACTCGTTGCGGCGGTGCTTCGTCATCAGGAACGCGGCGAGCCGGCGCTCATCCCAGGGCTCGACGAGCGTCCATCGGAAATTGGCCCGGGCGCCCTTGTGCTGCACTTCGGGCTTTTCGGTGGCCAGGGCAATCGACATAGATTTGGTTTAAAGATAGCATCCGCGTCAAAACGAGCCACAATGAAGGCACATCTCGCGACGATTCTGGCGCTTTGCCTCGGGGCGACCGGCGCCGCATCGGCGGCGGAAGAACATTCCGAGCGCGTTTATCCGTCCCACCTGATGGTCGATCAGGAAGTGGTCGTGGCGGCCCGGATCACGGGCATCGTGGACGAGATCCTGGTGGACCGCGGCGCGGCCGTGGCCAAGGACCAGCCCCTCTGCCGCCTCGATGCCCGCGAGCTCGATGCCGATGTCGCCGAGGCGAAGCAGCAGATGGATCTCAAGAAGCTCGAGCTCGAGCGCGCGAGCCGGCTGTCCGACGGCAAGGTGCTTTCCGCCGCCGACCTCGACGAGAAAAAAGCCGAGTATCAAGTGGCGGTCGCCCAGTACGACCGGGTCCGGACGCAGCGCGATTACACCGTGATCCGTGCGCCCTTTGCGGGGATCGTGACCGAGAAGTACGCGCGCGTGGGCCAGAAAGTCATCGAGGACCGGGCGGAGCCTCTGTTCAAGGTCACCGCTTCCGAGCCGCTGCTCGCCCGTGTCTACCTGCCCGAGGAGGACCTCCTCACCGTCAAGCGCGGCGACCCCGTCGCGGTGACGCTCGACAAGTTCCCCCGGGCGCGCGCGACCGGGACGGTGCAGTTTCTGAGCCCGACGGTGGACGCGGCGAGCGGTACGTTCCAGGTGGTCGTCCAGGTTCGCCGCGATCCGGCGCTGCCGGAACTGCGCCCCGGGGTGGCCGTCAAGGTGCATTTCCGGGGTGCCGCCCGCAACTGACGGCATGGCCGGCTCGCGCTCGTCGAGGCGGCTCCGCGACGCGATCGATCGCGTCCTGATTCACGACATCAAGAACATGGGATTTCGCCTGGAGATGCTCCGGTCGAACCTCGACGAGCACTACGGCGAGCCGGACTTCAAGCGTTCGGTCCAGGAGCTGCTCGCCGCCACCGTCGACAAGCTCGACAAGATCGTCGGCCGCTGGTCCGCGCACGAGGACGCCGTGCTCATCAAGGTGGCCATCGACCTCAACGCGCTCGTCCGCGAGGTCGGAGACGCCCCGACGCGCCGCGGCGGGAGCCAGAGGCGGGCGGGCGGAGGCGATCTGGGACGGCTCTCGTTCGCCCTCGGGGATCTCCCGCCGGTCTGGGGCGATCCCTACTACCTGCGGGACGCCCTCGCGAGCCTCGTGGACAATGCCCTGGAGGCCGCCGGAGCGCCCGGCAAGGTCCTCGTTCGCAGCTTCGCCACCGGAAAGCCGCCCCGGCGCCGCGCGAACATCGAGATCATCGACAACGGCCCGGGCATGTCGGCCGAGTTCCTCCGGGACCGTCTGTTCCAGCCGTTTCAGACGACCAAGTCGGGCGGCGTGGGCCTCGGCCTGTTCACGGCCAATCAGATCGTGCGCCATCACGGCGGCACCGTGCGCCTGAAATCGCGACCCGGCGAGGGGACGGTCGTCCGCCTGTCATTTCCGGCGGTTCGGTCCGAGTCGTGACGGCCGGCGGCGAAGACCTGCCGCGGATTCTGATCGTCGAGGACGATCCGTTCCTCCTCGAGCAGCTCCGCTTCGCGCTGGCGGGCCGGTTCGCAATCACGGGAGCGCGCGATGCGACAGAAGGGCGCGCGCACCTCGGATCGGAGGCCGACGTTTATCTCTTCGATCTGCGCCTGCCGCCATCGCAGACCGTGGAGGAGGGATTCGGCCTCCTGCGCGAAGTCCGACGGCGCGACCCGGACGCCACGGTCGTCGTGATGTCCGGCGAGACGGAGCGGCGCGAGGCGCTCCGGGCCGTCGAGCTCGGCGCCTTCGATTTCTTCCGCAAGCCGGTGGACGCGGCGGAGCTCCTCGTGATCCTGACGAGGGCGCTCGAACGCCGCCGCCTGGTCTCCGAGAATCGCGCGCTGCGGATCGATGCGAAGGCGCCCGGACCCTTCGACCGCCTGGTGGGCGGCAGCCCGGCGATGCGCGGGCTCCTCGACGAGATCCGGCGCCTCGCGCCCTCGGACGCGACCGTCCTCATCGTCGGCGAGAGCGGGACCGGAAAGGAGCTCGTCGCCCACGCGATCCACGACGGGAGCCCCCGCGCGAAGCGCCCCTTCGTCGCCGTCAACGCGGCCGCGCTTCCGGAGACGCTCGCCGAGACCGAGCTCTTCGGGCACGAGAAGGGGGCGTTCACCGGCGCCGTCTCCTCGCGTCCGGGCCGGTTCGAGCTCGCGGCCGGCGGCACCCTTTTCCTCGACGAGGTCGGGACGCTCTCGCCGGCCATCCAGGCGAAACTCCTGCGCGCGATCGAGTCGCGTCAGATCGAGCGCGTCGGCGGGCAGCGCACGATTCCCGTGGACCTTCGTCTGCTCTCCGCGACCAACGAGGACCTGGACAGCGCCGTCGCGCGCGGCAGCTTCCGCGAGGACCTCTACTACCGGATCAACACGGTCCCGATTCGCATTCCCCCGCTCCGGGAGCGCCTGGAGGATCTCGCGCCGCTCTCGGAGCATTTCCTCGCGAAATTCGGCGAACGGCATCGGCGGCCCGGCCGCCGTCTCGCCGCCGGAGTCCTCGAGCGCCTCCGCCAGCACCCGTGGCGGGGGAACGTCCGCGAGCTCGAGCACGTGATCGAGATGCTGGTGCTCTTCTCCGACCAGGAGGAGATCGGTCCGGAGGACCTGCCGCGCGTCCTTCGCGACCGTGTCGCGCCGGCCCCGGGCCCGGCCGCCGCCGGAGCGCTGCCGTTCGCGAAAGCCGTCGAGGAGTTCGAGCGGCGCCTGCTCGCGGAAGCCATCGTCCAAGCCGGGGGAGTCAAGGCGGAGGCCGCCCGCCGCCTGGGCCTCGATGGAAACCAGATCAAGTACTTGTGCCGCAAGTACGGTCTTTGATTCCGGTTGAAGAATTCAACCAAGGGATGAAAAATCCTTCTCCACGACGTTCATTCCGAAACCTCGCCAGTCTTAGAAATGCTTTAGTTTCAATAGTTTTAATAAATCGACGGCGCCGAATGCACCTGGTCCCAACTTTGCGATGAAAGACGGCAAACAAGGAGGGACAAAATGGCGAACGAAGTGAGAATCAAGCTGACGGACGAACAGAAAGCGAAGATCAAGGAAGCCACGGGCAAGGACATGCCGGAGATTCGGGTCGGAAGCCTCGGCGACAACCCGGCGCTCTCGGCGAAGACGGTTGCCCCGCACACGACGGCGCGGGCGATCCAAACGGCCAAGCCGCTTGCCTCGGCGCGCACGCTCCAAACGGCCAAGCCTCTCGCCGCGACGCGCAGCAACATCCAGTCGGCCAAGGCGGTGTCTCCTCGCCAGGCGGCCCGGACCCACTCGCCGAAGAGCGGCATCCAGGTCGCGAGGACGGTGGCCCCCCGCCAGACGGCGCGGACTCACTCGCCCAAGAGCGGCGTCCAGCTCGCGAAGAAGGTGGCTCCCCGCCAGACGGCGCGGACTCACTCGGCCAGGACGCTGTCGGCGCGCAACTCGACGCGCGGCAACACGAAGTAACCCTCTCCGGACGTCTCTCGAGCGCCCCGCTTTCGCGGGGCGCTTTCTTTTTGCCGTCGCGAGCGCTCTCGATCGGAATCTCGAGCCGACGCGACCGGCGTCCGGCGCGGCCAAACTTCGCCTGTTTCCTCGCTCGCCGCTCGCTCCCGCGGCGCGAGTCGCTTCGCAGGGTGAATTTCGAGAAGCTTGGTCGCGCCACGAGCGAATCGTCGACGACCGCGGTTACCAGAGGACGGTCTGGAGCCACCGCTTGAGGATCCGGACGACGTTCACGAGCAGAGAAACGCGCGGTCCGGAGATCTTGGCGAGCCCCGTCATGCCCGGCCGGAGCGAGCCGTCGGCGTTATCGAACTCGGCACGCGCGACGAAGCGGTCGGGGCGCGCCGGGGGCGCGGAGGGATCCGCCATCGACGAGGGGGTGGCCGGATGCTCGAGGGTCGCTGCGGAGACTTCGACGATCTTTCCGTGCGCCGGACGGAGCGGACGCCCGGGCAGCATCGCGGATACGTCCCCTCCGATCCGCACGTCCTCGAGACGCCGCTCGGAGAAGTCGAGATCGGCGCGAAGGCGGCGGGTGTCTCCGACCTCGGCGAGCGTCGTTCCTGCCACGACGTGCCGACCCTTCCAGTCGGCAAGGCGGGGCGTCAGGATCGACCCGGTGAGCGGACTCCGAACCACGAGGCGATCCGAACGGGCCCGGTCGCTCGCGAGCTCCGATTCGACGGAGGCGCCGCGGCGCTCGGCGGCATAGGCGACCGCCGGGTCGCTCGCCCCGCGCGCGCGATTGGCCTCCTTCTCCAGATACCGCCGCTCGGCCGAGAACTCGAGGCCGCGGGCCGCGAGCGCCGGGCTCTCGAGGCGGAAGACGGGCTGTCCGGCGGCCACGATGTCGCCTTCACTCGCGAGGACTTCGGCGACGACGGCGTCCTCGGGCGCTTCGAGACGGGCCTCGGTCGCCGGCCGCAGTCGGATGTCCGTGTGGACCTTCCGGTGCGTCCAGGGCACGAGGAGCAGGAGGGCGAGAACGGCGGCGCCCGCGAGGAGGGGCTTTCGGCTTCGGTTGGACATGATGAGGTCCTTCTTGTCGAGGTAGAAAAGGCGCGCCGTTCGCGTCACGAGCCGGACACGCTTGCGGAAGAGCCGCAGCAGCGTCAGGACGAGCAGCAGAACGGCCAGGTTGGGGAAGTACTTGGAGTAGAAGTTGAAGAAGAGGCCTCCGATGAAGGCCATGACGACGCCGACGTATGCGAGCGCGAGCGGGCCGTAGATCCAGAAAATCCGCCGCTTGCGGCGCGAATGCTCGGGAATCTCGACGGGCAGGCGCAAAACCTTCCGCTGGAACAGGGCGCCGAGGTATCCGAAGGACTCCTCCCGCAGCTCCGGGACTTCGAGCACGCTCGAGAGCGCGTAGTAGCCGTCGATCTTGATGAGCGGATTGATGTTGAAGAAGACAGTGGATGCTCCCGTGAAGAGCATCGTCTTGTAGGCGAACTCGTTCAGGAAGCTGTCGGGATAGGAGATCACCCACAGGAGCGTCGCCGCGAAGCAGATGAAGCCCTCGATGTAGATCCCCGCGGTGGTCGTCCAGAGGCGATGCCACTTGCTCTCGAAGAGGAGCGAGTCCGTCGTGTCGCAGTAGAACGCCGGGGTGAAGTAGAGCAGGGCGATGCCGATGTCGTGCACCTCGCCGCCGTAGATTTTGGTCGTGTAGGCGTGCGCGAACTCGTGGATGCAGCCGATGATCGACAACAACAGGAAGAACTGGATCGCGTCGAGCAGTGGCTTCTTCAGAAACGCGTAGAGCTCGAGCGTGCCCGACCAGATCGGCGCCCAGTGCTGAACGAAAATGCCGACCGTCCAGAGCATCGCGAGGCACCACGCGAGCACGACCGGCGGGGTCCAGATCCAGCGGACATATTTCACCGTCCGGACGAGGAACCTTTCGGGATCGAGCACGTGGAAGGGGAGGAAGAAGATGTTGCGGCCTTCCGCCTTCTCCTCGGCGGCCCGCTGGCGCGCGGTCTTGGCTCTGGCAAGGAGCTGGAGATTGCGCTCGGCGACGCTCTGCTCGATCAGATCGACCTTTCGGAGCATCTCCTCGAAGTCGAGGACGAGCGAGAGGGGGATGTCCTCGCGAGGAAACTCGCGACGGTATTCCTCGAGGATCTCGGCACGCGTCCGGGTCCCGTCGAAGAGCTGGATCAGCCCCCATTCCGAGTCCTGAAAGTTGTAGTACTTGATGGTCTCGGGGTTCTTCACCACCCAGGTGACTTCGCCCATTTGGACTACGCGGCGAATGACGAGGTCTTTTCGGAGGCCCGGCCGTTGGCCGGCCGAGCCGTGCCGCTCGGCGAGCGCCGCGGCCGTGTCTCCCGTGCGCGCCGCGAGAAGGCCGCCGGGTTTGGGGCTCAGGGCAGCAGCGGCCAGACCTTCCTCCACAACCAGCGCACGGGCTTGCGCAGGAGGAGCATCGCGATGCTCCGGCGGCCGGCCCAGACCTTGCCCGTGCCGACCATGCCTGTCTTGAGCATTCCGTCGGGGTTCTCGGCGCGGACCTCGGCGATCAGGAATCGGTCCTCGCCGTCCTCCCGCACGCGCGCGCCGAGGCGCGCCACGGTGCCCGGGAACGTCCGCGTCGGGTAGGGATTGATCTTCAGCGCGACCCGCTGGCCGACCGCGACGATCGCCGCGTCCGCCTCCGGCACGGCGACCTCGGCGGTCACGGTTCCGGCGTCGGCGACGACGGCGAGCTCGTCGCCGCGGTGGAGGAACTGGCCGACGCGCTCCTCGATGCGCGGCGTCACGATGATTCCGGCGGCGGGCGCGGTGAGACGCGTTCGGGCGAGCTCCTCCTTCGCGAGGGCCACGCGCGCGTCGAGCTCGTCGCGGTGGGACTGCGCCTCGAACATGCGCGCCGAGTCGCCCGCTTCACGGAAGCGCGCCACGTCGCTCGCGGCGATGGCGAGCTCGGCCTGCGCATCAGCGAGCCGCGCCGCGTACGCTTCGTCCTTGAGGGTCCCGATGACTTCGCCCGCGGCGACGCGGTCTCCCTCGTGTCGCCGCACGGAGGCGAGGACGCCATCCACACCGGCCGTCACGGTGCCGCGGGAGGCCGGGCGCACGCGGGCCGGACCGGCGATGCGCAGGCGCCATGGGATGATGCAGAGCAAGAGGGCGGCCGCGATCCCCGCGATCCAGGCCGCGCGGCGGCGCCCGGGACGCTCTCCGGTCACGCGGCGTCTCGAGGCGAGCGGCTTCCAGAACCCGACGAGCGGCACCTGCTGGTAGAGCTGCGCGTTGCGGACGGCGACGGTCGCCTGGTTCACCAGGATCTGGAGCAGGTCGCGCGTCTCGCCGTCGAAGCCGAGCGGGTCCTTGCTTTCGAAGGCGAGCACGCCGAGCTTGCCCTCCTCGTCGGAGAGGAGGGCCGCGTGGAAGGACCGAAGCCCCGTCTCTTCGAAGACCGCACGGAACTTCTCCTCCGTCTCGGGCCGATCCGCCGACAGGGATCCGTCCGGGGTCTGCGTCACGGACACGTCGTGGCCCGAGAAGAAGACCCATTGGAGGAGGCCCTCCAGGCGCTTGACCTCGGGCTTCGAGCGGTCGACCTCGGCGGAGCCCGAGATCGCGCCGAGCCGCATCTTGCCCTTCTCGAGGATTGCGATGGCGCAGCGGTCGTACGTGATCAGCGCCGCCGTGGCATTGACGATCGTCTGCATGACCTTGTCGAGGTCGAGCGTCGCGGTGATCTCGCGGCTCACCGCCAGCAGGGCGTCGAGCTCCTCGACTTTCTTCTCGGCTTCATGCTGCCGGGCGGTGCGCAGGGCGCGCACGGCCTGCCGCGCGACGTCCTGGAGCAGCTCCTCGTCCTCGGGCGTGAACTCCGGGTGACGCCCCCGCTTGTTCGCCATCACGAGCGCCCCGATCGAGGCCTGGTCTTCGACGAGCGGAACGGCGAGGACCGAGCGGACGGGATAGCCGTCCACCTCTTCGTACACGGGATCGCCCTCGGGGATCCGGTTGCGCCGGATGGCCGTCTGGTCGGCCAACACGTCGCCGACGAGCGTCGCACCGACCGCCTCGGGCGCCGGAGAGATCTCGTAGTTGTCGTTGATGGCCGTTGCCGCGAGGGTCGCGTCCTCGCCGGAGAGCAGCCAGAGCGAGGCGCTCTCGGCGGTCGTGAAGTCCACGGCCTTGCGGACGATCAGGGTCGCGAGCTCCAGCGGGTCGATCGTCGCCCCGAAGGCCTTCGAGAGGTCGTAGAGGTTCGTCAGCCGCTCGATCGCGCGCAGCATGCCGACGGTCTTGCGCTCGGCGCGCAGGGCCCGGCCGAGCGCGGGCGCGGCGTCCCCGAGGAAGCCGGAGAGCCGCGCGAGGGCCGCGTCCGGGTCCTCGCGATGCCGGAAGAGAAGCACGAGGAGCGCGACCACGAAGCCTTCGGCCTCGAGCGGCAGGGCGACCGCGACCTCCGTTCCGGGCGGCATCCCGCGGAGGAACGGGTCGTCGGTGGCCGCGAGCTCCGAGCTCTCGAGCGCGATCGCCTGTCGGTCCCGCACGAGCGTCCAGGCGACGCCCGAGTCTCTCGGCACGGACCGCCGGCGGAAGCCGTCGGTGCCCTCTCCGGCGTTTCCGATGCACAGAAAGAGGGGATGAACGGTGTCCGGGGCCCAGAGGAGGGCGCCGTCGGCCTGAGCCATCTCGGCGCTCCACCGCGCCGCCCAGCCCGAGGTCTGCGACAGGTTTTCGCAGAGAGCCAGCTCGGCGAGCGCGGAAATCGGGCGTTCGGCGTCGTGCCCCTCCGAGCCCCCTCCCTCCGGCGCGTCGGGCATGAGATTCTCCGGACGCTTTCCTAGAAGCTCAGGACGGCTTTTTCCAGGTCGTCGTGAATCTCGAACACCGAGTCGAGCTTGGTCATCTCGAGAAGCTTCCGAACCTGCGGCCCCGCATTCAGGAGCTTCGTCTGTCCGCCTTCCTTCTGCGAGATGGTCAACGCGCGCACGAGCGCTCCGAGGCCCGAGCTATCGAGGAACCCCACGCGGGCGAGATCGACGAGGAGATAAATTCGTCCTTCCTCGAGCAAGCGCGTCACGGTCTTCTTGAAAATGGATTCGGGATCGCCGATGACCAGGTCTCCGGCGACCGTCAGGATCGTGACTCGCCCGTCTTCCCTTGTCGTGAGTTCCATGGAAGCGGGCGCCATTATGTCGAAAACGCCCTTTCCGTCCAAGGGGCCGGCGGGCCGTCCGCGACGGCACTATGATCCGCCCGCGTGGCCGCGAAGAGCGATCCGGAGGCACAGCGCCTCCTCGAGGACTCCCGCCGGCAGAAGAATTGGAAGCGCTGGGGCCCCTACCTTGCCGAGCGTGCCTGGGGCACGGTTCGGGAGGACTACAGCGCCGACGGCTCGGCCTGGACCTACTTCCCGCACGAGCACGCGCGCTCCCGCGCCTACCGCTGGGGGGAGGACGGGCTGGCGGGCATTTCCGATCGCCATCAATTCGTCTGCTTCGCGCTCGCGCTCTGGAACGGACGCGACCCGATTCTGAAGGAGCGCCTCTTCGGGCTCTCGGGCCCGGAAGGGAATCACGGCGAGGACGTCAAGGAGTCCTACTTCTACCTCGACTCGACGCCGACGCACTCGTACATGAAGTGCCTCTACAAGTATCCGCAGCGGGAGTTTCCGTACGCGCGGCTCCTCGAGGAGAACGCGCGCCGCAGCCGGCGCGATCCGGAGTTCGAGCTCGACGATACGGGCGTCTTTGCCGACGACCGCTACTTCGACGTCTTCGTCGAGTACGCGAAAGCGACGCCGGACGACATCCTCGTCCGCGTCGCGGCCTTCAATCGCGGTCCGGAGGCCGCACGGCTGCACCTTCTGCCGACGATCTGGTTCCGCAACCTCTGGTCCTGGGGCCTCGGCCTCCGGCGTCCGCGGCTCCGGGCGGGGGAGTCCCCTGCGGGCGGGCGCGTCATCGAGCTCGAGTCCGAGTACTACGGCCGGCGCCGTCTCCACGCCGAGGGGAGCCCGGAGCTCCTCTTCACGGAGAACGAGAGCAACGGCGAGCGGCTGTGGGGCGTCCCCAACGACTCGCCCCACGTCAAGGACTCGTTCCATACCTACGTCATCGAGGGCCGGCGGGAAGCCGTCAACCCGGACCGCCGCGGTTCGAAGGCCGCGTGCCTCTACGTCCTCGACGTCCCGCCGGGCGGAAGCGCCTCGATCCGGTTGCGCCTCACCGACGACGTCGCGGCCGCGCCCTTCGGGGACGACTTCGAGCGGATCTTCACGCAGCGTCTCGCGGAGGCGGACGGGTTCGCCGAGGGGCTCGCGC
>Ga0335080_10002560_pt1 | contig 18170 bp, 15 predicted proteins | sample Lox_Sample_34_FD_206720 | JGI IMG/M metagenome (GOLD analysis project Ga0335080, IMG submission 206720) | Soil microbial communities from Loxahatchee National Wildlife Refuge, Florida, United States - Lox_Sample_3.4 | ecosystem: Environmental > Terrestrial > Soil > Wetlands | place: USA...
AGGCCGACATCTGCGGCGAGCGCGTTTCGACCGCGCCGTCGACGCAGATCAGTTGCTCGCCCGGCTGCGCTATCGGCAGGGCTTCGATAGTGAAGCTTCTGCGTGATTCGTCTTCCGTGATCAGCACACCATTGAGCCCAACGTCGAGAACGCGGACGTAGGGCGGAAGGTTGCGCACCTCGACGGGCACGCGGCCCTGAAATCCGGATTGGCGCTGGATGGAGACCGTGATCTCGGCGGTGCCTCCGGGACGGACGGTGACTTCGGGAGTTTCGGCGGCCATGGTGAGATCGGGGCCCGGCGTGACCGCAATCAATTTCAGATGATCCTCGGGATTGGCAGTGTGCTGGAGCCCGCCGCCTTTTCCCGTGACGCGAAGTTGAGCGGGTGCGGCGAGAGGGGCACCGGCACGGAGGATGAGGGTCGTGGAATTCTGGCCCGGGCGAATGACGGCGGGATCGGACTGCAAGCCTGCCGGCAGGCCGGCAAGTGCGACCTCGATCCGATCATTGAAACCATCCATTCGCGTCGCGGTGACCGTGATCGGCACGGCGCCATTGAGCGGCACGTTGGGATTGCGCGGCGTCACGGAGAGGCGGAAATCGGGACTCGGATGGCGGACTGTAAGACGGTAGCCAAAACTTTCGCCGCCGAGCTTGTTGGTGTCGGCGATGCGAACGGTGTAGTCGGCATCTTCGGGCGCGGTGAAGTGGACGACGGAATCGCGGCCGTAGCCGGGACCGCCATCGTCATTGCGGTAATAGAGGTGGGCTACTGGCAGGCCGTTAGCCGAGGGCTTAGATCCCGGCGGCAGGATCTGCACCTTGTAGATCGGCGAATCGATGGCGTGGGCTTCGGCCGTGGTGTCGAGGAACGCGAGCCGCTGGCCGCCGAAAGCTTCGAAGATGGTGTCGGCGTCGGGTGAGAGCGGCAAGGCTTCCACGCGGACAATCTCGCCGCCGACCATCATGTAGTCGCCGGCATGAAGCTCGTTCCAGGAGGAGATGCGCAGCCCGCGATCGGTGGATCCGTGATCGCGGAGAGTCAAGTTGGTTTCCCAGACGGGGCGGACGACGGCGCGCTCGATCGGTCGGCCATTGCCATCCAGGACCTCGAGGAAGCTATCGAGGCCGCTGCCGAGGCGGCGCGCGTTGACTTCGAGGACCAGTTGCTCGCCCTTGCGCGCGTGGAAGCGGTAATGGTTTTCGCCGGCAGGTTTGGCGATGCGGCCGTTGATGGTGACCGGGACCGTGATAGCGCCGCCCTGCGATTCGATTTCGGGCTCATCGCCGAGCGCAACCTTCAATTGATTAAAGGCATGGGCGGGGCGGAGCGAGACGGTGTCTTCGACGTCGCCCGCAGGAATGGATTCGATCTTCAGGGTGGGCGCCACGTGCCATCCGCGCAAAGCAAGGTTGGCGGTTGACCCACGGCGCATCCCCAAGGGCCACGCGCCCGCCAGCAACGGAAATTCGCCGGCGATGATGCGGTACGTGTTGCTGGCGCGGCCGCTCTGCTGGTAATCGGCGATGCGAATGTAGTACGTCCCGGCCTGGGCGAAGCGGTACGCGAACTGGACCTGCTCCGTGCCGCCATTTTCACCGAACGAGCGAAGTGCTTTGAGATCGGCATCGAAGATGGTGACCACCGGCTGGAGCTGGCTGCCGATCAGCGCCGCATTGTTCTGGAAGCCGATCTCCTGGCCGGCGCGGACCTGGATCTTGTAGTAATCGACATCTCCGGGCCGCGAGATCGCGCCCGTAAGGACCGCGGGAAGAAAAGTTTCGACGGCAGTTTCCGGGGTGTCGTTGGGTTCCTGGTCAGCCGATTCGCCGTAGTAAGGCTCAATGAGGAAGCGGCCTTCCGGGCTGGTGCCGAGCGGCGTCAGGAGGCGGAAGCTGACCGGACCGATTTCGGCGTCGGGGGAGATTTCGACTTCGACGGTGACCTGGTTGCGCGGAGGAAGCGGCCCGAGCTCGATGGTAGAAGGTGTGCCGTTGGCTCCCAGGCGGATGTCGGGGAGGTCGGGGAGCTCTTTGACGCGCAGGATGCGGCCCGTGACGCCGGGTTCGGAGAAGAAGATAGCGGAAGCGCGAGCGAGGTTCAGGCCTTCAACGGTGAGCTCGACGGTAGTGCCGCGGGCGATGCCTTGGGGGGAAACCGAGTTGAGCGTCGGTGGGGTGGTGCGAGGACTCTCCGCGTAGAGGAGGCTTGTTAGTATGAGAGCGAGCGTGAATTCGAGGCGGAGGCGCGGAAACGCGACGGCTTTCATTGAGCTACCTCGAAGAACTTCAACGTTCCGTTAAAGAAGGCGGCGCCCAGGGTTTGGCTGTTGGGGGAGAAGTCGAGGCCCAGCGGCCAGTCGGGGAGATTCGGGTAGGTGTGGACTTCCGTGAGATCGGCAGCCCTGAAGAGCTTGACGGTGCGATCGGCACTCGCAGAAGCAAGGTACTTGCCGTCGGGGGACCAGGCGAGTTTGAGGATCGCGTCTTCGTGGGCGATCAAGGAGCGGTCGAGCGTGGCGTCTTTTTCATGGAGGGTCCAGAGGCGGATCGTCTTGTCCTGGCCTGCGGCAGCGATGCGGCGGCCATCGGGAGAGACGGCGACGGTGTTGATCCCATCGGTGGAATCGGAGAGTGTGTAGAGCCGGCTGCCGGTGGCGGTATCCCAGACTTTGACAGAGCGGTCGGCGGCGCCAGTGACGAGGCGCCGGCCATCGGGTGTGAAGGCGAGGGCGTAGACAGCGTCGATGTGATCTTTGAGGGTGCGGATCTCTTTGCCGGTACGGGCGTCCCAGAGCTTGACGAGCTTGTCGTAGCTCGCGCTGGCGAGGGTGGCGGAGTCGGGAGAGAAAGCGACGGCGTAAATGCAGTCCGAGTGGCCGGCTAACGTAGCGGCGAGCTGGCGCGTAGAGATGTTCCAGATCTGGATCTCGCCCTTGCGCGCGGGCAGGCCGCCGGCGGCGGCAAGGAGCTGGCCATCGCGGGAGAAGGAAAGGGCGCGGACGGCATCTGCGGCGCTGGGAAGGGTCGCGATCAGCTTGTGCGTTGCGGGATCGATCAAGCGCGTTTCCTTGTAGCTGCCGATGGCGACAGGTCCGCCATTGGGGTGCCAGGCGAGGGCGTAGAAGATCGCGGCTGTGGCTAGTGGTTGAATAGGAACTCCTTGCTGGTGAGAAGCGACCACGCCATATCTTCCAATGCCTGTTGATGGCCGGAGCGCGGGACACCGGCGAGCGCGGCCAGGATTGACTGGCGTTCGGCATCGCTCGGATAACGGCTGAAGGCGCTCAGGTACAGAAACTCGATGATCCGGCGGTCGCTCATGCCGAGCTTGACGAAAAGCGCGATTGTCCCGTCGGCAGCGCTGAGCTTTTTGTTGATCGTATCGCCGTTGATCACGTGCAGGGCTTGGGCGATGGTGGGATCGCTGGAGCGCTCGGCGGCGTCGCAGATGTTGCGCGCGGGGCGGCCGAAGCCGGTAAGGAAATCGGAGCGGACTTGCGTATCAGGAAGCTGCAAGGCGCGGGTGCCTGAGGGATAGCCTGTAAAGGCGGCGGGGACGCCGGTGACTTGCGAGATGGCGTCGAGCAGGACCTCGGCGGAGAGGCGGCGAATGATGTGCTTCGAATAATAAGTGTTGTCAGACTGGTTGGTGGTGTTGGCCTCGCTCGAAAGCTGGTAGACGCTGGACGTCATGATCAAGCGGATGAGGCGCCTGATGTCGTAACCGTGCTCGACAAAATCCTTGGAGAGCGCGGCGAGCAGCTCTTCGTTGGAGGCGGGGTTGGTGGCGCGGAGATCGTCGACGGGATCGACCAGACCGCGGCCCATGAAGTTGCCCCAGACGCGGTTGACGATGGTACGCGAGAACATCGCGTTGTCCGGGCTGGTGAGCCACTTGGCGAAGACGACCCGGCGGTCTTCGGACGAATCGAGCGCGATCGGGGGTGCGTCGAGCGGCGCGGGCGGAAGCGCACGGGCGAGGCGGGGATGGAGGACGTCGCCCGAGGGGCGGGCGAAGACGATGTTTTCGCCGGCCTGAGTGCCGTTCTTGATACCGACGCGCGCGAAGAGGTTGGCCATCTGGTAGTACTGCGTCTGGGTCCACTTTTCGAGCGGATGATTGTGGCAGCGTGCACACGTGATGTGCTGGCCGAGGAAGGCCTGCGTGGCGTTCTCGCTGATCTCGATCGGGTCCTTGTGAAGCACGAAGTAATTCAGCGCACCGAACTCGCGGGTGCTGCCGGATTCGGTGAAGATCTCGCGGGCGAATTGGTCCCAGGGCTTGTTGGCCCTGACCGATTCCCGGATCCAGTTGTAGAAGGCCCACATCGCGGTGGAGTTGAGCTTCTTGGACGAGACCAGGAGGAGATCGGACCATTTATACGACCAATAGTCGACGTATTCGTCGCGGGCGAGGAGTTGGTCGATGAGTTTGGCGCGCTTGTCGGAGGAGGTATCGGCGAGGAAAGTTTCGGATTCTTCAGTGGTGGGGAGGACGCCGATGGCGTCGATGTAGGCGCGGCGGAGGAATTCGGCATCGGTAGCGGGCTTCGAGGGTGTCAGATGGAGGGCGCGCCATTTCGCGGCGGCGAGATTGTCGATGAGCGATGAACCGGGCGGAAGAGCCGGTGCGGGGTAGGCGAAGGGCACTGTGAGGCGCGCGTAAAGAACGCGGCTGGAATACCAGAGCGTGACTGCCGCTTCGCCGGCGCCGGTCATGGTGACGCGGCCGTTGTCGTCGACGGTGGCCACGCCCTCGTTAGTGGAACTGTACTTTACCCAGCGGGTGACGTCCTTCGTGCTGCCGTCCGAGTAGGTGGCGCGGACGGCGAGCTGCTGCTGCGCGCCGGGTGCGAGCGTGGCGGACGCCGGGGAAACTTCGAGGCTGCGGATTTGCGGGTCGGAGTCGGATGGGCGCGGAGCGCCGGCGGCGATCCAGTCGTACAGGATGCGGTATTCGAGCGAATCCTTGGCGAAGCGCTTGCCGCCGCCGTGGGGGATGGCGAAAGTCGGCTTGAGGAGAATCAGGCTCGCGGCGGGCTCTTCGAGCGAGACGCGGCGGCCGAGGGATTGGCGGGTGAGGGTGTCGTAGTCGGTTTCGGGATCGTAGCCGCGCAGGGTGAGCTTGAAGCCGTTTTTTCCCGCGAGGGCGCCGTGGCAAGCGCCGGAGTTGCAGCCCATCTTGGTGAGGACGGGGATGACGTCGTTGCGGAAGGAGGGCGTGGACGGCTGCGCGAGAAGCGGCGTGCAAAGCAAGAGGCCGAGTATTTGACGCGGAGGCGCGGAGAAGCGGAGTTTCACGAGAGTAACTCTCTTAGTGGTTCGGTGCCGCGGTCTACTAACGGGATCGGACGGCCTTGGACACCTGGGAGCTCGATACCGAGGTCGATGCCGAGGCCGCGATAGATCGTGGCTGCGATCATGCCTGGCGTGACGGGACGGTCCTTTGGAGCGGCGGCGATATCGTCGCTGGAGCCTACTACAGTGCCGCCTTTTAGGGGGCCGCCGCCCATGAGCATCGTCCAGCATTGCGGCCAGTGGTCGCGGCCGCCCGCCGGATTGATCTTGGGCGTACGGCCGAATTCGCCGGTGGCGATGACCATCGTGTTGCTGAGCAGGCCGCGCTCGCCGAGCTCGGAGAGCAGGCTGCTGTAGGCCATGTCGAACATGGGACCGACCAGGTCGCGGTAGCAACTGATGGGGCTGAAGGGGCGCGAACCGTGGATGTCCCAGGTGATTTCGTCAAAGACGGTCTCGAACATGTTGACGGTGACGAAGCGGACGCCGGCTTCGATCAGGCGGCGAGCGAGCAGGCAACTCTGGCCGAAGCGGTTGAGGCCGTACTTTTCGCGCACCTCTTCGGGCTCGCGGTGAAGCTCGAAAGCGGCGCGGGCTTTGGCGGACGACATCAGGGTGTATGCCTGGTGGAAGGTGGAATCGAGAAGGCGGGCGTCGGCGGAGGTTTCGAATTCGCTGACGGATTTATCAACCATGTCACGCCAGTTGCGGCGGCGATCGACGCGGAGGGCGCTGAGGTAATCGGGCGGAAGCATGTCCGGAACGCGGAAGTTGGGGTCGGAGGGATCGGCGTTGAGGACGAAGGGATCGAAGCCCTTGCCGAGGAAGCCGGCGTTTTGGCCGTGCGGCATATTTCCGCCGGTGTTGCCGATGGGGCGCGGCAGCAGCACGTGCGGCGGGACATCCCCCTTGGCGCCTTTGAGCTTGGAGAGCACGCAGCCGATGTGCGGATATTCGATACCGCCCTGGAAGAGGCGGCCGGTCTGCATCATTTGATGGCCGGTGTCGTGGACCGCGGCGGCGGTGTGATAGAGGCTGCGGACGAGAGAGAACTTGTCAGCGTGTTTGGCGGTGCGCGGAAAATTCTCGCTGATCTCGATGCCGGCAACGTTGGTCTTGATCGGCCGGTAGGGCCCGCGGATTTCGGCGGGTGCGTTCGGCTTCATGTCGAAGGTGTCGAGCTGCGAAGGGCCGCCGATCAGCATGAGGAGAACGCAGTTGACATCGTTGGTTTCAGCGCCGAGGGCGCGGAGACCGAAGAGATCGGTCAGGCCGAGGCCCAGCGCAGTGAGGGATCCGGCGTGGAGGAAATCACGGCGGCGAAGGCCATCGCAGAACTCGACGGGACGGTCGGCGTCAAGGCGGAACATTCTCCCCTCCTGGGGGAGAATTTTATCACTCGCATGGGTGAAAAGATGAAGACGGAACTCAACAGGTGCGGGCGTGGACGATACAATGTCTCCATCGAGGCGATCGCTACGATGACGCAGGCAGTCATCACGGAAGCAGGTTTTGAGCAGGCGGGAAGCGGCGCGGGCGCGCGGTAAAGCCCATATGGACTCGGTTGATCTCTATCAGTCGGCGGGCGGCCGGGACGGGTGCCGGAAGCTATCGGAGGCGTTCTACGGCCGGGTGCAGCGGGACCCTGTGCTGCGGCCGCTGTTTCCGGGCAAAAGCATGCGTTGCGCGGTGAATGCGTTCGCAGCCTTTCTCGCCCAGTTCCTTGGCGGGCCTGTCGAGGATGCTCAGGAGCGATGGTGGCTGAGCCTGCGCGAATCGCATCTGCGCTTCAAAATCGGACCGCAGGAGCGGCAGGCGTGGATGAGCCATATGGTGGAAGCTCTGGAGGACGTGCCGATCGACGAGCCGGTTCGCCTGGCGTTGCGCGACCTTTTTGAGCGATCGTCCGCCTACATCGTAAATACCGGCCATGGCGGGGGAGGGGCGGCAACGGCAGGGAATCCGCCAGACGATCGAGTCCGCCGCCAAATTGCGCAACGATGGGCCGAACAGCGGGCATTGGATGATCTGGTGGCGGCCATTCGCCTTGGCGATGCGGGCCGCGCTATCGAGTTGACCGAGAGTCCAGTGCTCGAGGCCCGCTTCGCGCGCGATCGCGCCGTGTTTGCACACGTGCTGGGGCTGATGATGGGATGCGGCAACGATGCCCTCCTGGAATACGCCGAACGCGAGGTATCGGCCGATCCGGCACTGGCCGGCATCCATGGCAGGTACGGCCGAACGCTTCTTCACGACGCGTCGGCGCAAGGGAATCTGCGCATGGTCGAGCTGCTGCTTCGCCTTGCCGCCGACCCGAACGCGAAGAGCACGGGCGGACATGCTCCTCTGTACTGCGTGGCGAACGAATGCCAGGCGTCGGGAGGCGGCAACATCGTCCGCGCGCTGGTTCGGGCAGGAGCGCAGGTGGATGCGCGAAGCGACTCCAAACGAAGCACGGCGCTCCACATGGCGGCCCGGCGAGGGAACACGGAGGTCACCGCGGCTCTGCTGGACTGCGGCGCGGACGTGAATGCACGCGACACCACCGGAGATACGCCGTTTCGGCGTGCGAAGAACTGCCGGAAGGCCGGAGTTGCTTCGCTTCTGGTCTCGCGCGGTGCGGTGGGCTAGAGTTCTTATATAAGTAGTACTTCTGCCGCGAATTACCGAGAATCCCATCAGGTACCCTAGGGACCCCCCTAGTCCCCCTAGTTAACCATCCCCTGTTTTCTTAAGACAACATAGCCCGTATGCTCAAAGTACATAACGGGCGCCATACGAAGGAGAACATGATGAACGTACTTAGCAGACTGTGGAACGAAGATAACGGGCAGGACCTAATCGAGTACACCCTGCTCATGGCATTTGTGGCACTGGCTTCGGCGGCCCTCTTCCTGGGCGCCGGCGGCAGCATTTCGGGCATCTGGAGCACGAGCAACAGCCAATTGTCCGCCGCGAACAGCTTTTCCAGCGGTTCCTAACCCGGAGACCAGCTCAGTGCAGGAGACTCGATACAGATTCGGGTGAGGCGACCAAAGAGGCATGCACCTTTCGGTCGTCTCGCTGGACCTGGGTCGATGGGGCCAGTCTGGTGAGAAGTAGGATGGCCCGAAGACTTCCTTCAAAGCGGCTGGCGTCCTGGGGAGTGGAACAGCGCGCGTTCAATTCCAGCGCGACGCGATCGCCGAATTGGGCGGCGATCGTGACCAGCTCCGTGTCGCGGAACAGCCGGTTGAAGTTGGCGAGATTTCCTTCCAGTGGAAGCGTCGTACCGCCCCTGATGACTGCCCAGGCGGGGTAGTGTGCGGCCAGAGGTTCGGCCTCTATCAGAAGCGGCGACATGGCACCGGGCGCCGTCCGTGCTCCCGCGGCGCCCGCGGGGCTGAGCGTGAGGGTAAGGACCTCGGATCCCCGGACAGCGATCACGACGTAGCGGTCGGCCGCGAACCCGCCCGCGAGCCCGCGCAGCGCTTCCGGTTTGAAGCCCGCGATCGCTGAAGCATCCCCGGGCACCGCTCGCGCAAGCCGCGGATCGATCGCAGGCGGCGGACCTGCCGGGCGGCATGAAACCAACATGAGGGCCGCCGCGACCGAGGCGGCTGTTCGCGCTCTCATGCCTCCCGCTGAAGATAGGCAGCCAGCTTCTGCCGGGTACGTTTGTTGTTCATATCCGTGAAGCTGGCCAGCGCGGCCGATTCATCCTCGTAGACGTCGAAGAGGGAATCCAGCCTGGTTCTGGAGAGTGCGTGCGCGAGCACATGCCCCGGGTTCAGCAGGCGCGCCACGCCGCCGCGCCGCACGATTGAAGCATGCGCCGCCACCAGGTCCCCCAGGCCGGAGCTGTCGATGAACCCGAGGTCCGCGCAGTTGATCAGGAGCCAATGGTGCCCCTTTTCAAAGGCGTCCATCAGCGTCGAATAAAGCTTCTGGCCTTCCGGGCCGGCCGCCATCCGCCCGCTGACATCGAGAATCGTAACGCCGGTTACCTGCCGCGTAGTGATTTCAATCGCCATGCGTGCTCGAAAACAGTCTAGCTGCGCCTTCCCCCAATTGCAAACAAGATAAACAGTTCCTAAAATATGGTGTGGAAGACAATTCTAAGAAACTCGCCTTCATAGACGACGTGATCGCACGTCATCGCGGACGCGCCGGGGCGCTGCTCGGCATCCTCGAAGCCGTCCAAGAACACAATCCACGCAAGTACCTGTGCGCTGACGAGTTGCGCTACATCGCGGCAAAGACCAAAATCCCTGTGGCGCAGATTTTCAGCGTGGTTACGTTTTACGCCCTGTTCAATCTGCTCCCGCAGGGCGATCACACCATCTGTATCTGCCGCGGCACCGCCTGCCACGCGCGTGGGTCACGCAATCTGCTGGAGACGATCCGGCTGGAGCTGGGCCTGCAGGAAAACCACGGGGAAGGCACCGCCGACAAGCTGATGCTCACCACCGCCGACGGCAAGTTCACCATCCGCACCGTGGCCTGCTTCGGGCAGTGCGCCCTGGCGCCGGTGGTGGAACTCGACCATCGCATCTGCGGCCACATGAACGAGGGCGCGCTGGTGCGCGAGGTCGGAGCCTTGGGAGAGGAGCAACACCAATGAGCCGCATCGAGGATTTCGGCACATTCAACGCGGTTCGGGAAGCCGGTCTCGCCAAGCTCACGCCGAACGCGCCGCGGATCGCCGTCGGCATGGGGACCTGCGGGCGCGGCAACGGCGCGGAGGCGGTACACCATGCCCTCAGCGACGCCATCCAGCGCGAAGGCATGGACATTCGCCTCGCCTCCACCGGCTGTTTCGGCGCCTGCTCGCAGGAGACCATGGTCAATGTCTGGATTCCCGGCAAGCCCCTGGTCATGCTGCGCCGTGTGCAGGCCAGCGACGCCGAGCGCATCCTGGCCGGTGTCAACCAGGGAACGATACCCGCCGATCTCGCCTGGTGCCGCATCGACGAGTGGGACCACCTCACCGCCCACGTCCGGTACGGGACCGGGTTTCCCGAGATCCCGCTCTGGTCCGACGTCCCCTTCTTCGCCGGCCAGAAGCGGATCGTGCTGCGCAATTGCGGGCTGATCTCGCCCGACGATATCGACGAGTACATCGCGGTCGGCGGCTACCAGGCTTTATATAAGGTACTGATCGACGGCAAGCCGGACGTGGTGATCGAGCAGATCAAAGCCGCCAAGTTGCGCGGCCGCGGCGGCGCCGGATACTCCACCGGGCTCAAGTGGGAGTTCCTCTCCAAGGCGATCGGCAGTCCGAAATACATCATCTGCAACGCCGACGAGGGCGACCCCGGCGCATACATGAACCGGAACGAGATCGAGAGCGACCCCCATGCGCTGCTCGAAGGCATGATCATCGCCGGGTTCGTTACCGGCGCCTCGAAGGGAATCATCTATGTGCGCGCCGAGTATCCGCTGGCGGTACACCGCCTGGTGCGCGCGCTCGAGCAGGCGCGCGAATATGGCGTCATCGGGAACAATATCCTCGGCCGCCCGTTCCATTTCGATATCGAATTGGTGGAAGGCGCCGGAGCATTCGTCTGCGGCGAGGAGACGGCGCTGATCGCCTCTCTGGAAGGCCTCGCCGGACGCCCCCGGCCGCGGCCGCCGTTCCCCGCCAATAAGGGCCTCTTCGGCAAGCCCACCAACATCAACAACGTCGAGACCTGGTACAACGTCGCGCCCATCGTGCTCAAGGGCCCGGCGTGGTTCACCGAGACCGGCAGCACCAAGAGCGCGGGCACCAAGGTTTTCTCGCTGGTGGGCAAGATCACCAACACCGGCCTGGTGGAGATGCCGCTCGGCACCCCGCTCTCCCGCTTCGTCTACGACGTCGGCGGCGGCCCCTTGAAGGACCGGCAGATCAAGGCGGTCCAGACCGGCGGGCCTTCCGGCGGCTGCATCCCCCACGAGATGTTCGACACTCCCGTGGACTACGAAACGCTGGCGCAGCTTGGCTCGATCATGGGCTCGGGCGGCATGGTGGTGATGGATGAAGACAACTGCATGGTGGACATCGCGCGCTACTTCATCGAGTTCACCCACTCGGAGAGCTGCGGCAAGTGCGTCCCGTGCCGCGTGGGGCTCGACCAGGCACTCACCATCCTCAACGGCCTGACCAAAGGCCAGGGGACCGTGGCGCAGCTCGAGCTGCTGGACGAGCTCGGGCGCATGATCCGCGACACGTCGCTTTGCGGCCTGGGCCAGAGCGCCCCCAACCCGGTGCTCACTACCATGCGCCACTTCCGGCACGAGTTCGACGACCACATGATCGCCAGGCGCTGCCGGGCCGGCGTGTGCGAGAACCTGGCGCTCTCGCCTTGCGAAAACAGTTGCCCGCTGCACATGAACATCCCGCGCTTCCTCGACCTTCTGCAGCAGGGCCGCATGGCCGACGCATTCGAGTCGGTGATCCTGGATAACCCGCTGCCCGCCTCCACCGGACGCGTCTGCCAGCACCCGTGCGACAACCGCTGCCGGCGCCAGACGGTCGATGCGCCGGTGAACATGCGCGAGGTCCATCGTTTCATCGCCGATTCCGTCCTGCTCTCGGACGATTTCGAGTCCATCGCGGGCCGCTTCGCCTCGCGCAAGATGGCGCCCACCGGCAAGAGCATCGCGGTGATCGGGGGCGGTCCCGCGGGCCTGACGTGCGCGTTCTACCTGGCGCTGCTCGGGCACGAGGTTACGGTGTTCGAGAGCAAGCCGGAGGCGGGCGGCATGCTCCGCTACGCCATACCCGAATACCGGCTGCCCAAGAAAGTCCTGGCGCGCGAGGTCGAGCTGATCGAGCGGCTGGGCGTGACGTTTGTGTTCAACGCGGAGGTGGGCAGGTCGGAAACCTGCCCCACGCTGAACCAGTTGGACGAACAGTTCGATGCCGTGTTCCTCTCCATCGGCACCTGGAAGGAATCCTGGGTCTACCTGGCGGGCACCGAGCTAAAGGGTGTGATGCCCGCACTGCCCTTCCTGGAATCCATTGCGTCCGGTAAGGCGACCGCCACGGGGCGCCGCGTGGCCATCATCGGCGGCGGCAACGCGGCCGTCGATTCGGCGCGAACGGCGCGTCGCCTGGGCGCGGAGGCGACCATCATCTACCGCCGCCAGCGCAAAGACATGCCGGCCATCAAAGAGGAGGTGGATGCCGCCGAGAAGGAGGGTGTCCGGCTTTCCTTCCTCTCCACGCCGCACCGCATCCTCGGCGATGCTCACGGTAACGTCCGCGCCCTGGAAATCGAGAAGACCCGGCTCGGCGAGTACGACCACTCCGGACGCCGCAAGCCGGTAGGCACCGGAGAGATTGTCCGCTTCGATTGCGACACCGTGGTCCTGGCGGTCGGCGAGACGGTGGATCTGGACTTCTGCCGTGCTTCGGGCCTGACGCTGGCCGAAGCCGGCACGTTTGTGGTCGACCGCTACACGCTGGCCACCAGCCGGCCCAAGTTCTACGCGGGCGGCGACGTGATCACCGGCGCTTCCAACGTCTCCAACGCCATGGGCTACGGCAAGAAGGCGGCGCGCAAGATCGACGAGAAGCTGATGGGTGCCAAGCGCTTCGCCCAGCTTTTCGGCAGCTTTGAATACTCGCAGGAGCCCCCGGAGCATCCCAGCCAAAGACGCCGGCACCGGTCCAGTGAGCTCGATCCGGGGCTGCGGGTCAAGAGCGATGAGGAAGTCGTAGTTGGATTGACCATCACGGACGCGGTGGAAGAGTGCCACCGCTGTCTGCGGTGCGACGTGAAGGGGTGACGAACATGGCGCAAAAATCAATCTCCATCCGAATCGAAGGCGAGCTGGTTCCCACGCGCGAGGGCAAGACCATTCTGGAAGCCGCGCGCGAGGCGGGCCGCACCATTCCCACCCTCTGCCATCTCGACGGCCTGCAGGACGTGGGCGCCTGCCGGCTCTGCATCGTCGAAGTCGGCGGCAGCGGGCGCCTTGCGCCCGCGTGCACCACGCCCGTTCAGGAAGGGCTCTCCGTGGTGATCAATTCGCCGCGACTGGCGGCCTACCGGCGCATGATCATCGAGATGCTGCTGGCCGAGCGCAATCACATCTGCTCCATTTGTGTCTCCAACGGCCACTGCGAGCTGCAGGCGCTGGCCTCCTCGCTCGGCGTGACCAGCGTCCGCTTCCCATACCGCTACCCGCGCATGCCGGTGGACCTCTCGCAGGAGCGGTACGTGCTGGATCACAACCGCTGCATCCTCTGCTCACGGTGCGTACGCGTGTGCGCCGAGGTGGAAGGCGTGCACGTCTGGGACATCATGGGCCGCGGCATCCACTCGCGGCTGGTGAGCGAGCTCAATCAGCCGTGGACCGATGCCGCGAGCTGCACCCGCTGCGGAAAGTGCGTGCAAGCCTGCCCCACCGGCGCTATGGCCGAGAAGGGCCGGGCAGTGGAAGAGATGATCAAGCGCACCGACGCGGTGGCGCTCGCCGCCGCGCGCAAGGGGGCTGAACTATGAGCAAAGTGAAACTCGCCACAATCTGGCTGGATGGCTGCGCGGGCTGCCACATGTCGCTGCTCGATCTCGACGAAGGCATCCTGGCGGTGGCCCAGAAGGCCGATCTCGTCTACGGGCCGCTCGTCGACGCCCAGGAGTTCCCCGAAGGCGTGGATGTAACGCTCGTCGAGGGCGCGGTTTCGTCGCAGGAAGATGTCGCGCGCTTGCGCACTGTCCGCGCCCGCACGCGGGTTCTGGTCGCGCTCGGCGATTGCTCGATTACGGGCAACGTGCCCTCCATGCGCAACACCGTCCCCGTGCAGCAGATTCTGCAGCGCATCTACATCGAGGGCGCCGATTCCAGCCCCGTCATCCCCAGCGCGGGCGTGCCGCCGCTTTTACCGCAGGCCCGTCCGCTGCACGAGTTCGTCAAGGTGGACCTCCACCTGCCCGGCTGCCCGCCCAGTCCCAAGGCGATCCTGGCCGTGGTCGGCGAACTGCTGGAGGGCCGTCTCACCAGGCCGGCCGAAGTGAAGTTCGGATAGGAGATCCCGCATGCGAAAAATCACCATCGATCCCGTAACCCGCATCGAAGGGCACGCCAAGATCACCATCCAGGTGGGCGAAGACGGAAAGGTCGAGCGGACGCATTTCCACGTCACCCAGGTGCGCGGCTTCGAAAAATTCACCGAGGGCAGGCCCTACTATGAAATGCCCGGCATTACCGCGCGCATCTGCGGCATCTGTCCCATCAGCCACCTGTTGGCCTCGGCCAAGGCCTGTGACGCCATCATGGCGGTCCGCATCCCGCCCGCCGCGGCCCTGCTGCGCGAGGCCATCCACTGCGGCCAGATCGTGCAATCGCACGCGCTCAGTTTCTTCCACCTGTCCGCGCCCGACTTGCTGCTCGGCATGGATTCCGATCCCGCCGCGCGCAACGTTCTCGGCCTCGCCGAAGAGCATCCCGAGATCGCGCGCGACGGCATCGCCCTCCGCAAATTCGGCCAGCGCGTCATCGAGCTTCTGGCCGGCGAGCGGATTCATCCGTCGGGCATCGTGCCGGGCGGTGTCGCCTCGCCGCTCACCGTCGCTACGCGCGACGCCATCCTGAAAGACATCCGCGAGGCCCGCGGAATCGCGTGGCGCACGCTGGATCTTTTCAAGTGCATCCTCGATGGTTTCCCAACCGAAATCGAGACCTTCGGCAAGATGCCCACGATGTACGCGGGCCTGGTTGGGCCCGGCGGCGAGCTACGCCTCTACGACGGCCGCATCCGCTTCAGGGCCGCGACCGGCGCAATCGCGGCGGAGTGCGACGCAGCCGACTATGCCACGTTCATCGGCGAGGCATCGCTCACGGATTCGTACCTCAAGGCGCCGTACTACAAGCCACTCGGCTATCCGACCGGGATCTATCGCGTGGGTCCGCTGGCTCGCCTGAACGCAGCCGACCGCTGCGGCACGCCGGACGCCGATGCCGAACTGCGCGATTTCCGCGAACGCTTCGGCCCGGTGGTCGATAGCAGCTTCCACTACCACTACGCCCGCCTGATCGAAGCGATCTACGCCCTGGAGCGCCTCCAGATTTTGCTCGAGACGCCCGCGATCCTGGACCGCCACGTCCGCGCGCGGGCCGAGGTAAACGCGCTCGAAGGCATCGGAGTGGCTGAGGCCCCGCGCGGCATCCTGATTCACCATTACAAGGTGGATGACCGCGGCGCCATGCAGTGGGCCAACCTGATCATCGCCACCGGCCACAACAACCTCGCCATGAATCGGAGCATCGAGCAGGTGAGCCGGTATTACGTGAAGGGCAACCGCCTGGAAGAGGGTATGCTCAATCGGGTCTCGGCCGTGGTTCGCGCCTACGACCCCTGCCTGAGCTGCTCGACGCATGCGGATGGCATCGTGCCTATGCGCATCGAGCTAGTCTCGCCCGCGGGAGAAGTGCTGGACACGCTGTCCAGTTGAAGACCTCGGCGTATGGCCGCCATATTTGATCTCGGCTTTATTGGCAGGAAAGTGCCGCCCACAGAAGCCGATCTTGCCGTCGTCCTGGGCTCTGTGAAACCCCTGTGGGACGAGCTCTTAACCCTGCTGGCGCGGGAGCAGGGCATCGAGCCCGAACCCTGGAAGTCCTACTCGCCGAAGGCCGGCTGGTCGCTCCCTCTGCGGCTCGCCAAGCGCAGGATTGTCTACCTTGCCCCGGGTCACGGCTTCTTCCTGGCGTCTTTCGCGCTTGGCGACAAAGCCGTGGCCGCGTGGCGCGGCCGGTCGCCCGCTGTCGCCCGCGAGTTCCTGCGCGATGCCAAGCGGTACCCGGAAGGCACCGCCATCCGCATCCAGGTTCGCACTCCCGAAGATTTGATGGTGGTTCGAGACCTGGCGGCTATCAAGCTCGCCAACTGACCCGCATGCACTTGCGGGAACACACCTGACTCGACTAGCGTATGTATGGACAGATGCCTTTTTGCAGCCAGTGCGGGAACCAGGTGGGAGACAACGACGTCTTCTGCCGACGTTGCGGCGCCAAGCAGCCCTTGGAGGGGCCTTCTGCAGGCTCGCGGCCCGCGGGCGGCGCCGCCACGGCCCAGGACATTCTCACCGGTATTCAGCCGCGCACCGCCTCCATCCTGTGCTACGTCCCGGGCATCGGCTGGATCGCCTCCATTATCGTGCTGGCCGCCGACCGCTTCCGCCAGAATCGTGTCGTCCGTTTCCACGGGTTCCAGGGCCTTTACCTGTTCGTGGCCTGGCTCCTGGAAGACCAGGTCATGCGTCCTCTGTTCTCCCGCATTCCCGGCATGCACCTCCACGGCCTGATCCAGGCCTTGCTGCTCGGCGCGTCCATCTTCATGATGGTCAAAGCGTCGCACGATGAGGCCTATTCGCTGCCCCTGTTCGGCGATCTGGCGCAGAAGTCGATGGCGGAAGACTAGGCCCTATACCTTCGGCAGCGGATACTGGCTTCGATACGTCTTCGTCAACCACGAGTTTGCGATGCTGTCCAGCCCGAAAGTTTCCGCTTCCGCGTCGAAGTGAAGGTCGCGGCCCAGTCGCTGGGAGATGTTTCCGAGGTGGCACAGTGTGGTCGAGAGCCTGCCGATCTCGATATCGGCGTTGGGACGCTGCCGGCTCCTGATGCAATCAATGAAGTTCTTCTCGTGGGAGCCGCCGCTCGCCTTCCGTGTTTCCACCGGCGCTGTCGCGCCCTTGGCGTATACATTCCACCCGCGCGAGTCGATCACGATGCTGGCATCCGTCCCATAGAATGCCGTTCCGCTGGTGGCGCCCTCCTCGGGGCGGTGGCTGCCGAAACTGCGCAGCTCCCAGGTCAGCATCAGGTCGCCGAAATCGAACGTGACCACCTGCGTGTCTGGCACCTCCTTGGCGTCATCCAGCCAATAGATGCCGGCGTGACCCGAGATCTTCTTCGGCAAAACCCTTTCCTGCTTGCGCAGTTTCTGAATTCCCTGGAGCGCGACATCCAGCAGGTGAATTCCCTGGTTGCCGATCTCGGCGTTGCAGTAGTCCCAGAAGAAGCGCCAGTTGTAATGGAAGCGGTTCGGATTGAACGAACGCAGCGGCGCGGGCCCGAGCCACACGTCGTAATCGACGCTTGCCGGCGGCGTTCCGTCGGGCGGATTGCCGATGCTCGGGCGGACCTGGCACATCCACGCCTTCACCAGGCAGATTTTGCCGAGCTTGCCGCTGGCGACGTAATCCGTCGCCGATTGGATGTGCTCCTCGCTGCGCCGCTGCGTGCCCACCTGCACCACGCGGTCGAACTTGCGCGCGGCGTCGCGGATGAGCTGCCCTTCGCGAATGGTCTGCGAGAGCGGCTTTTCGATGTACAGGTCCTTGCGCGCGCTGAGCGCCTGCAAGGCGATATGGGTGTGCCAGTGGTCGGGAGTCGCCACGATCACGCCGTCGATATCTTTGTCGTCGAGGACCCGCCGGAAGTCTTTCACGAATCCGGGCGTGCTCCCCTGCGCCTTGGCCAGCTCGGGATTGACCTCGGCCGCGATGGCCTCGTCGATGTCGCAGTAGGTCTTGATCACCGCGCCGGCTTTGATCGCGCGCGTGGCATCGCCCTTTCCCTGGTTGCGCCCGCCGATCAGGGCCAGCGTGACCTTCTCGTTGGCGCCCATCGCGCGCGGGTTGAGGTTCAGGAACGTGGAGGCGGCCAGTCCCGCGGTAACAAAATCTCTGCGGCTTTTCGGCACCATGCCGAACAGGTTAGCACCAAGATCTCGAAATTTCGCCTGTGACGTTTTGGGGGTTCGCATCACCATACGGACGGTGCTCGCGACGCCGGGCACCCACGTGACTCTGGATGTTACGGGGAGGAGCCATCGTGCCCTCCCCCTTTTTTTGCCCGGGGCGCGGCGACGCTGCCGTCTACAGCGTCGGC
>Ga0335080_10002561_pt1 | contig 18162 bp, 16 predicted proteins | sample Lox_Sample_34_FD_206720 | JGI IMG/M metagenome (GOLD analysis project Ga0335080, IMG submission 206720) | Soil microbial communities from Loxahatchee National Wildlife Refuge, Florida, United States - Lox_Sample_3.4 | ecosystem: Environmental > Terrestrial > Soil > Wetlands | place: USA...
CCACCCCCCCTGCGCGGCACGGGCCAAGCCCACCGCCCGCTCCACATCGTCCGCGCGTCCCGCCGGTACGGCCCCGATCACACCGCCAGTGAAAGGCGCACGGACCTCGATCTTCTCGTGCGGACCCGGGCCGATGGTCAGGCCCGGTAAAAGGCCTTCCAAAGGCGGCGCACTGCCCGCGGCCGTCATTGACTCTTTCCCGACTTCATCATACTCTAGAATCGGACTCCGATATCTTGTTACCGGCGTGGAGCAGCCTTTCGCTCCAGAAAGAAGGAAGCCATGGAACTCCAAGATATACCGGTCGCCGATACCCCTGAAAACGAGGCCGTCCCGAGCATCGAAGATAGCGAAATGGATCGCATCGCCTTCGAACTCTGGCAGCGCGGAAGCCTGCCCGAACTGGCCGAGGGCGCGCAAGCGGACCTGGAAGAAGTGGCTTCTCACTCCAGCTGCCTGTGAACCCCGCGTCCCCAGTCAGCCGGCGGCTCTCGGAAATCGACGCCGCCTTCCTCTATCTCGAGCGGCGGGAGATCCCCCTGGCCATCGCCGGCGTCTTCCTGTTCGACGGCCCGGTCCCCTTCGACGCCTTCGTGGCTGCCATCGATTCCAAGCTTCACCTGATCCCGCGATACCGCCAGGTTGTCATACCGCCGCCCTTTCATCTCGGACACCCCACCTGGCAGGACTACCCCCGCTTCGACATCCTTCAGCACATCCACCGCGTCGCGCTTCCTGCCCCGGGCGGCGATGCCGAGCTGGAAGCACTCGCCGGGCGCCTCTTCAGCCAGGTCATGGACCGCAACAGACCGCTCTGGGAAATCTACGTGATTGAAGGCGTGAGCGGCCGCCGCGGCGCTCTCATCGCGCGCGTGCATCATGCGCTCGCCGATGGCATCGCCGGTGCCGCGCTGCTGAAGATCATGTTCGACGCGACTCCCGAGGGCTCGCATGCCATCCCCAAGCCTCCCGTCCGCGTCTCGCCCGCTCCGCTCGAGCACTCGATCGTGGAAGCAGTTTCCAGCGCTATTCACAGTTCGCTGAAGAGCATGCTCGCCGCGGAGGCCGCGCTCCTCGATTTCGGACAGGCCCTTCTCACCGAGCGCATGCAGACCGGCCTCCAGGGCTTCCTCAAACTGCTGCCCGAGTGGGCCAAGCCGGTCGAGCGCCTCCCGTTCAACCGTCCGTGCGGCGGAGAGCGGAAGTTTTGCTGGGCGGAGATCGACTTCGCCGATCTGAAAGCCATCCGCGAGCGTCTCGGCGGCACGGTGAACGACGTAATCCTCGCCATCGTAACCCGCGCCGTCGCACGCTACACCAAATTCCACGGCCACCCCGTCACGGATCGCTTCGTGCGCATCATCTGCCCGGTCAACGTGCGCCAGGAAGACCAGCAATCGTCGCTCGGCAACCGGATTACATTCCTTCCCGTGGTGCTGCCCATGGGCGTGGACGATCCCACGGAGCTGCTGCATGCGGTAAGCGCCCGCATGGAGATCATGAAGAGCGTCCGCGCCGCCGAATTGCTGGCCATTGCCGGGGCATGGATCGGCGCCACTCCTCCCCCGGTGCAGGCCCTGTTCTGGGAAGGCCTCCCGCTGCTTCCCCTGCCCCTTCCGCTCTTCAACCTGATCTGCACCAACATACCCGGCTCGCCCACACCCCTCTACTCCGTGGGACGCCGCATGACCGCCTCTTACCCTCAGGTGCCCACCGGCCACGAATTGGGAATCGGCGTGGCGGTGCAGAGCTACGACGGCCGCATGTTCTTCGGCCTGACCGCCGACGCCGGCGCCGCATCCGACGTGACGCGCTTCCGCGATTACATCCGGTCCGCGTTCCGCGACCTGTTCCGCGCCGCCGGTCTCAAGCGTTCTCGCAAGCTTCCAGCCCGCCTGGCGGCCACCGCGGACTGACCTCCGTCTCCTCGCACAAACAGTGGTACAACGGAACGCGATGGCCAACTTGTCGCGCCGGGAACTGCTGACCGTGATCGGCGCCGCCGGATTCGCGCGTTCCGCCTCCCCGCCGGACCGGCCGAACATCCTGCTGCTGATGTCCGACCAGCATCGGGGCGACTGCCTCGGCGCCGACGGCAACACCGTCATCCAAACCCCCAACCTCGATCGCCTTGCCGCCGGCGGAGTGCGCTTCCGCTGCGCCTATTCCTCCACCCCGACCTGCACTCCCGCGCGCGCGGCGCTGCTCACCGGTATGTCGCCGTGGAGCCACGGAATGCTCGGCTACGGCGCGGTCGCGGAGCACTATCCCGTCGAGTTGCCCCGTCTCTTGCGCGATGCCGGCTATTACACGCTCGGCATCGGCAAAATGCACTGGACTCCGCAGCGCGCGCTGCACGGCTTTCACCGCACCATCCTCGATGAATCGGGCCGCGAGGAATCTCCCGGCTTCCGAAGCGACTATCGAAGCTGGCTCTTCAGCGAATCGCCTGGCGCCGATCCCGAGCCCACCGGCATCGACTGGAACGGCTATGCCGCCAAACCCTTCCCGCTGCCCGAGCGGCTCCATCCCACCGCCTGGACCGCGGATACCGCGATCCATTTCCTGCGCGATTACAAAGGCCCGGCGCCCTGGTTCTTGAAAGTCTCCTTCGAGCGTCCTCACAGTCCATACGATCCTCCACCTCGCTGGATGAACCGCTACTCCGGCGCGCCGCTTCCGCCCGTCCGCGCGGGAACCTGGGCAGACCAATACCGCGCCGGCGATCGCACTTTGCGCGATCCGTGGCACGGCGATTTCGGCGCCGAAGCCGCGCGCGCCGCCCGCCAGGGCTACTACGGCTCGGTCAGTTTCCTCGACGAGCACATCGGACGCATTCTGGAGACGCTCGACACCGGCGGACTGCTCCAACGCACCGTCATTCTCTTCCTCGCCGACCACGGCGACATGCTGGGCGATCAATACCTCTGGCGCAAGGGCTACGCTTATCAGCCGGCCGCGCGCATTCCGATGCTGCTCCACTGGCCCGAAGGCCTCGACCGCGCGCACGCCGGCCGCGTAAACGCCAGGCCCGTCGAAATCCGTGATGTCTTGCCGACGCTGCTCGACGCCGCGGGCGTCTCCGTGCCGCACCAGGTCGAAGGCCGCAGCCTGCTCACCCTGGCGCGCAATCCAGATCGCGATTGGCGAGAGTGGATCGATCTCGAGCACGACGTGGTTTACAGCCCGGACAACCACTGGAATGCACTGACCGATGGCGTTTGGAAGTACATCTATCACGCCGGCTCGGGACGCGAGCAGCTCTTCGATCTTGCCAAAGATCCCTACGAGCTTACCGATCTCGCGAACGACTCCGCGTTCGAAACCCACTTGCGGGCCTGGCGCAGCCGCCTGATCGCTCATCTCGCCCCCCGCGGCGAACCGTGGGTGGTGAACGGCCGCCTCGGTGTCCGGCGCACCCGCCAGCTTTATTCACCCAACTATCCCGCGTGAAAACCGCGCGCGGTGGGACAATGCGGAAGATGGAGTGCCTCCTCATCGCGGACGACCTCACCGGAGCCTGCGATTCCGCCGTGCATTTCGTCGCCGCTGGGATGCGCACGTGGGTGCCGCTTGGAGTCGAACCAGCCCCGACAGACGCTAAAGTGATCGCCTGCTCCACAGAAAGCCGCGATATCGATCCCGCCGAAGCCGTGTGCCGCATCCGCCGGCTCGCCGGCGCCATGCGGTCCCGTGAGCCGCGCATCATCTTCAAAAAGATCGATTCCGTCCTTCGCGGCAATACCGGCATGGAGATCGTGGCCGCCCTCGAAGCCTTCGCGTGCGATGCCGCCGTCGTCAATCCCGCCTTTCCCGCCATGGGACGGGTCGTCAGCAGTGGCGCATTGCGCGTGCCGTGCGATGCCGGCTTCGCACCCGTCGCACTCGCTCCGTGGTTGCGCGCGCACGGCGCCTGCGATTGTGCCCACGCCTTGCCCGGGTCGGTTGCAGACGCCATCGATGCCGGCGCCCGTTTCGTCTCGACCGACGCAGTGTGCCACAACGACCTGGACGCGCTGGCCGCGGAGACCCTCGCCTGCGGCCGCCGCATCCTCTGGGCCGGTTCCGGCGGCCTCGCCCGTGCGTTGGCCCGTCATCTCGCCTCTGCCCCCGAGCCTCCACTGGAGGCTGCTCCGATCCGGGGCCCCGTGCTCTTCTGCGTCGGCTCCGACCACCCGGTCACCGTCGAGCAACAGCGGCGCCTCGTGGAGCAGCGCCCCGGCCAGCATGCCGTGCTGGCCATCCCGTGCGGTTCGCTGGGCGCTGACGTCCTCCGCGAATCCCTCTCCGTCCGCCGCCCAGCGGCGCTCTTCGTCACCGGCGGCGAAACCGCCTCTCTGGTCTGCGCCGCCATCAACGCTCAATCGATCGAGCTGAAGCGCGAGTTCCTCCCCGGCATTCCCCTGGGCATCCTTCACGGCGGCAGCTTGCACGGACTTCCCCTGCTCACCAAATCGGGCGGCTTCGGCGCCCCCGACGACCTGATTCGAATCGCCGACTACTTCCATGCCTGATCCGCTGCCCGCAATTGCGCTGACCATGGGAGATCCCGCCGGGGTCGGCCCCGAAGTCGTCCTGAAGGCGCTGGCCGACCCGGACGTTTGCGCGCTTGCCGCTTGGATCGTGGTAGGCGATCGGCGCGTTCTCGCTCTCGCCGAACGCGCCACCGGTACGCCGCTCCCCAACGCACGCCTGCTGGATCCCGGTTCCCTCGACTGTGACGACTTCGCATTCGGCCGCCTCGATGCCCGATGCGGCGCCGCGGCGGTCGAGTACGTACGCATCGCCACCGAGCTCTGCCTTCGCGGAGAGGCCGCGGCAATGGTTACCGCGCCCCTCAATAAGGAAGCCGTCACCCTGACCGGGCGCGCCTTTTCCGGCCACACCGAGTACATCGCCGAGCTGTGCGGCGCCGCCGAGTCGCGCATGCTGCTCGCCAGCGGCCGCCTGGCCACCGTCCACGTGACCACCCACGTCCCCCTGCGCCGCGCTTGCGAGCTCGATACCCGGCGCATCCTGCGCACCATCGAGCTCGGCAACGACGCCATGAAGCTGCTCGGCTTCCCCGCCCCGCGCATCGCCGTATGCGGCTTGAATCCTCACGCGGGCGAGCACGGCCTCTTCGGCGACGAAGACGAACGCGTCATCGTCCCCGCGATCCGCGCTGCGCAGGCCGCCGGCATCGTCTGTTCCGGCCCGCACGCCGGCGACACCGTCTTCCTCCAGGCCTCGCGCGGCGCATACGACCTCGTCGTCGCCATGTACCACGACCAGGGCCACATTCCCATGAAGCTGATCGATTTCGAAGGAACCGTGAACATCTCGCTCGGCATCCCCGTCATCCGGACCTCGGTCGATCACGGCACCGCCTTCGATATCGCCGGCAAGAACCTCGCCGATCCGCGCAGCATGAAACAGGCCATGCGCCTCGCCGCCCGCATGGCCCGGTCCCGCCAGGCCGGCGCCTGAGACATCGCCATGGGAATCGGTCACGTTGCCGTTGGACTCGGGCTCAAGCGCGCGGACCCCGGCGTCAACGCCGGCTGGCTCATCTTCGCCGCGCTCCTGCCCGATTTCCTCCTCGGATGGTTCGCCCTGGCCGGCAAGGAAACCTACGAGGTTCCGCCAGACTTCGCAACTGGGCACTACCTGCTGTTTACCTTCCCCTGGTCGCACGGTCTGGCCGCGGATTTGGTCTGGGCCACGATTGCCGGCTTCTTGATGTGGCGATTCTCCGGGCGCCGCGCGGGCGCCGTCGCGATAGCCCTCGCCGTGCTGTCGCACTTCCTGCTGGACGGCATCGCCCACGTGAAGGGCCTGCCGGTATTCGGTGCGAACGGGCCGGCCTTCGGGCTCGCGTTGTGGCGCAACCTGCCCCTCGAGCTCGGCCTGGAGATCCTTATGACCATCGCTGGGTTGTGGATCTATCGGTCGGTGGCCAGGAGATCCGGGATGCTGATCTACGTGGCCATCCTCGCCGTGTTCCTCGTCGCCGGGCAGACCGCCGGAAGCCAGGTGCCCGGACGCGGCGCCCTGATCGCAAGCTGGCTCATCGTCACCCCGGCGATCGCGGCGATTGCATACTGGTTGGATCGATAGTCATGAAAACCATCGGACTGATCGGTGGGATGAGCTGGGAATCGTCGGCGGAATACTACCGCCTCATCAGCCAGGAGACGAAACGCCGCCCGGGCGCCGGTGCATCACCTCGTCAATCGGAATTCCCCTCCTCCATGTCGCCGACGTGATCGGCCGGGCGATCCCCCAGGCCCCGCTGCCAGTGTACGATTCGACGGTTCTCCACGCACACGCGGCCGTAGACGTGGCCTTGAGCTGACCCTCACCGTTTCGTCGCCGGCGTCATCGTCCACCTCCTTCAATTCGCCTGCGGAGCACCGTAACCGACGCCTTGGGCAGCATGAAAACCGTCTGCGCCCCGCCCTCGATCACCCTGGCCACCGGCGGCCCGTCCGGATCGGCGTAGCTCTTCGCGCCATCCCTTCATGCGCCGTTCCCACTCGCCGGCACCCGGAGAATGCCGGCTCAATCGCTCATCAGGAAGATTCGCGGCCGTATGTCTTCGCCGGGCGTCCAATCCCAGTAGCGCACGAGGATGGTGTAAACCATGAGCCCGGTTTCACCCTCGCCAAAAAGTAGGTAGCGGACCGCCTGGCCCATCAGATCCCGCCGCGTGAGCCCGATGAAGATCGAAATGGGGTCGATGCACTCGCTGACAAACGCGATCGAGTTCGCAATTGCGACGGCTCCGTACACTTCTCCGAAATAGTCGTTGCCCTCTTTGCTGAGGGTCACTTCCAGCGGCGCGGCGAATTCGCTGCGGTTGTCGAGGAGATTTACATGAAGAAACAGGAACGGCCCCTTGACGCTGTAGTGCCGCGCGATCTCGGCCTTCTTCTTGCGCCTGGCCTCCGGAGAGGAACTCGCGATCGGAACCAGGTGGACCTTCTTGCCCCGGAGTTCCGGCCCCATGCGCCAGCTCTCCACGTCCGAAAAGTAGCCGTGCGGAATGCGAAGCTCCACTGAGCGTAGCGACCGGCTGAGGCCGCTGGCCGCCATCAACAACATCGTAAAAACTGTGCCGATGATGAGGCCGTCCGGGCGCTCCAGGCAATTATCAGTTAGCGTGTATGCAAAAACCAGGCAGAGGATGCCGGTGTAAGTGGCGAGCAGCAGGCGGCGCTCGCGCCAGAGGGCAAGCGTGGCAGCCAATGCGGCGGACAAGATCAGAACCAGGACCCCGGTGGCATACGCGCCGCTCTGCGCCTCCACGTTGGCGCGGAAGATCAGTGTGATCACTATGTCAATGGCGAATAGAACCAATACCAGGGGGCGGGCGAGAGCGACCCAGCGCGGCGCCATGCCGAAACGTGGCAGAAAACGCGGTATCAGGTGAAGGAGCCCAGCCATGGCCGATGCGCCGGCGAGACCGAGAATGAGAATCGTCGAAAAATCGTAGACCGTGCCGAACGTAAGGCCGAGATACTTGTGCGCCAGAAAGGCAATGGCTCGGCCGCTGGCCTTGCCGCCCACCTTGTAGTCGTCTGGTCCGATCAACAGGGTTGTGACAAAGCTCGACAGGATCAGCATTACGCTCATGATTGCGGCGGCAGCTGTCAGAAGCTTGCGCGTATTGGCCACTCGACCCGCGGGCGCGCCGCCTGAGCGCGGGTTATATTCGCGGTCCCGATCGCCGCCGTCGATCAACGGCATGACGGAGACACCGGTCTCGAAGCCGCTGAGGCCCAGGGCGAGCTTCGGGAAGACCAGGACCGCGCCCGCGACCAGAAAGGAGAAGTCACCCTTCGCGGCTAGCGCGGATTGCCAGCGGGGGAGCAGCGTGGGGTGAGTCGCTACTTCCCAGACGCCCCGGCCCAGGACGATAACATTCAGGACCAGGTAAGGCACGGCGGCGCCTGTCGCCAGGCCAATCGCTTCGCTAAAGCCCCTCAGAAACAGCGCGGCAAGCATCGCCAGGATGATAACTGTCAACAGGACCTGGTGATCGCCAAGCGAGTCGTGGAGAACCGGGTTCTCGACGGCATGTTTAGCCGCGTCGGCGGCCGAGAGGGTCATGGTGATGACGAAATCCGTGGCGGCGAACCCGAGCAGGATCAGTATCAGAACCTTCCCCTTCCAACCTTCGAGCAGATTCTCCAGCATGGCGATCGAACCCTGTCCGGCGAAGCTCCGGCCGGCCACCTGCGCGTAGACCGGCAGAGCGCCAAGCAGCGTCACCAGGACCAGGATGACCGTGGCGACCGGAGCGACTGCGCCGGCCGCCAGTAGCGCAATCCCTGGCTGGTAGCCGAGTGTCGAAAAGTAATCCACACCAGTCAGCCAGATAACCTTCCACCAGGGATGGGGCGTGATTTCCTTGCCGGCGTGCGTGTCGACCGACTCGCCGCGCGCCAGCCACTTTCCAAAGGCGGAACGGTATTCGAGTGATGGCTGGGGCAGCCGCTCACGGAACGGAATCCGCTTGACGGCTCGGCCTTCGTTCTGCGCGCCCGGATCCCTCATGCCTATGCGGCGCTCGCCTCGTGCCCTATGGCACGTGCAGCATCACGGGCACCGGCCTCTGCGGAATCCCGTCGTTCACGTTGACGCTCACCAGTACGTGGAAGCTCTCCGGGAAAGGCGCCCCCGGCCACTTGAGCTGTGCCAGAAACCGGTCGTCCGTGGACGCCTCGGCCGCCGCGTGTGTCCCTTGGCTGTGCCGCCCCCACAGGAACAGCACCCATCGCCCCGTTGCCGGGTACTTGCGCAGCGCCACAATCGCCCGGTCCTTGGTGACCTGTCCCGTCTTGGTGTCCAGCACCGTCTGGTACTCCGGCGGCATGTTGGGCTCGGCCAGGCTCAGGTCCGCTCCCAGCCGCCGCGTCCACACGTTCACCGACTTTCCGCCCACCAGGATGAGGTTGTACCGCTTCACGTCGTCGGCGGTCACGATGCGGCTCGGCTTGACGATCAGCGTCTGTTTCGCCGGCCGGAACAGCGAAGTGATCAGGTGGATGGCCACCGCCTCCCCCATCCCGGTATACTCGTCGGGGCATCCGGCAGCGGCGCTCCTCTCATCGGCGCAACCCTTCACTTCGGGATTGCTGACAACCAGCACCGTGGCCACATCCGAATCCAGGAACCGGTTCCACAAGCCGCCCACCGACGCGCTCACCGGCGCCGCGTTCCGCCCCGCCGCCGACGCCGTGCGGATCAAAAGCCGCCGCTCGTGGTCTGCCGCCACCAGCAGCGCCGCGCACGCCAGCACCGTGCCCGCCAGAACCAGCCAGGCCGATCGCAGCGTCGGCTGCCGCCGCGCGGGTGCCGCCCGAGCCGCCGCATCCTCGACCTGGGTGAATACCGGAGTATAGTGCCCGATCGGAATATCCATCGTCAGGCGGCTCGACTTCCCCTCGTTCTGGTAGTATTCGCGCAGCCGCCTGCGCACCTCCCGCGCCTGGACCCGCACCAGCGAGTCCTTGCCCGGTTCGAAGTCCGGCCCCTTACCGAACGCCACCGTGGCGATCACGTACTCGTTGATCTCCGCCGAACGGTTCTGGAAGTGGTAGTCGCATACCAGTTCCAGAAATCGTTGCAGCTTAGGCGCACGCCGGAATTCCGGTGACTGCAAAATCCGTTGAACTTCTGTCCGCTGGTCCTCGACAGACACGGCAAACCTCCTGCAAATCGGGGTTCTCGGGCTACCTCGCCCACTTAACACCGTTATTAACAGGGACGGCTTCCCCTACGAATGGCTCCTATCTTGTCAAGGTTCCTTGAGGCTGTCAATCCGGGACACCCGCCTGGCGCCGTCATTGACAACTTTAACCTTGACAGCCGCATCGTTCGGCGCGACCCTTGCCAAAAGTTCAATTCTTGGCAAGGGAGTAAGCCCATGAGAATCCTGTTGGTCGAAGATGAGGCCCGTACCGCGCGATACCTTCGCAAGGGACTCGTCGAAAACGGCTTCGCCGTGGACGTCGTGCGCCTCGACCCGGGCGGCTTCAGCCTGCCGCGCCGCCGCGGCTACGACCTGCTGGTCTGCGACGTCCCGCCCTGTGTCGCCCGCCCTTCCGCCATCCCCGTCAATGACAACGGAGCCCCCGTATTGTTCCTGACCGAGCGCAATTCCATGCCGCCCCTCGCGGGGCACGCCGCTGAAAACTACCTGCTCAAGCCGTTCGCCTTCTCCGACTTCCTCGCCCGCGTACGCGCCTTGCTCCAATGGGGCGCCGATCGCCCCCAGATGGTCCTCCGCGTCGGTGACCTCGAGCTCGATCTCGTCCGGCACCGTTCCGCCCGCGACGGCAAACGCCTCGATCTGACCCCCAAGGAATTTCTCCTCCTCTCCCTCCTCATGCGCAAAACCGGCGAGGTCCTCTCCCGAGCCTACATCGCCGACCAGGTGTGGGAGATCAACTTCGAAAGCAACACCAACTTTGTGGACGTCCACATCCGCCGCCTCCGCTCCAAGGTCGACGATCCTTTCCCGGAAAAGCTGATCCACACGGTTCGCGGTATGGGCTACGTGCTCGAGGAGAGGTGATCCATGCGCGCCCTCGGCGCCGCGTTCTTCCTGGTTATGCCTTCCCTGGCCCAGAACTATACCGCCGTCCAGCTCGTCGATCACGGCGTGCCCGTCGTTCGCCTCTCCGACGCGGCGCGCGGCGTCGAAGTCTCGGTCGCTCCCGGCATCGGCAACCGCGCCTACGAGATGAAGGTGCACGGCAAAAACATCCTGTACTTCCCCTCCGCCGGCGTTGGCGAGTTTCAACAGCGCCCCCGCCTCTGCGGTATCCCCTTCCTCGCCCCGTGGGCCGACCTCCTGAACGAGCCCGCCTTCTGGGCCAACGGCAAGCGCTACGCCTTCAACATGGACCTCGGCAATGTCCGCGGCAACATGCCGATTCACGGCCTCCTCGTCACCTCGCCCCTATGGCGGGTCACCGAAGTCAGTGCCGACGCCCGCTCGGCGCATGTCACGAGCCGCCTCGACTTCTGGAAATACACCGACCTCATGGCGCAGTGGCCGTTCGCACACGACTACGTGATGACTTACAGTCTCGCCGGCGGCGAATTGGAGGTACGAACCACCATCGCCAACCTCAGCGCCGACCCCATGCCCATCGCCATCGGCTATCACTCGTTCTTTCAGATCCCCGATATCCCCCGCGACGAATGGACCGCCCACCTCCCCGCCCGCATCCATGTCATCGCCGGCGAGCACAATATCCCGACCGGCGAGATGCGACCGCTCGATCTCCCCAATCCCCTGCCGCTCCGGGGCCGCACTCTGGATGACGGTTTCACCGATCTCGAGCGCGACTCCGAAGGCCGCGCGCACTTCTCTATCGAAGCCGGCGGCAAAACCGTCGAGACTCTGTTCGGTCCCAAGTTTCCCGTGGCCACCATCTGGCTTCCCAACGGCCCCGGCGGACAGCCCCGCGAGTTCATCTGCTTCGAGCCGCTAACCACCATCATCAGCGGAGTAAACCTGGCCCACGAAGGTAAGTACTCCGGATTACAGACGCTGCCTGCCGGCGCGAAGTGGACGGAGAGTTTCTGGGTGCGTTCTTCGGGTTTCTGACGAAAACGTAATGTGAAAGGTAGTTCCCTGGCCGCCTGGCTTCCTGTATACTTGCGCCAGATTCGCTGCCGGCAAATCTCGAGGGGGAAGATTTCTATGACCGCTCGCCGTCTCGTCCCATTCGTTTTGACGCTGTGCGCGCTCGCGCCCGCCTTGCGTGCCGACGTCACCGCCACCATTCTTGGTAACGTCCGCGACAGCTCCTCCGCGGCCTTGCCCCGCGCCAAAGTAACTGTCACTAACATCGAAACCAACCTCACGCACTCTGCGCTAACCGACACAACGGGCGAGTACCGGTTCCTGTCTCTACCCGTCGGAACTTACAGAGTCGAAGCGGAGCTCGCCGGCTTTCAGCGGTTTCTCGCCGATAACATCGTGCTCACCGTCGATCAGCAGCGCCGCGTCGATATCGTCCTCCAGGTCGGCAATCTACAGCAGCGTGTCGAGGTAAGTGCCGCCGCTGTCCAGGTGGAAACCACCAACACCCAGTTAGGCACCGTGATCGAGGAAAAGAGTATCTTGGGCCTGCCCCTGAACGGGCGCAGCTACCTCGACCTGCTCTCCATCCAGGCCGGAGTCGCGCCGGAGTCGCCGTCCAGTCCCGGCCTCATCTCCGTCAACGGCCAGCGCGAGGCCTCCAATTCCTTCCTCGTCAACGGTGGCGACGCCAGCGAAGGACGAACCTTTAGCGCCGGCGTTATCCCCAACCTCGACGCCGTGGCCGAGTTCCGCCTCATCACCAACACCTTCGACGCCGAGTACGGCCGCTTCAGCGGCGCCGTCATGAACGCCGTCACCAAGTCCGGCTCCAACGGCTTCCACGGCACGGCATTCGAATTCCTCCGCAACAGCGACATGGACGCGCGCGGCTTCTTCGATCCTGCCGTGACCGTGCTCAAGCGCAATCAGTTCGGCTATGCCGTCGGCGGGCCGGCCATCAGGAACAAGGTCTTCTGGTTTACCGACTACCAGGGCACCCGCCAGCGCCAGGGCTCCTCCGGCAGTATCACCCAATTGCCCAGCGCCGATCAGCGGAGCGGCGTCTTCAGCCCCAGCGATCTCAATGGAGTCGTCAGCGGTCCCTATTGGGCCCAGGTGCTCACGCAGCGGTTGGGCTACACGGTAACCGCCAACGAACCCTACAGCACACCCACCTGCGCCTCCAGCGCCAATTGCGTCTTCCCCGGCGGCGTGATCCCCACTCGCGCCTTCTCACCCATCGCCGCCAACCTGCTCAAGACCTATATCCCGCTCCCCAACGCCGGAGGCAACAACTTCGTTCCGCCGAGCACGGTAAGCAGCACGACCGACGACAAAATGGGCCAGCGCGTCGATATCAACAATCAGAAGACCGGCGCCTGGAGCGCTTATTACCACTTCGATGACTCCACCTCCACCTCCCCCGGAATCTACGGCCCGGCCTACGGCAACTTCGGGGCATACACCCCCAGGCGCGCGCAACAGGCCGTGGCGTCGAACACCCACAACTTCGGCCCCTCCGCCGTGAACGAAGCGCGTGCCGACTTCACTCGCATCGCGTCCGTGGCCAATCAGCCAACCGATCAGCCCGTCAGCCTCTCCAGCCTCGGCTTCGTCACCGGACCCGGCACCCTCGGCATCATCAATTCCGGACCGGATTCCTGGCAATCCGTGCCGCCGATCTCCCTCAGCGGCCAGATCTCTTTCAGCTTCGGCCGCACCATCAGCGCCACCGGCCAGTACGACAACACCTGGCACTTCTCGGACACCTTCTCCAAGATCTGGAAGGCCCACACGTTCAAAATCGGCGGCGAGTTCCGCTACCTCCAGATCAATGAGCGCAACATCTACGCCCCCAACGGCAACTTCAGTTTCGATGGGTCGGAAACCGGCCACGATGTCGCCGACTTCCTTCTCGGCACCCCCGCTTCCTACATCCAGGCGTCGTTCCAGGTGCTCGATTCCCGCACCAGGTACGGAGCCGCGTTCTTCCAGGACTCCTGGCGCGTGACGCCGAACTTCACGCTGAACTACGGCCTGCGCTGGGAGGTCAGCACGCCGTGGTACGACACCCAGGACAAGATCCAGACCATCGTGCCGGGTATTCAATCCACCGTCTTCCCGGGCGCGCCGAAAGGCTGGCTCGTCCCCGGCGATCCCGGATTGCCCGGTGGCGGTAACATCCCGTCCACGCTCGCTCCCACCACCTGGCGCGACTTCGCTCCCCGGCTCGGCTTCGCCTGGTCGCCGAACTCTTCCGGCGGCGTTCTGGGCAAGGTGCTCGGCGGCCCCGGCAAGACCAGCATCCGCGCGGCGGCGGGCATGTATTACACCGCCATCCAGGATGCCGGCCTCTTCATCGAGGTCGCCGACGCTCCCTTCGGCTTGTACTGGGTCAGCCTCGCGCCGGTCATGTTCGACCAGCCGTTCCTCACCCGCGCCGATGGCTCGTCGCAGACGCAGCGCTTCCCCTTCACTCTCCCCGTCCCCGGCTCGCCGTCCATCAAAAACCTCGATTGGTCCGTCTTCCTTCCCATCACCAGCTCGCCCGGATACCAGCCCGGCAACAAGCTGCCCTATGGCATGCACTACAACTTCTCCATCCAGCGCGAGCTCACACCCAATACCGTCCTCACCATGGCCTACGTCGGAACGCAGGGACGAAAGCTCTTCGCGCAGTATGAAGCCAATCCGGGCGACCCCAATCTCTGCTTGAGCCTGCGCGGATCCGGCGTCGCCAAGGGGACCCTGCAATGCGGTCCCAACCAGGAAAACGCCGTCTTCACCCGCCCCGATGGCAGCCAGGTCTACGGCACTCGCGGACCCCTCGGCTACGACTTCGGAAGCAACACCTACGAATCCACCAACGCCAACTCCTCCTACAATTCCCTCCAGGTCACCGTCGAGCGGCGCGCCAAGGACTTCACCTTCCTCGGCGCCTACACCTGGAGCAAGTCCATGGACGACGCTTCCGGCTTCAACACCATGAACTTCTCCAACTTCGCCCTCAGCCGCTCCCTGTCGTCGTTCGATTGCGCCCACAACTTCGTCTTCAGCTACACCTACAGCATGCCCTTCGACCGTCTCTTCTCCGGCGGACCCAAGCGCCTGACGCAAGGCTGGGGCCTCAACGGCATCACGCGCTTCGCCACCGGATTTCCCATCTCCCTCTCGCAAACCGGCGACCGCTCGCTCACCGGCGCCGGCGGCGTCGATCACCCCGACTACATCGGCGGCCTCGTGATCACGCCCGACGTCCGCGACACACCCAATCACCAGTACTTCAACAAGAGCGCCTTCACCTCGGAGAATCTCGGCGCCATGGGCAACGCCAACCCGCGCTTCTTCCACGGCCCCGGCATCAACAACTGGGATATGGGCCTGCAAAAGGTCACCAAGGTGCACGAGAGCATGTCGTTCCAGTTCCGCGCCGAGTTCTTCAACGCCATGGGACACGCCCAGTTCAACGCTCCGAGCGGCAGCTTCACCAGGTCCGCCTTCGGCCGCGTGACCAGCGCCAAAGCCGGCCGCATCGGTCAGATGAGCCTGAAGTTCATGTGGTAGGGAGGATGTGGCACGTCGTTTGCTCCATCCCTCCGTATGATTCGCAAACTGAAAAATGGGGAGTACCGTTTGTACTCGAGCAAACCGGACAAGTCCGGCAAGCGCAAAAACCTTGGTACGTTTTCAAACCGGCAGGCCGCCGAGAAGCACGAGCGCGAGGTTCAGTACTTCAAGCGAGCGCACTGAACGTGGCGCTCTGCCACTAGTCGATCTGTAAGGTCCTGGGCGACGTGGCCTTTGAGACCGTCACGACGGTCTCCTTGCCGTTGACGGTAACCCTGTGCTTCCCACAAAAGACGTGGACTTCGGCGCGCCCTTGCGCGTCGGCCGTGCCGCTCCAGCGTGTCCACCACTGGTTCAGGACGAGATCTTCATACGCCTTCGCGGCGGGCAGTGGCGTCCAATCGCGCCTGTAGAGAGCGGATTGCGGAATCCAATCGGCGCCTTCCCAGAAGCCCCACATCAGGATGCCGGTGACGGACGGATGGCCAAAACACATCGTGAAGAACTGCTTCAGGGCATCCGCCTTGGCCTGCTCTTCCTCCGGCGTCATGACCGCGCGCCGATCGCCCGTGTAGTACTTCGACCGCTGCCCGGGAAAATTGAATTCGGTAATGCGGATGGGCAGATGAAACTGCGCCAGCGTGTCGAGCGCGCGCTGCAGCGCCGCGGGGTCGAAGGAATCGCCGTGCAGATGACCCTGCACCCCGATCCCCGAGATCGGCACGCCGGCGTCGAGCAGGCTGCGAATGTGCTTGACGTAATCGTCGAGGCGATTGCCGGTGGTGATGTCGTAGTCGTTAACGAACAGCCGCGCGTCCGGATCGCCTTCCTTCACCGAGAGCGCCATCTGGCGGATGAAATCGAGCCCGAAGCGCTGCTCGTAGTAGTTGGCGTGCATCATCTCGTTGTTGAGATCGTACTCGGCGAAGCGGCCCCGATACCGCGAGCCAATCGTGCGGCCTCGCTCGAAAACCGTGGCCTTGAAATCGTCGTCGTTCATCTCCTTCAGCCAGGGCTGCACGTGGTTGGGCACTCCCCAGAAGATGCAATGTCCCCGCAGCGGAATTCCGTTCTGGTCGGCCCAGGCGAGCATGTTATCCACAACCGCGTAATTCACCTGCCCCTTCTGGCGCTCCATGACGTCCCACTTGAAGTCGGCCTCGGGGACGCCGGCGTTGAAGTGGCTGAGGAAGATCTCCTTCCACTTGGCCGCGTCCTCCGCCTTCGCGCGCCCGTTGAAGATGCTGCCGGGAAGGGTGGCCCCAAACCAGAATTCATGCCGGATCTGCTCGACGGTGATCTTCGCCCCGGGCGCGGCCCTTACAATCAACGTGCCCATTCGGTTCTGGGCGATGTCGGCGGCGGACACTGCGGACGCAAATAGGGCCGCCAGTATAAAGGAGTTCCGGATTCCCATGCAGGAAATCTAACACGCTTGCCACCGGTATTTTCGCGCCTCGAAGCGATTCCACTTGCTTCTGGCCCTTTCATGCCCTTACAATGCGGCTAATGGCGGCACAGGTCACGCTGCCGCTGCTGCTCGGGCTCGTCGCGTTTTCGGGGGTCTCACAGGCACAGCCGGTCGTCCCAGCCCCAACTGAGCCCTTTACCCCGCCGGTACAGCCGGCCGTCCCTTCCACAAGCGCGCCCTTCACCCTATCCGAGCGCTGGTCCCACTATCTGCACCGGACTTACGGACCCGACCGCGTCGGATTTCTCGCCGCGGAGACCGCTCTTGACCAACTGTTGCGTGACCCCGGATGTTGGGACCGGTCGGCCGAAGCCTACGGGAAACGCTATGGCAGGGCGTTCGAGCGCCGGTTCATCCGGAACACTGCCGAATTGGGGGCGGGTCTCCTCACCGGCGAAGATCTACGATACAGAACTCTGCAGTCGGGCTCCACGCCGCGGCGAATCTGGCATGCCATGCACAGTGCCGTAACCGCTCGCATGCCTGACGGAACCACGCGGCCTGCCTACACTCGCTTCTTTGCGAGCGCCGTCACGGAAATGTCCACCACCCATTGGACCCGCCATCCGATTCGAACCGGGTGGGCATTCGAGTCCGTGGGATGGTCGTTCGTCGATCAGGTCCAGACCAACCTGCTGGACGAGTTCGGCCCCGATATGCGCCGCGTCGCCAGGCACGTCCGCAAAGCAGCCCTTGCAAAATAGGGGGTCAGTTCCTTCCTGCCTTATCGATGGACCTTGCAACGATGAGCGTAATATCGTCATGCTGCTCGTGCCCGCTGAATCGTAAGACCTCAGGGGTGATCGAACGAACCAGGTCCTGAGCGGGTGCCTGCCGGGAGCTGCAACGGAGCGCATTCGCCAGCCCTTCATCGCCGAATTCGATCCCGTTCTGGTCGGCTGCCTCGGTAATGCCGTCGGTGCACAAAGCGAGCACGTCCCCCGTCCCGAAGGGTGTCTCGCCGATCGCGCAGTTCCAGTTTTCAAAGGCTCCAAGAACAGTGCCCGTCGGTGGAAACCGCTCGAGAGCGCCGTCGGCGCGCAGCAGGAAGGCAGGCACGTGCCCGCAATTCGCATACCGGATCCGCCCCCCGGCCGGACTCAATTCGACAAATAAGAGCGTCGCGTAGGCTGCGGTCTCGGTATTCTGAAACAGCAGGCGATTCACTCCGGGACCTACGGCTCTTTTCTGATGAGCTCCTCGTTCCCGATGTCCCACATGGCTTCGAGCGAGCGGCGGCTGTATGCCTGGAACGCGATCAAGGTGTTCGTCGTTTCAATGCCCGGCACCTTCTGGATCCGCCCTGCGACCAGGTCCGCCAGGTCGTCATGTTGGCGCACACGCACCATGGCGACCAGGTCATAAGGCCCCGCCACGGAGTACGCTTCGGTAACCCCTGGCAGGTCGATCAGGGCCTGCGCCACCTCCGGCGTGCGGCCCTGCGCCGTGTTGATCAGAACGATAGCCGTGATCATCGTTGTTCCCGCAGTCCTCACCAATTTTAACCCGATATTGCTTCCGGCCACTTTTCTCTAGCCGC
>Ga0335080_10002562_pt1 | contig 18159 bp, 13 predicted proteins | sample Lox_Sample_34_FD_206720 | JGI IMG/M metagenome (GOLD analysis project Ga0335080, IMG submission 206720) | Soil microbial communities from Loxahatchee National Wildlife Refuge, Florida, United States - Lox_Sample_3.4 | ecosystem: Environmental > Terrestrial > Soil > Wetlands | place: USA...
CTATGCCTTCAGCGAGAATTTCGTGCTGCCCTTCTCTCACGACGAAGTTGTTTACGGCAAACGCTCTTTACTCGGCAAGATGCCGGGCGACGAATGGCAGAGATTTGCAAACCTAAGACTGCTTTATGGATTCATGTTTGGGCATCCCGGAAAGAAGCTTTTGTTCATGGGCAGTGAGTTCGGCCAAGGCTCGGAGTGGAATCACGATGGAAGCCTCGATTGGCATTTGCTGGGTAGGCCCCTTCACTCCGCGGTGCAGCGTTGGATGCAGGATCTGAATACTCTCTATCGCAGCCAGGGCGCGATGCACGAGCTGGATTTTGATAGCGGTGGCTTCGCATGGATCGACTGCAGCGATTTTCAAAGGAGCGTCATCAGCTTTCTAAGGCGCGGGCGAAATCCGGCTGAGTTGCTGCTCTTCGTTTTTAACTTTACGCCTGTGGTCCGGCACAACTACCGTATTGGTGTGCCGCAACAAGGCTTCTGGACGGAGCTGCTGAACAGCGACGCTCCTTTGTACGGTGGCAGCGGACAGGGAAATTTTGGCGGCTGCGACACTGTTCCGCTGCCTGTTCATGGGCATCCGTTCTCATTGAACATGACGCTGCCTCCTCTCGGCATTCTTGTCTTCCAACCTGGACATCACGTTCAGAGATGAGGTACCGAAAAAATGGCCAAGCGGATGGGAAGCGCATCGGACCCCCTTTGGTACAGGGACGCTGTTATCTACGAGCTTCACGTTCGTGCATTCAAAGACAGTAATGCGGATGGAATCGGCGATTTTCCCGGCCTGATTCAAAAGATGGACTATTTTCAAGACCTGGGTGTCACATGTCTGTGGGTCTTGCCCTTCTTTCCGTCTCCCCTCAAGGATGACGGTTACGACATCTCCGACTATCTGAATGTCCATCCAATGTACGGAACGATCGAGAATTTCCGCGACTTCCTGGCAGCCGCTCATGATCGGGACCTGCAAGTGATGATCGAACTGGTGGTGAACCACACGTCTGATCAACATCCGTGGTTTCAAGCGGCTCGCCGAGCCCCGCAAGGTTCGCCGGAACGTGACTTTTATGTGTGGAGTGACACCGAAGAGCGATACAAGGACGCACGGATTATTTTCTCGGACACCGAGAGATCCAATTGGACATGGGACCCACTAGCCAAACAGTACTACTGGCATCGCTTCTTCTCGCACCAGCCCGACTTAAACTACGACAACCCGGCGGTGGTGCAGGAAATCCTGAAAGTCATGCGTTATTGGCTCGATATGGGCGTCGATGCACTGCGCATTGACGCGATTCCGTACCTGGTCGAGCGCGATGGAACCAGCTGCGAGAATCTTCCGGAGACGCACGCGGTGATCAAAACGCTCCGGCGGGAGATCGACGCCGGTTATTCCAACCGTATGCTTCTGGCCGAAGCCAACCAGTGGCCGACCGACGTGCGCCCGTACTTTGGCAACGGCGACGAGTGTCACATGGCTTTTCACTTTCCGCTGATGCCGCGCATCTATATGGCCTTACGCCAGGAAGATCGCCTGCCCATCACCGACATCGTTGCTCAAACACCGGATATCCCCGAAACAAGCCAGTGGGGCCTCTTCCTGAGGAATCACGATGAGCTCACGCTCGAGATGGTCACGAACGACGAACGCGATTATATGTACCTGGCCTACAGCTCCGATCCCAGGATGCGTCTTAATCTGGGCATCCGGCGGCGACTGGCTCCCCTGGTTGACAACAATCGCAGGCGTATTGAATTGCTCAACAGTTTGCTCCTTTCCTTCCCGGGAACGCCCATCCTTTACTATGGCGACGAACTCGGCATGGGCGACAACATTTACCTTGGTGACCGCAATGGCGTCCGCACACCCATGCAGTGGAATGCGGATCGCAACGCCGGGTTCTCCACCGCCACGCCGGCCCGCTTGTACAGCCCTGTGATTATGGATCCTGTCTGGGGGTATGAAGCGGTCAACGTCGAGGCCCAGCAGGGCGATCCATCCTCGCTTCTGAACTGGATGCGCAACATGATCGCTCTGCGAAAGCTATTTCCGGTTTTTGGGCGCGGAAGCATGAAGTTCTTCGATCCCGCTAACCGCAAAGTTCTCGCCTACTTGAGGCAGTATCAGGACCAACGGGTCTTGTGCGTCGCAAATCTCTCTCGCTTTGCTCAACCCGTTGATCTTGATTTATCAGAAGCCGAGGGTACGATTCCCGTCGAGATGCTCGGCTATGTTGAATTCCCGGTTGTCGGACGCGAGCCTTACCGGCTTACGTTGGCGCCCTATAGCTTCCTTTGGTTTGAGCTTCAGCAAAAAGCCCAGCCCGTAGAGGCCGGCCTGGACAACATCGTAGAACAGGAAGCTCTGAATGCGAGTGCGGGCTGGGAAGGGATATTTGACGGAGTAACCTGCCAGCGCCTGGAGACCGTCAATCTGCCAAGCTATCTTCCAAAGCAACGTTGGTTCGGAGGAAAATCCCGTCATATCAAATCTACCCGAGTCCTCGATTGGACCATGCTCCTGTCATCGCGCTCTGTGATGGCGTTGGTTGAAGTAGAGTTCGATAGCGGCGGATCCGACATCTACCATCTGCTTCTGGCAATGGCCTTTTCGGAAGCTGCCGAGGAACTGCAACGGACTTCAGCCAACGCCATCATCGCCCCGGTTTTCTCCGATAAGGGAGTTGGACTGTTGTATGACGGAGTGTTCGATGATGAGGCGTGCCTCGAACTGCTCTCTTTCATCCAGAATAAAGGTGACCTGCAAGGTCGTCACGGACGTGTGCATGGTGCTCCTGGCGGCTCTTTTGAGGACATCTTGGGTTCCGGTTCAACTCCTTTGTCCGTGCGACGAGGTTCGGCGGAACAATCAAATACCTCGATTCTTTACGGTGATCGCTTCATTCTGAAAGTGCTGCGGCGTCAGGAGCCGGGACTGAACCCAGATGCGGAGATCGGACAATATCTCACCAACAGCGTGCATTTCGATCATGTCCCTCCTTTTGCCGGGGTAATTGAGTACAAACCAAGCGACCACGCTGAGCCCTCGACTCTAGCAATGCTTCAGGGACTCGTGGCCAACGAAGGCGACGGCTGGACGTGGACGATTGAGGAACTCGAGCGCTATTTTGAAGCTTGCGCTCCGCTGCCCTTCCCCGAGGAGTTGCGTACGGCACTGGGGGATGTGGCTGACCTCGCCGAGACACCGCTCGTTCAAATCGCTCGCGATCATGTCGGCATTTACCTCGATTCGGCCACCACCCTGGGACGCCGGACCGCCGACTTGCACCTGGCCTTAGCTTCCGCTACAAACGATCCAGCCTTCGCGCCGGAGCCGCTGACCGAGGGAGATCTCGAGACCCTGCTGGCCGATCTTAAGCAGCACGCTTCCAGAGTTTTCGACGCGCTGAAGGATCGCATGCCTTACCTGCCCGATGATGTGCTTGAGATTGCCGCCGCGGCACTCAGTCGCCGTACCCGCATCCTGGAGCACTTCGAGGCGCGCAGCCCAGAGGCTTTTCGAACCTGCCGGATCCGAATACACGGAGACTACCATCTTGGACAAGTCCTGCGGGTCAAGACGGATTTTGTAATCCTGGATTTTGAGGGGGAACCCGCGCGTCCTTTAGCTGTTCGCCGGGCTAAACAGTGCCCACTAAAAGATGTCGCCGGCATGGTGCGTTCCTTCAGCTACGCGGCTTACTCAAGCCTGATCAACTACGCGGCCCGCCGGGCTGGAGAACTGGCCAGTCTTGAACCCTGGGCACAACTGTGGGAACGGTGCGTGTCAGCCGAATTCCTGCGCGCGTACCGCCAAACCGCGTGCGGCGCTCCCTTCTTGCCGGAAAATGTCGCGAACTTTCGAAGGTTGCTTGACATTTTTCTTGTCGACAAGGCGCTCTACGAAGTGCTTTACGAATTAAACGCCCGCCCCACTTGGGTGCGCATTCCGCTGATGGGCATCATGTCGCTCCAGCTGTGAACGAGCTAGACTTTTCTCGAAAGGACGAGATCACGAACGTTCGAAGCAAATAGCGAGGGCCTATCGTGGAAACTGACTCGATCGCACAGCAAACGGAGGCAACGGCGGAACAGATCGAAAGCGCCGATCTGCTGGTTGCGGTTATTGGCGAATTCGACTCGAACGGTATTGCAACGATGTGTAATGCTCTCCGCACCTTCCCCGGTACATTACGAATTGCCGTCTCCCACGAGGGTCTGGACGAAGGCACGCCATCGGTAAATGGGGAACCCCATCAAGAGTCCGCTTCGGTGTTCTTCGTCCCTTCCGCTTTTGCAAAGTCCACGCTTGCCAACCGCGTACAAAGCATGTCGGAAACCTACCAATCCGCATTCGCTGCCGCAGACAAATTGCAGGCCCGCGGTTGCTGCATCATTGCAAGCAAGCTTGAAGCCGGGACAACGTCGTGGGCTTTGCGGATGGCGCGGCCTCTGTTCGAAGGTCCAGCTGATTTAGTGGTGCCGCACTACGCGCGGCGTAACTTCGATGGCTTGCTAAACGCGAGCATCATTGCACCAATGATGCGCGCTTTGTATGGAAAGCGAGTCAACAATCCGATGGGCCCGGACTTCGGGATTTCGCAGCAACTCTTTCAGAGAATGCTTGCTGCAAGGAACGGGGCTGGCGGCGGCAACCGCATGCACCCGTTGGCCTCGCTCACCCCTACCGCCCTTTGCCACAACCTTCAGGTCACGCAGGTGCATTTAGGCATCCGCAGTTATTCCCCAACGGACTGGACCAACATGAGCTCTGTCCTGGCTGATGTTTTGACGCCGGTCTTTCTGGACATGGAACGAAATGCTGCTTTCTGGCAGCGAACGCGCTTTTCGACGCCTGTTCCAGCCATCGGAGAACCTCTCTCTTCAGCCCAGGATACAGAAACTGTGGATATAGGTTCGATGATCGAGTCCTTTCAGTTAGGAAATCGGGAACTGCAGGAGATTTGGAGCCTGGTGCTGCCGCCTTCCACCTTGTTCGAGCTGAGAAAGCTGTCGCGCCTGCGGCTTGAACAGTTTCGGATGCCTGACGAGTTGTGGGTGAAAATTGTCTACGATTTTGCTTTGGCACATCGCCTTCGCACGATTAGCCGCGACCACCTGCTTAGATCCATGACCCCGCTGTACCTCGGTTGGGTCGCTTCGTATGCCAATGATTTGCTTGCCCCAGGCGCAACTTCGCCGGCACGGCGACTGGAACGCCTATCTATCGCTTACGAAGCCGGAAAGTCGCATCTGGTCTCACGCTGGCGCTGGCCAGACCGGTTCAATCCTTAGCCGTCGTATGCCGCATCGGAGGTTTTATGTGGGAACAAGTGAAGCAAGCCCTGATGAACTCAACGACCCGTTTTCTTACCAAGTTCGCAGACTTCCTGCCCGGGTTCGCTGCACTGATTGTTGCCTTGCTCGTGTCTCTCCTGGTGGCGTGGCTCCTGGCCTCGATTGTACGGCGCGTGCTTGCCGGACTCGATTTCGATGAGCGCCTGGGACGATGGGGATTTGCCTCTCTGACTGAGTGGTCGCCGACGAATAGTCCCACGCGTCTGGTATCTCGGTCCATCGCCGCCTTGGTCATCGCAAGCGGATTCCTCATAGGGCTTGCGGCTTTCGATTTCCAGTGGACTCATCTGTTCGTGCAGGCCGTTTTCGCGTACATTCCCAATGTCGTAGCAGCTCTGGTGGTCTTGCTGGTGGGCAACATTGTTGCCCGGTTCCTGGCCCGGAGTGTACTGATCGGCGCAGTTAACTCGAACGTCCACTACGCTCGCTTGCTGAGCCTGGGCGTGAAATGGATCGTGATCGTGCTCACCTTCGCCATGGCTCTGGAACACCTGAAGATTGCTCCCGGCATCGTCGAACTGGCTTTCGGCATACTTTTTGGCGGCATTGTCCTGACCCTATCGCTGGCGGTTGGCCTGAATTCCAAGGACCTGATCGCAAAATCGCTTGAACGTGACATCAGGAACGCTTCTCGCGAGTCTGTGGAGGATCCGCTCCACCATCTGTAGACTGTCATTACGTCGGAAGCGAAAACCATGCGGGTCGCACTTTTCACCAGAGAGTATCCTCCCCATGTGTATGGAGGAGCCGGGGTCCATGTCGATTACCTGAGCCGCGAGATGGCCAGGGAGATCGATGTGGAAGTTCATTGCTGGGGCCGGCAGCGTTCTGATAACGCGAATCTCCACGTTCGCGGCGCGGAACCCTGGGAAGAGATTACAAATGGCACCGACGCCAAATTCAAAAGCGCTCTCGAAGCTTTGAGCCTCAATGTGACGCAAGCGAAGTCCCTGACCGGCATCGACATCGTCCACACTCATACCTGGTACGCGTCAATGGCCGGCTTCTTTGCCAAGAAGCTGTACAAGATTCCCTTGGTTCTCACCACGCATTCCCTTGAGCCTCTTCGCGCCTGGAAGGCTGAACAGCTTGGCAGTGGCTATGCCATGAGTTCCTGGATGGAACGCACGGCCATACTGGATGCCGACGCGGTTATCGCCGTATCTGAGAGCACGAAAACGGACATTGTGCACGCCTATCCAGATCTGGAGCCCGATCGAATCCATGTCATCTATAACGGCATTGATCTCGCCGAATATCGAAACACTTCAGAGACCAAGGCCTTGTCCGACTACGGCGTAGATCCGGCTACGCCCTATGTTCTGTTCGTGGGGCGCATTACCCGCCAGAAGGGCGTGACCCATCTCGTGGACGCAATTCGCTACTTACCGAGGGAGACACAGGTCGTACTTTGCGCTGGAGCGCCAGACACTCCGGAGATCGCAGCAGAGTTGCGTCAGAAGATCGAAGGTGCGCGTCGCGATCATCCGTTAATTGTGTGGATCGAAAAAATGCTCACGAAGCAGGAGACGATCCAGCTCTATAACCACGCGCGCGTGTTCTGTTGCCCTTCGGTGTATGAGCCCTTCGGAATCATCAATTTGGAGGCCATGGCATGCAGCACTCCTGTGGTCGCGAGCGCAACAGGTGGAATTCGGGAGGTTGTTGTCGACGGAGAAACAGGGTACCTGGTTCCCTTCAGCCAGGATCCTGTCACTGGTTTTCCGGCCGATCCGGAGAAGTTTGCGCGGGACTTTGCCTTGCGCATTAATCAGCTGCTCGAGAGTCCGGAGAAATGCCGGCGCTTTGGAGAAGCCGGCCGACGGCGGGCGGAAGAGATGTTCAGCTGGGCGGCAATCGCCAAGCAGACCATCCGCCTTTACGAACGGACAATCAAGCAACACTCGGCGGGGCTACGAACTTGAAAAAGACACTGTGCTAGTCACTAACGCGTCAATGGCAGGCGCTAAAGGTAGAAATTCAGTGAGATAGGGGGTGTTGTTTTCTACCTTCCATCCAAACTGCCCTGTCTGTGTGGGAAGATTCTTATTGATTGTTTGTAGAATTGTGTACTAGAGTTTCCCTCTCCGGGGAGGTGCCCCTTGAACCCTTTCCTGCGCTACGGCTTCCTTCTCATGCTTCTATGCCTGATGTTGGTCCTTTTGGCTCCGGTCCTTCAGGCGCAAAACGGATCCACCGCTGTGCCTGCCATCGCTTGCAGCCCATCCCCTTGCAAGCTGCCCAATACCCATCTTTCTCGGGGTTCCGGAACTCTTTCTACGGCAGTTAACATCGCCAGTAGTCCCAACAATGCGCAGCACATGGTTGTGGGAGTTACCGATTCGAACTGTGGCCCGAATTACGGTGCCGTCTACAGCACGACGGATGGAGGAGCCACCTGGGCACGGAACTGCCTCCCGCGCGTTGACCCTATTTACGAAGAGGCCCCTCCTGCGCTGGTGTACGGCAGTGACAACGTAGTTCATGCCATCACCACACTCATCAATCTCGACGATGGCGAGGATCCGACCGTTGAAACTCGCTCCAGGAACAATGGAGTGAGCTGGAGTCCCCTGACTGCCGCCGGTCCGAATCCGACTTATAGCTTCACCTCCCGTAATGACGCCGTCCTGGACAACGATCCGGGCAGTCCGTTTGCCGGCAGAATCTACAACAGTGTGACGCAAGATCTATCGGATCTCGAGGTCAAGATCTTCGTTTCCCGCTCCAACGACGGGGGCCACAGCTGGAAATCGGCTGTGGGCCTGAACCTGGATCGGAGCCGCGGTGTGTTGACCCAAGGCTTCAGCCACATGGCAATTGGCAAAGGCGGAACCCTCTACCTCACGGCCATGGCCACCGGCGACCACCAGAATCCGCAGAAGATTCTTTTTGCCAAGTCCAGCGATGGCGGCGTTACATGGAGCGCGCCGGTGCGGGTGTACGATGCTACGGGCGTCACCAAAATTCCAAATACATCCGTATATGCGTCAGATTCTCCCGTCATCGCGGTGGACAACAGCGATGGTCCTTTTGCCGGGCGTCTGTATGTCACCTTCTATAATTTCAACGGGACGTTTATGCAAGTAGTGGCCAGCACATCGAGCGATGACGGCGCCACATGGAGCACGCCTGTCGCGGTCGCTCCACCTACGGCCACGCACGACCAATTTCAACCCTTTGTCAGCGTAAGTTCGACCGGCATCCCCGCCATTGCCTGGCTCGATCGCCGCATCGACCCCGACAACGTGCAGTACGTGCCTCTCCTGGCGTTCTCCCGCGATGGCGGAGCCACATGGGGACAAAACATCGCGCTCACGACTACGCTTTCCCAGGTTTCTTATGGCAGTAATGGGCCGGTCAGCGCCTGGTCGGGATCTACCTTATATGTCGTCTGGCCCTTTATGAAAGACAGCGGACCGCTGCAGGAAATTCTGGGCGGGTTTGTGCCGTAGGGTCGGGAAGTCATCTTATTGGGACAGTTTCGATTGTCCATATTTCGTGCATTTTGTCAGCGGGTGAACTGAAGCATTAATTTCTGCCTGACTCACGACATATTACGTTGCGAGCCAAGCCGTGTGCATGGGCTCTAGTTTGGGACCGCTTTCGCGCTGTAGGCATCCTTGAGAGCCAGAATCATGTGAACGACCGCCTCGTCGCCGATTGTGGTGTTCATCATGCCGTGGTAAATGGCGCGATCCGGCCACTCGACATTGAAATACTTCTGAATAAAGTCGGCGCGGTCCCGGTCAACTGTATCCACAAGCTCTTCAGCTTCCCGTTCGCTCTTGCCACGAGCCAGTAGCCGGCGCACCTTGTCTTCTCTGGGAGCGTAGAGGAACACCCGCAAAGTATCTGATCGGTCTTTCAGAAATTGTTGTGAACCTCGACCCACAATCACACAGTTTCCGCGTTCCGCGGCGTGCTCGACGACGCGTCTGGTGATCTTGAGTATTGTTTCGCTATCCACGAGGTTCAGATTAGGAGCATTGATGCTGCCTTCGTAACTTCCGCGCATGAACGATTTGAACAACCGGTAATAAAGAGGATCGTTGCGCTCCTCTCGGGCTTCGACGACCGCCTTGGGACATTTCGCGAGCCGAGCGATCTCCTCGGTCAGATGCTGATCCCACAGGTTCCAGCCGAGCCGGTTCGCTGCGAGTTGAGCGACATCGCCACCGCCGCACCCGTACTCACGCTCGATGGTGATAATGTTGATCATGAATGCAACGTTCCTTCCATGCATCGGTTACGTGTGGATCGCGAGCACCGCGCAGGGCCCCAGCTGGATGACCCGATAAGTAGTCGAGCCGAAAACGGCGCGATCCACCGCGTCGCCTCCGCGCGCCGTCATAATTATGAGGCTTGCCTGGGTTTCAGTCGCGTGTCGAACAATCTCCTCGTAAGGTTTCCCGAACCGCACTGCAGAGCTTACACGGAGGTTCTTGCGCTCCGCTCCAGTAACCAGTTTATCTAGTTCCCGGGTACGCTCGGCAATGGTCACCTTCGCGGTAGCCGGATCGGAGGCGCTTTCGGTCACATGCAGTAAAGTAAGCTCTGCACCGTACTCCGCGGTCAACGAAATTGCGTAGCCACGCGCTCGCTCCGAGTTATTGGAAAAGTCTGTGCAGTAAATAATCCGTCTTAAGCGATGACGCCCATCTGGTTCGGTGGCCAGGGCCTTATGCGCTGCACTAGACACTACCAGCACCGGGCATGTCGCTTTGCGGATGACCCGATCGGTAGCCGAACCCAGCACCAGACGGTCGAATCCCCGCCGCCCGTGTGTTCCCATGACAATCATTTCCGTATTCTGTTCTTGAGCAACCGAGAGAATACAGTTAGGAGCATTTCCCTGGTGAATGACGAGTTCCGGCTGAAGTGCGCCGGCTGAATACTCCTTCACGAACCGCCGCAATTGCACCTCGCCGCCTTCCTTCAGTGCTCCGCAGAATCTCGCATAGTCAGCCTCATGCGCGGCGTAGTCGGCGAACGGATACTTCCAAAGTTCGACCACGTGCAACGCGACAATTCTGGCTTTATAGTACTCGGCCAGCGACAGCGCGTATTGATACGCGGCAGCGGAAAAGTCCGAGAAGTCGATCGGACACAGGATGGATTTCAATTGCATGATGCTTCTTCCGCTACTCGGCGGCGTGCACGCCTCCACCAGCCGGATCATTCCTCTTCAACATGAAGCTCAACAAGAACATGATGCCCGCAGCTATAGAAAGGACCTTAAAGGTATCAATGTACGCCATCGTTCCCGCCTGGGCCTGCACGGATTGGTAGATTCGCGCGTAAGCGGTCGCGATCGCTTCGCGTTGTCCAAGTCCCCCGCTAGCAAAGTGGCGGCTCAACGCTTGCGTGGCATACTGAAAATTCGGGTTGTCGATCCTGGCCTTCTCTACGAGTCGTAGCTGGTGAACCTGCGAACGGCGCGCGATCAAAGTCGTTACCAACGACGTTCCCACGCTGCTGCCCATGTTGCGCATGAAGTTCGCGATGCCGGCTACAGAATTATTTTTCTCCGGCGCTATCCCTACGTAAGCGACAAGTGTAATCGGCACAAACAGGAAGCCCAGGCCAACAACCTGGGCGACGCGCAGCCAAACGGCTGCCCTGAAACTCATCTGCAGGTCGATTCTCATGGTCGAATAGAACATTGCCACCGAAAGCGCTACCCATCCGAAAGCAATCAAGCGGCGGGCTTGAACTTTTGTGGTCAACTGACCCGTGATTGGTGTTTCTATGAGCAAGACAAGGCCCCCGGCAGAAAGCGCAAGTCCCGCAAGTTCTGAGGTGTACCCCAAGAGCGTTTGCAGGAACTGGGGCATCAGAACCAGGCTGCTGAAGAGCAGAATTCCGAGCATGAACAGCATGAGGCTGGCACTGGCGAAATTGAAGTTCTTGAACATCCGGACGTCGATAATCGGGGTTTTTGCAAACCATTCCCACACGACCAGAGAAATCAAACACACCACCGCAATGATGATGAGGCTGGTAATGAAGCGCGAGCCGAACCAATCGTCTTCCTGACCTTTGTCGAGCAGGATCTGCAAGGAACCCACCCCGAGGGTGAGAAGCGCAATACCAACATAATCCAGCTTGACGCCGGCCCGCTTTTGCCGCTGCAGGTAAGGAGGGTCTTCGACAAAACGCCGCACCAGGAACCACGTGATTATGCCGACTGGAAGATTGATAAAGAAAATCCAGCGCCACGAGTAGTTGAATGTAATCCACCCTCCCAGGGTCGGGCCAATCGTCGGCGCCATAATTGCTGTGATTCCATAGGCGGCGAATGCCAGACCGCGTTTTTCCGGCGGGAATGTGTCGGCGAGGATGGCCTGAGCCATGGGTTGCAAGCCGCCGCCGCCGGCCCCTTGCAGAACCCGGAAGAGGAGGAGAAAACCCAGGCTTGGCGCCATCCCGCAGAGGAGCGAACTGACAGTGAAAATGCCGAGACAGCTCATGAAGAAGCGCTTACGTCCGAGCGTCCCGGCAAGCCACCCCGTCATGGGAAGAACGATGGCGTTAGAAACCAAATACGAGGTCAGGACCCAGGTGCTCTGATCGTTGCTTGCGCCCAGATTTCCGGCCATGTATGGAAGCGCGACATTGGCGATGCTGGTGTCGAGAACTTCCATGAATGCGGCAAGTGCGACGACGACCGCGACGAGCCAGGGGTTGTACCGTGGGCGCCAGACGTCCTGGTCGAGCGTGAGCGCAGCGGTGGTCATCGCAGATAGACGTCGGGCACAACATTCATTCCTGGGCGAAGCCTTCGATCCCGATTTTCTCCAGGCTCAAGAACGATCTTCACCGGCACTCGCTGCACAATCTTCACGTAATTTCCCGTCGCATTTTCCGGCGGAAGCAAGCTGAACAGAGGCCCCGTCGCTCCGGCGATGCTGTCCACATGGCCACGCAGAGTCGTGCCGCTTGAATCCACGTGGATGTCAGCTTTCTGTCCGACCTGCATGTGCTTGAGTTGGGTTTCTTTGAAATTCGCGGTTACCCAGACTTCATCGAGGGGAACAACGGTCAGCAATTGCTGTCCGGGTTCGACATTCAGACCTTCGACTACTGTTTTATTCACTTCCCCGCTGACCGGGGCAGTGATCCTGGTGTATTGCAGGTTCAACTCCGCCTGCTGGACCACGGCTCGTTTCTGCTGAACATCCGCGATCGCGGCCTGTACGCGTGCGCGCGTCGACGAGACTTGTTGCGGACCGGTGCGTGCATACTCGTGATTGGCGGTTGCTTGCGTAAGGCGGCTCTGTGCTTGTTGAACAAACTGCTGAGCAGCGGCTTCGCTAGCCTGCGTAGCCGCGACATTGGCGGTGCTGGATCTCGCCGCTGCGAGCGCCTGATCGTAGATTTGCTGCGACACCTCTCGTTTGTCGACCAGCTGCTTATATCGGCGAAGATCATCCTGGGCTTTCACATCGTTTGCCGAGGCTGCTTCGACTTGTTGATGCGCCGCGTCTAACTGCTTTTCCGCAACGCTGACCGCAGCGCGGGCATCCTCGATGCCCGAGGCAGTAAATTCCAGCTGGCTGGCAGTGTTCACGGACGTGATAGGCACCGTAATATTCAGCGATCTTGCGGTGGCCTCGGCATTGGCGACGTTCGCCTGCGCCTGAGCGAGCGCCACCTGGTAATCGGTGGGATCAATTTCAACGAGAACATCGCCCTTGTTTACCCATTGATTATCATTGACGTTAACTCGAATCACATGACCGGGTATGCGCGCACTCACTGGATACAGGTGGACATCGGCCTGCGCGTCGTCGGTTGACTCGTAACTGCTCAGATATCGCCATAGGAGCAAGGCTCCAACGAGCGCAACGACCACGATGATCAGTATCACCAGGTTCCGGCGACGCTTCCGTCGTGCCTGGGGTGAATATTTTCTCTCGGGCGCAGGTACCGAATTCGCCGCAGGATCGGTAGTAGGGACCGGGGAAGACATATTTTCGTCTGCCATTTTATTTCCCTGCAAAATATTCCTTCACGCCCGGAGCACCAGCTCCCAGAGCACGAATGAGTGAAATTGTCGCGAAATTATACTTATACAAACTGGAAATGTATTGCTCGTGCGCGCTGGCGACTGTCTCTTGCGATTGCACGACCTCGACTGAGTCGGTAACGCCTGAACTGAAGCGATCACGGGATTGCGCGAGCGTCTGGTCGGCCAGCTCGATGTTGCTTTGCGCAACCTTCACTTGCTCTGCCGCGGACTGCAGGTTCAAGAGCGCGATACGAACATCTGCCTCGATTTGTGCTCGTAGGTCTTCCAGTCGCTCTCGGCTCTGTTCGAGCCGGGCGTCGGCCAGTTGAGTGTCGCCGCGAACACTGTTGCCCGTGAATATCGGGATCGAAAGCGTTCCACGTACGTCGTATACGCGAGTGGAATCTGACGGATGCGCCCCACCGGTGCCATAGTCTGCGCCGAAGGACAGCGACGGAAAATAGCCGGCGACAGCTGCCTTACGCGATAACTCTGCTGCACGGACTGCGCTTTGGGCGGCACGATAATCGGATCGCGAAGCATAGGCGCGCGTCAACGCCTCATCGGCGGTCAGGCCGTCGAGCGGCTTGTATAGCGACTTGTCAGTGAGGTCGAATTCCTGACTTGCGGCCAGGCCGATCACTCGCGCGACCGTGATCTTCTGCACGGCAAAGTCATTTTTCGCCTGGATCAGAAGTTGTTGCCGAGTCTGTAGTTCGACCTTCGTGCGTAATGCCTCGATATCGGCGACCGCTCCCGCTTTGACCTGGTCCGTCGCTTGAGTAAAGAGGGCCTCGGCCGTCTCCACCTGCGCCTCGTCCGTGGCAATGCGCGCCTCATCGGCAACCGCCTGAAAGTAAACATAACCAACAGTCAAAATGACAAGATCGCGGGCATCAACCAGCGAGTAGTCAGCCGATTTCACCGTTTCGCTGGCTGCGCGAGCGGCATTGATGGATTTCCAGTCGAACAGGGTTTGCCTTACCGCCGCGCGAGCGTCGAAGTACGAAAAAGGCTTTACCGATGGAGAGATATGAAGGGCCGAGCCGAGTCCGGAAAGTCCGAGTTCGTCAATGTTGAGCTTGGACTCTGCCACATAAGGCGCAGCCGTCACCTGCGGCAGCAATGCACTCAATTCCTGCCAGCGCTGCCCGCGGGCTGCGCGCGTATCAGCTTGTGAGAGCAGCAATCCGAGGTTGTGTTTCAGCCCGAGATCAATCGCATCTTGCAGTGATACCGGAATGCGTCCCGGGACCAGCCCTGTCGGCACGCTGCCTAAGAAAGAATTCGCCCCATTTTCAGTTGGAGGATTGCGGCCGGAAGTACCCGAAACAGAACTTAAGGAAGTTTGCGCATGAGAAATTACCGCTCCCAGAATCAAGGCGCACAGAAGGTGTGTCCGGGCTGAAAAGGTCACAAGGCGCTCCTTGACTGCCGTTGTGCTGAGCCGCGACCGACAGCATACACCACAAATATCGGAGTCAGGACTGCATCTGACTGGTGCCGGCGGGTAGCTCGGAACGGCGGGCAGGAAGTGGTCAAACTGCAAGCAAGCCGAGCGTCCGTTTGATTTCTCGATCTTCAAGACCCTGCGCGACGGCAACGGCTTTGCTGCATCCGACATGCCGGAAGGCAACGGCGACTGCTGGACAGCAAGGAAAATTCTGCACGTTACTGCACGGAACGAACAGGAGCGGGGATCCGCGGTGCAGGTGCTAACGGTGAGAATTCAGTGAGATGGGTTGGTTGCGGGGGGTGGATTTGAACCACCGACCTTTGGGTTATGAGCCCAACGAGCTACCAGACTGCTCCACCCCGCGAAGTAATCTTAGCAACCGCGCTGAACCGCCGTCAAACGGCGGTTCAGTTTTTTAGTTTGTGGCGCTCGCAGGCGGCCACGATTTTGGTGGGATCGATGGCCTCGCTGTCAATCTGCTCCTCCAAAATCCTGCCGTCTTTGCCGATGAGGAAGTTCACCCGGCGGGCGGCTTTGTATTTATCGAGGTAAATACCGTACTGGCGGGTGACGTCTCCGCCCCAATCACTCAGCAGCGGGAAGGTGACGCCGATCTGATCGGCAAACGCTTTGTTGGCGAAGGGGCTATCCATGCTCACACCCAGGACCTGGGTGTCGGCAGCTTCCAGCTTCTGCAGACTCTGCTGGAAGTTTTTCATCTGCTGGGTTCAACCCCCGGTGAAGGCAAAGATGTAGAAGGCAAGGACGACGTTTTTCTTGCCCTGGTACTGGCTGAGGGACACGGTCTTGAGGTCGCTTCCGTCGAAGTACTGCAGCTTGAAATCGGGCGCGACGTCGCCGACCTTCAACGCGGGCGGCGCCGGCTTCTTCTCCTGAGCCTGCAGAGGCAGCGAAAGCGCCGCGACCGCGAGCCAGGAGGCCAAGGCCATCCCTAGAATTTTTGACATGTGGCTTTCCCTTTCCGAGGTCCTGGTTCAAGCCTATCTTTCCGCTCTGGCGAGGTCAACGTGATTGTTGTCATTGCGCAAAGAGCCGCGTAACTATTAGAGTTTTGCGTAAGGACAGCTATTGTCCGGTTGCCGCAGAGAGCCCATCCGCCCATGAGCCTCAACACACTCAACGACGTTTTCTTCAGCGTGGTGGAGCGAAACGACCGCGTGGTCATGATGCACCGGCAGCCTATCCAGTGGGTTTCCATTTCTTCCGAAGAGCTCTATCAGAGCGTGGCGGGCGTGGTGTACCGGCTGCGGGAATGGGGCATCCGCAAAGGCGACCGAGTGGCCATTCTCAGCGAGAACCGTCCGGAGTGGAGCATCGCCGATTTCGCCTGCCTGATGATGGGAGCGGTGGTGGTGCCGGTGTATGCCACGGTCACCGGGGAGCAGACGGCTTACGTGTTGCAGGATTCCGGTGCGAGGGTGGTTTTCGTTTCCACCGAGAAGCAACTGCAGAAAGTATTGAGCGTCCAGTCACACACCGCGGTGGAACAGGTGGTGGTGATGGATGGAGTGGAGACGGCGCACGCTACCCACATGCACCGCCTAATGCATGACGGGCCGAAGGAGCGAGATCCGCAGCTTGATGGGATGGCGCGGAGCATTACCCCGGACGACATGGCCACGATCATCTATACCTCGGGGACGACCGGAACTCCGAAGGGAGCCATGCTGACCCATGGCAATATGGCGGCGAATATCAGCTGTTCCCTCTCGGGCTTTGCGGTGGGGAGGGGCGGCATCAGCGTTTCCTTCCTGCCGTTGTCGCATGTGACGGCGCGGCATGTGGATCTTGCGCTGCTCTATCGGGGAGTCGCGCTGGCGTACGTCCCGGTGATCGAGCACCTGCCGCGGGCCCTGCTCGAGGTACGGCCGACTATTTTTGTCGGCGTGCCGCGCGTGTATGAGAAAGTGCACACGCAGGTGGACCTGAAAGCCAAGGGGTTCCCGAAGAACCTGATCTACCGCTGGGCGCTGCGCCAAGGAGAAGCGCATCGGGCGGAAATCATGGCGGGAGAGACTCCGGCCACGATGGCGTGGAGACTGGCTGACCGGCTCATCTATTCGAAAGTGCGCGCTGCCATGGGCGACCGGGCGGAGATATTCATTTCCGGCGGCGCACCGCTGGGGCGGGAGCTGGCCGAGTGGTACGCGAAGATCGGAATACGAATTCATGAGGGCTATGGGCTGACGGAAACGTCGCCGGTGATCGCCGTCAATACGCCAGAGGCGCACAAGCTGGGAACGGTTGGCAAACCACTGGCGAACGTGGAGGTGCGAATCGCCGAAGACGGCGAGGTGCTGGTGCGCGGGCCGTCGGTCTTCAAAGGCTATTGGCAGCGTCCGCAGGAAACCGAGAATGCCTTTGCCGGGGATTGGTTCAAGACGGGCGACATCGGGAACCTGGACGCGGATGGGTTTCTTTCCATCACTGACCGCAAGAAAGATCTGATCAAGACTTCGGGGGGAAAGTTCATCGCGCCGCAACCGCTGGAGAACTCGCTGAAGCACAACGCGCTGATTGCCGAAGCCGTGGTGCTGGGCGAGAAGCGCAAGTTCCCTGCCGTGCTGATTGCGCCTTACTTCCCGCTGCTGGAAGATTGGGCGCGGGCCAACAAGATCGCTTTCAGCTCGCGGGCGGAACTGGTGACACATGCGCGGGTACACGATTTGTACCTGGGAATCGTGGCTGACCTGAACCGCAGCCTGGCCCGGTTCGAACAGCTCAAGAAAGTGGTGCTGATTGCGGAAGAATTTTCGCCAGAACACGGCACGCTGACGGCCAGCATGAAGCTGCGCCGCAAAGTGGTGGAGGAACGCTACCAGAAGCAGATCGAAGAGATGTACGAAAAGGCGGAAGCGGCGGGCCCGGTGCTGCATGGGGAGTAGGCTTTTGGAGAGAAGGAAACCCGGTGAACGTTCCGTCTGTAGACATCCCCAGCCTTCGCACAGAACGCGAAAGGCTGGGCCAGCCGGCGTTCTTCAACGTTCCGGCGCATGGTGCTGAACGGCGGAAGCTTCGGCGGGATGTCCGGTGGGACGTCCGGCGGCAAGAGGATTCTGCGGGCGGAGACGGTGGCGGAGATGAGCCGCAACCAGATCGGAGAGATGAAGCTCCCGGAGTTGACGAGCACGATTGCGCCGTTGCTCAAGAATCCCGTTCGTTTGCCGGGTTCACCCGACAAGTTTGGATGGGGATTCGGAATCAACAGCCGAGCGGTGGGAGGCGGGCGCGCGGCGGGTTCGCTGGCATGGGACGGCATCTTCAACACATTTTTCTGGATTGATGTTTCCCGAAAGACCTGCGG
>Ga0335080_10002563_pt1 | contig 18158 bp, 17 predicted proteins | sample Lox_Sample_34_FD_206720 | JGI IMG/M metagenome (GOLD analysis project Ga0335080, IMG submission 206720) | Soil microbial communities from Loxahatchee National Wildlife Refuge, Florida, United States - Lox_Sample_3.4 | ecosystem: Environmental > Terrestrial > Soil > Wetlands | place: USA...
CGCGCGTGGCCGCAGCCTCCTCGGCCACGCTGCGCGCGACCCGCGACCAGCGTCCCGCGGCATCCATGCCGAAGAGCGCCAGGCGCCGGCGCCGGCGGCCGCCCATGGCGGGCCTGCGCCGATCCGAGGGCACCAGCAGCGCCCGCAGCCCCGCAAAGCTGTCGGAGTTGACCCAACCGAGTGCGACCAGCTCGGCGAGCGCTTCCTCGGCCTGCGTCGGCAGCAGTCCCGAGCCCGCCGCCAACTCATCGAAGAACGACGCGCCGTGCGCGGTGAGGTGCCGCAACACGCGCTGCGCCGCGGCGGAGAGCCGCGCCGGATCGGCCCCGCCTGCGAGCGATGACCACAGGCGCAGGTTGCGGCGCGCGAGCAGCACGATGGGGGTGGCGCGCACCGGCGCCGCGCGGCTGTCCGGATCGCTGCGTCGCGGGCTGAGGCGCGTCCACACGAAGCGCCCGGCGAGGCACTGCTCATCGAGCCAGGCGGGCTCGTACTCGCTGATGCGGCTCGGGAGCAACTCCGTTTCCCAGCCGCTCGCCGGTGCCTCGAATCCCTCGAGCTGCGCGAGTATCGCCCCTACCGCATCCGGCCCCTCCATGCGGCCGGTCGGCGTGACGCGCTGCCACTCGAAGAGGAAGCGCAGGAAATCGCGCGCCGCGATCGGCTCGATCTCGGCGCGCAGCCGCTTGACGGTGTAGCGGTGGATGCGCGCGAGCAGGCGGCGCTCGCACCACTCGCCGGCCGGCGGTGCAGCGGCAGTGAAGGCGCCGCGCATCGCAAAGCCCTCCGCCTGCAGTGCGGCGAGCGCCGCTTCGCTGGCGCTCACCGGCACACCGAGCAGCGCGGCGAGCGCCGCAGCGGTGGTGGGACCCGAGGCCCCGAGCCGCCCACGCACGATCTCGATGAGCGCACTCTCGGCGGTGTAGATGCGCTGGTGCGCAGCCGGAGTCACCACCTGCGGCTCGCAGTGCACGGCGCCGTAGAGGGCCACAAACAGCGGCAGCCGCTCGGCCGTGATCCAGAGCCGCGTCCCCTGGGCCGCGAGCTGCGTGACGCGACGCTGCGCGGCGAGCTCCGCGAGCAGCTGTCGCCAGCCCGCGCCGCGCTCCGCTTCCGCACTCGTGAGACAGCTCAGCCACAGCAACGCATCGTGCAGCTCATCAGCGGTGGTGGCATCGGGCCAGGCTTCCGCACGCACGCGCTCGATCGCCTGCGCATCGAGCTTGCCGATGTCGGCGGCGCTTTGCGGATCGAGCCAGCGGCGGCTCATGACCGCCTGGGTGCGCCGTTCCTCGAGCGGCGCGTCATCAAGAAACGCGTAAGGTCTCGCCGACAGCACTTCGAGGGCGAGCGGCGAAGGCTCGGTCAGGTCGCGCGCGAGAACGCGGATACGGCCGGCTTCGAGGGCGCGCAGCAGTTGCTCGAGCCCGCCGATATCCATGGCGTCTTCCAGGCAGTCGCGGATCGCCTGGCGCACCAGCGGGTGGTCGGGAATCTCCAGCTCTCCGGGCAGGTTCTCGGCGCACGCCACCTGGTCGGGGAATACCGCCGCGAGCAGGTCCTCCGCTGCCATGCGCGCAAGCGGCGCGGGCACTTTCTTGCCGCCGCGAAAGCGTGGCAGGGCGAGCGCGATCGCCGCACTCCAGCGCCAGCGCACCGGGAACATCGGCGCGGCACACAGCGCCTGCACCAGCAGCGGCCTCACCGTGTTGGAATGCAGGTAGCGGGCGACTTCCGGCAGCTCGAAGCTGTGTGCGGTGGTGAGCGACAGCACGATGGTGTCCTCGGTGGCCGCCGCCTGCAGCTCGAAGTTGAACGAGCGGCAGAAGCGCTTGCGCAGCGCGAGCCCCCAGGCGCGGTTGATGCGGCTGCCGAAGGGCGAGTGGATGACGAGCTGCATGCCGCCAGCCTCGTCGAAGAAGCGCTCGAAGATGAGCGTCTGCTGCGTGGGCAGCGCGCCGAGCGCGGCGCGCGCCGCGGCCAGGTAGTTGACCAGCTGCAGTGCCGCCGGCGGCGTGATGCCGGAGTGCGCCACGAGCCAGGCGCTCGCTGTCTCGATGCCGGTGTCGAGCTGCGCCTCGAGCTCGCCGCGCAGCCGCGACACGCTGGCCGACAGCTCGTCGGTACGCCCGGGCGCCTCGCCCAGCCAGAACGGGATGGTCGGGGGCTCACCGTGCGCATCCTCGACGCGGATGCGTCCCTGCTCGACGCGCAGGATGCGGTACGACACGTTGCCGAGCTGGAAGATGTCGCCCTGCAGGCTCTCGACCGCGAAGTCCTCGTTGACCGTGCCGACGAACTGCGACTGCGGCTCGAGAATCACCTGATATTCGGCGGTGTCGGGTATCGTGCCGCCGGAGGTGATCGCGGTGAGGCGCGCTCCCCGCCGCCCTTTCAGCCGGTGATTGACGCCGTCGTGATGGATGAGCGCACCGTGGCGGCCGCGGCGCGTGCTGTAGCCTTCCGCCAGCATGCGCACCACTTCGTCGAACTCACCGCGCGTCAACCCGCGGTAGGGGTAGGCCGCGCGCAGCAGCGCGTAGAGGCCCTCCTCGTCCCACTCGCGCGCGGCCACCTCGGCGACGACCTGCTGCGCCAGAACGTCGAGGGGCTTTGCCGGCAGACGCAGCCGGTCGAGCTCGCCGCGGCGCACCGCGGCCAGCAGCGCCGCGCACTCGACCAGGTCATCGCGCGACAGCGGGAACAGCCGCCCCTTCGGCGTGCCGTCGATCGAGTGGCCGGAGCGCCCGACACGCTGCAGGAAGGCCGCGATCGAGCGCGGCGAGGCGAGCTGACACACCAGGTCGACCTCGCCGATGTCGATCCCGAGCTCGAGGGACGCGGTGGCGACGAGCGCACGCAGCTCGCCGCGCTTGAGGCGCGCCTCGGCCTCGAGACGCGACTCCTTGGCCATGCTGCCGTGATGGGCGGTCACCTGCCCGGCTCCCAAGCGCTCGGTGAGATGGCGCGCGAGACGCTCGGCCTGACGGCGGGTGTTGACGAAGACCAGCGTGGTGCGGTGCTCGTTCACCAGCTCTGCGAGGCGGTCGTAGAGCTGCGTCCACACCTCCCCGGACATGACCGCCTCGAGCGGCGCCGGCGGTATCTCGAGTTGCAGGTCGCGTTCGCGCACGTGACCGGAATCGATGACGGTGCAATCGGCGCTGCCGTCGGGGCGCAGATTGCCGGTCCCGACCAGAAAGCGCGCCACCTCCTCGATCGGCTTCTGCGTGGCGGACAGCCCGACGCGCGTCAGCCGGCGAGCGGTCAGCGCTTCGAGCCGCTCGAGGGTGAGCGCGAGATGCGCGCCGCGCTTGCTGCCGGCGAGGGCGTGGATCTCGTCCACGATCACCGTGCGGGTCGTCGCGAGCAGCTGCCGGCCGGACTCCGAGCCGACGAGGATGTAGAGCGACTCGGGGGTCGTCACCACGATGTGCGGCGGATGCCGCCGCATCGCCGCGCGCTCGCGCTGCGGCGTATCGCCGGTACGCACGGCGGTGCGAATATCGATCTGCGGCATTTCGAGCGCGAGCAGCTCCCCGCGGATGCCGGCAAGCGGCGCCTCGAGATTGCGCTGGATGTCGTTGGAGAGCGCCTTGAGCGGCGACACGTAAACGACCTGCGTCTCCTCGGCGAGGCCGCCGGCGCCGACGCCGCTACGCACCAGCTCGTCGATCACCGCCAGAAACGCCGCCAGCGTCTTGCCCGACCCGGTGGGAGCTGCAATCAGCACGTGGCGGTGTGCGGCGATCGCCGGCCAGGCCTCGCGCTGCGCCTCGGTGGGCGCGTCGAAAGTACGTTCGAACCAGTTGGCGACGGCGGGGTGGAAGGCAGCGGGCATGGTGCGATTGAAACACAGCTCAGGGGGTGCGAGGAGTTGTCGCGCCGGGAATTCACACAACATACAGTTCCGCCCCACCGGGGAGGCTGTACGCCCGCAGCCGGCCGCGCCGTGACCGGAGCGCGAGTGGAGGCGGCTGCAAGGGCGAAAGGGGAGTAAAGTCAGAACTCCAGCTCGCGCACAAAGGAGCCGAGATGTGGGAGGAGGATCGGGAGGACCTGGCCCGGCGCGTCGTCGCCTGGCTGATCGGCATCATCGTCGCCATCGGCGTCGCCGTGGGCGTCTGGTACTGGTACACCTCGCGTCCGACGGCGCCGCCAGTGCCTGCCGCGGTGCGGCCAGCGGCGCCGCAGCCCGCCGGCAACACCGAGCCGCAGGTCTCTCACCCGGTTCCCACCGAGGGAAGCTCCGCCGCACTGCCGGCGCTCAATGACAGCGACCAGGTGGTGCACGACTCGCTCGCCGGCGTCCTGGGACGCAATCCTGTCGAGGAGTTTCTCGTGCCGCAGAACATCGTGCGACACATCGTCGTCACGGTGGACAACCTGCCGCGCCGCAAGCTGGCCGCGGAGCTGCGCCCGGTGAAGCCGACGCCCGGACAGACGGCCACCACCACTCAGGGCGAGATCACCACCCTGAGCGATGCCAACTTCGAGCGCTATGCGCCGCTGATGCACGTGCTGCAGGCAGCCGACGTCAGGGCGCTCGCCCTGGTGTACGAGCGGCTCTATCCGCTCTTCCAACAGGCCTACGAGGATCTCGGCTATCCCGGGAAGTACTTCAACGACCGTCTGGTCGAGGTCATCGACCATCTGCTGCAAACACCCGAGGTTCCTCCACCGATCCAGCTGACGCAGCCGAAGGTCTTCTGGGAGTATGCCGACCCCAACCTCGAGAGCCGCTCGGCGGGGCAGAAGCTCCTGATCCGCATGGGACCGGCAAACGCGCGCGTGATCAAGCAGAAGCTGCGTGACTTTCGCGCCGAGATCGTGCAGAAGAGATGAGGCGGCGCGGAGAGGCCGAAGATGAGCGATGCCATCGGCATGGACGAGGAGGGCCTGGAAAGGCCACTTGCGCAGCTGCGATCGGTGCTGATCCCCGGCGAGACGCTCGAGGCGTGGGCCATCCAGATGCGGCTCTTCGCTCTCACACACCGCCGGCTGCTTCTCGCCGCCACCAGCGGGCGGCTGGTGGTGCTGACACGCAAGCTCCTCGGCGGCTTCGATGTCGCCACCATCCGCTGGCAGGATCTCGAGGAAGTTACCCTGCGGGTCGGCATGCTGAGCGCGGATCTCGCCCTGCGCGCCGGCAAGGCGACCGATCTCGCCTCGCTCGCCACCCAGGGCGTACAGCGGGTCGAGTTCCGCGGCCTGCGCAAGGAACAGGCACAGGCCGTCTATCGGATCTGCCAGAGTCAGGATCAGGCGTGGCGCGAGAAGCGCCGGGTGCGCGAGCTCGAGGAGCTGCGCGCCCGCTCGGGCGGGATCCAGGTGACCTCGGGTCCGGTCACGGGGGCGTCGGCCGGAGAGAGTGACGCCGTGCGGCGGCTGCAGGAGGCGCGGCAGCTGCTCGAGGCGAAGCTGATCACCGACGCCGAGTACGAGGCTATCAAGGCGAAGATCGTGTCGTCGTAATGTCGAGCCGGGGGAACGACCTGCGGTGGACGCAGCGCGTGGTCCCGCCGATCTGGCTGGTGCTCGCGTTGCTGACCTCGGCGCTGTTGCACCGCCTTCTGCCCGTCGCGCAGCTGCTCGAGCCTCCCGCCACGTGGCTCGGACTCGCGCCACTTGCCTTAGGTGTGGTGCTCACCTCCACGGGATTCCGCGCTTTCCGTCGCGCTGGCACGCCGGTCGTTCCGTTCAGACGCTCGACCGCACTCGTCACCTGGGGCGTGTACCGCCTGACGCGTAACCCCATGTACCTCGGCCTCACGCTGATTCTCGCCGGCGCTGCCTGGGTGCGCGGCAGTATCGGCGCGTTCGTCCCGCTGCCGCTCCTGGTCTGGATCCTGCAGAGCAGCTTCATCCGCACCGAAGAGCAGGTGCTGGAGGAAATCTTCGGCGGCGAGTACCTGCGGTACAAGGTGGCAGTGCGTCGCTGGCTGTGAGCGCCTATACATCCCTTTACAAGGGTAATCACAAGTAATCCACAGGTAATCCACAGCCGAGATGCGCTAGGCTTTTTGCATGGCCATCCGTTTTCGGCGGCGTCGCGAGGCGCACAACGAAGTCATCGGGACCTACAGCTTCCCGAGCCGCACGGTACAGGTGCTGAAGACGGAGGATGACCGCATCCTCTGGACATGCGATTGCGACAAGTTCCGCCGGCAGAACGGTCAGCGCGAGCCGCTGTGGTGCAAGCACATCGCCAAGGCCGCGGCACGCCGCTCGCTCGAGCGGCTCACGCGGCGTGTCGCGGTCGCGCGCTCGCTCGAGCGTTAGGATTCCGCCGCCGTCCCTCGCGCCCGGTTGCGCCGCGCGCTCGCCTACGCCTCGATCAGCCCGTGACGGATTGCGATCAGCGTGAGCTCCGCCTGATTCGAGGCGCCGAGCTTCTGTTTGATGTTGTAGAGGTGCGTGCCGACGGTCGACGCCGACAGCTTCAGGTCCTCGGCGATGCGCTGTACGCTGGCGCCGCCGGCAAGCCGCACGAACACTTCGAACTCTCGCTCCGAGAGCCGCTCGACCGCCGACTTGCCGCCGCTCTCGACCTCATCGAGGGCGAGCTTCTGTGCGAGCGCCACGTCGAGGTAGCGCTGGCCCGCCGCCACCGCGGTGATTGCCTCGAGCAGCGCCTCGGGCGCGCTGCGCTTGGAGAGAAAGCCGCGCGCGCCTTCGCGCAGCGCGCGCCGCGCGTGCAGCGGATCATCGTGCGCCGAGAGCGCCAGCACACGGGCCTGCGGGTGATGGGCGCGGATGCGCTTGAGCGCCTCGAGTCCGCCCATGCCCGGCATACCGAGATCCATCACCACCACGTCGGGCGTCAGCTCGAGGTAACGCTGGCACGCCGCCTCGCCCGAATCCGCCTCGCCGACCACGCTGATCTCCGGGTGAGCCTGCAGCAGGAGGCGAAAACCGGTGCGCACTACGGCGTGATCGTCCACCAGCATCACGCGGATCATGCGGCTGCTCCGAGTGGAATCTGCGCGGTGAGGCGCACTCCGTGCGGCTCCTCGTTGAGCACCTTGAGAGTTCCTCCGAGGTGCTCCACGCGCTCGGCGAGGCCCCGCAGGCCGAAGTGGCCGGGGCGCGACCAGTTCGCCGGCAGCCCGACGCCATCATCAGTCACCGAGACGGTCATGCTCTCGGGCGTAGAGCTGACGTCGATCATAACGCGCGCGGCGTGCGCGTGACGCAGGGCGTTCACCAGACCCTCCTGCACCACGCGGTAGGCCGCGAGCGTAACGCTGGCGCCAAGATCTGCAGCCAGCTGATGCCGCAGCGACAGCTGCGGAGTGGGATGGCGCTGCTGCCAGTCGCGCACCAGGTTCTCGAGCGCTGCGGCGAGACCGAGCGTGTCGAGCGCGGGCGGGGCGAGGCGCGGGATGAGCCCGTGCATGGCGTCGTAGAGCCGCCCGGCCTCCGCGCTGATCAACCGCGCCGCCTCGCTCATGGCGCTCTCATGGGACTGTGTCGCGATCGCCATGGCGAGACTGCGTATGGCCGTGACCGACTGGCCGAACTCATCGTGCAGCTCGTGTGCGATCAGCCGCCGCTCCTCCTCGACGCTCTGCTCGATGAGGAGCGAGAGCTCGCGACGCTCCTCCAGCCGGGCGCGCGCCTCGCGCACCTCGCTCTCCGCGCGCACCTTGTCTTGCACGGCCTGCGCCATGCGATTGAAAGCCGCGCCGATGGCATGCGCCTCGGCTCCCGCGAGCGGCGGCAGGCGAAAGCCGAGCTCGCCGCGCTCGAGACGCTCGAGACCCGCGACGATGGTAGGAAACGGCGCGAGCGCGCGGTCCACGAGGTAGAACGCCAGTACGCCAAGCACCAGCAGCGTCGCGATGGCAATGAGCAGCAGTCGCGTCAGGTCGTCCCAGGCATCAAGGATGGCGCGCGAAGGCTGCGCCTCGATCAGCACCTGCGCGCCATCGCCGAGCGTGAACACCTGTCGCTGCGGCTGCGGGGCAAGGAGTTTCGCGAACCAGCCCGGTGCCTCGCGTCCGGCCTTGTACACCGGCGGCGGCGAGTGATAGATGAGCTTGCCCGAGGGATCGAGGAGCATAAGCTCGTTGGCGCGCACGTGGCCGAGCCGCTCGAGCATCGCCTGCACCGCCCCGGCGCCGCTCGCGGCGGCGTAAGTGAAGACCAGGTTGCCGAGAACCTGCCCGGCCACGCGGTTGGCGGCCTCCATCTCCTCGCGTACCGAGGAGCGTGCGTGGCGGATCTCGTTAGCTGCCAGCACCGCGACGAACACCGCGGTAACGCCCGTCAGCACGAGGTTCAAACGGGTTCGCAGCTTCACCGGGAACTGCGCTGCGGCGTCCTCAAGAAAATCATGAGGCCACTTTCATGATGATCTGCTTTCGCCTCAGGGCCTTACGGGAGAAGGATACACGGGTAACGGCTGATACCGTCCAACCGTCTGAAATCAGGAACATAGACTATGCGCTGGGAAACGCCGAAGGCCATTGATTTCCGTTTCGGCATGGAAATCACGATGTACATAGCGAATCGCTAGATCGCGCGTCGCTAGAGTACGAATCGATAGAGTACGAGTAGGGACCGGGAGCCTGAGTTCTTCAGGCTCCCCGTCCGTTGGGGGCGGGGCCGCAAGGCCTGCTCGGCCAACGAAGCCGTGAAGATCCGGGTACTGGGATCCGCTGCGGGTGGCGGGTTTCCTCAGTGGAATTGCAACTGCCGTAACTGCTCGGGCCTGCGCGCCGGCACGCTGCACGCCTTTGCCCGTACGCAGTCCTCGATCGCCGTGTGTGGCCGCGGCGGCGCCTCCTGGGCGCTCATCAATGCATCGCCCGACATACTCGCGCAGCTCAAGGCCAATCCCGACCTGCAGCCCGGGCGCGCGCCGCGCGACACTGCGATCGCCGGGATCGTGCTGGTCGACGGGCAGATCGATCATACGACCGGGCTGTTCATGCTGCGCGAGTCGACCAAGCCGCTGGCGGTGTGGTGCACGGATGAGGCCTGCGCGGATCTGACGCGCGGCAATCCGGTCTTCGCCGTGCTCGGCCACTACTGCGGCATCGACCGGCGCGGCCTGTCGGCCGATGGGCGCGAGTTCGAAGTGGACAGCGTCGACGGCGTCAGCTTCCGCGCCCTCGCCGTGCCGAGCAAGCCCGCGCCCTACTCGCCGCACCGCGACTCGCCGGTGGCAGGCGACAACGTGGCGCTCGAGATCCGTGACCGGGCGACGCGCCGAGCGGCACTGTACGCACCCGGGCTCGGGGCGATGCAGGATGCCGTGTGGGGCGCGATGCAGGACGCGGCCTGTGTGCTCGTCGACGGAACGTTCTGGACCGATGACGAGATGCTGACGCTCGGCCTGTCGCGCAAGCGTGCGCGCGAGATCGGCCATCTGCCGCAAACGGGCAGCGGCGGTATGCTGGAGTGGCTCGAGAAGCTGCCCGCCGGCACACGGCGAATACTGATTCATGTGAACAACACCAATCCCATCCTCGACGAGGATTCTCCCGAGCGCGCCGAGCTCACCCGCCGCGGCATCGAGGTCGCGTGGGACGGCATGGAAATCGAGCTGTGAGCCCCTCGGGAGCAGTGAGCGCGCCGGCCTGGTCGCGCGCGGAGTTCGAGCAGCGGCTGCGCGAGCGCGGCCGCGCCTACCACATCCACCATCCCTTCAACATCATGCTGAACTCGGGCAAGGCGTCCCCCGAGCAGATCCGCGGCTGGGTGGCCAACCGCTACTACTACCAGATCAACATTCCGGTGAAGGACGCCGCCATTCTCGCCAATTGCGAGGAGCGCGCGGTGCGGCGTAACTGGGTGCAGCGCATCCTCGATCACGACGGCAGCGGCGACGATCCCGGCGGGATCGAGTCGTGGCTGCGTCTCGCCGAGGCCGTGGGTCTCGAGCGCGCGCAGGTGGAAAGCCTGCGGCAGGTCCTGCCGGGCGTGCGCTTCGCCGTCGACGCCTACGTGAACTTCGCGCGCCGCGCGCCCTGGCAGGAAGCGGTGTGCGCCTCGCTCACCGAGCTCTTTGCCCCGGAGATCCACAAGCAGCGCCTCGCCGGCTGGCCGCAGCACTACCCGTGGATCGACAGCGCCGGCCTCAGCTACTTCCAGAGCCGCGTGAGCCTCGCACGGCGCGACGTCGAGTTCGGGCTGGCGCTCACGCTCGAGCGCTTCGACACCCGCGCCGCGCAGGAGCGGGCGCTCGAGATCCTGCAGTTCAAGCTGGATGTCCTGTGGCAGATGAATGATGCGATGGCGCTCGCTCTCGGGGTGACGGCTTGAGCGAGCTCGCCGACACGGCGCGCCCGGTGATCCGGCGCGGACTGAAGCTCCAATGGGAGCAGCCGCAGAACGCCTACGTGCTGCTCTACCCCGAGGGCCAGCTGCTGCTGAACCAGAGCGCCGCCGAGATCCTCAAGCGCTGCGACGGGGTGCGCACGGTCGCCGACATCATCGCCGACATCGAGCGCACGCACTCCTTGAGTGGCATCGGTCCCGACGTCACGGCCTTCGTGGCCCTGGCGCTCGAGCAGCGCTGGGTGGAGGTGCACGCGTGAATGCCGCGCCCCCCTCAGCCGCACTCACCCCGCGGCTGCCGCTGTGGCTGCTGCTCGAGCTCACCTACCGCTGCCCGCTGCACTGCGTGTTCTGCTACAACCCGACCGAGTTCGCCAAGACCGGTGCCGAGCTCGCGACCGCCGACTGGATCCGCGTGCTGCGCGAGGCGCGCGCGCTCGGGTCGGTGCAGCTCGGGCTGTCGGGCGGGGAGCCGCTGGTGCGCGAGGATCTCGAGACGCTGGTCGCCGAGGCGCACGCGCTCGGCTACTACATCAATCTCATCACCTCGGGCGTCGGCATGACCGCAGCGCGCATCGCGGCGCTCAAGGCCGCCGGCCTCGATCATATCCAGCTGTCTTTCCAGGACAGCACGAGGGTGATGAACGACTTCCTCTCGAGCACCCGCACCTTCGAGCTCAAGGAGAAGGTCGCAGAGCTCATCAGGAGCCATGGCTACCCGATGGTGCTCAATGTGGTGCTGCACCGGCTGAACATCGACCACGTCGGCGAGATCCTCGACATGGCCGAGCGCATGGGCGCCGAGTACGTCGAGCTCGCCAACACCCAGTACTATGGCTGGGCGTGGCTCAACCGCGCGCAGCTCATGCCGAGTCGCGCGCAGCTCGAGCGGGCGGAGGAGGTTACCCGGCGCTTCCGCGCGCGCCTCGGCAATCGCATGAAGATCTACTTCGTGGTGCCGGACTACTTCGAGACGCGCCCCAAGCCGTGCATGAACGGTCTCGGCAGCGTGTTCCTCGCGCTCGCGCCCGACGGCACCGCCATGCCCTGCCACGCGGCGCGCATGCTGCCGGGACTCACGCTTCCCAACGTGCGCGAGCAGAGCGTGCGCGAGATCTGGTACGACTCGCCGGCCTTCAACCGCTTTCGCGGCGAAGCCTGGATGAAGGAGCCGTGCCGCAGCTGCCCGGAGCGCGGCAAGGACTTCGGCGGCTGCCGCTGCCAGGCGTACCTGCTTACCGGTGACCCGGACAACGCCGATCCGGTGTGCGAGCTGTCGCCGCACCACCACCTGGTCACCGAGGCTGTGATGCGCGCCGAGCAGGCCGCCGCGGCCGAGGGCGAGGGCACGCCCGCAGCGCCGCTGGTCTTTCGCGATCACCGCGTCTCGATCCCGGTGGTGGTGGCGACCGAGAACGCTGCGCGCCGCTAGCCGACGGCTATCCTTACCCCACATGGCGGTCCGGCGCGTACTGAAGATGGGCGAGCCGCTGCTCGCTGCGGTGGCTACACCGGTGACGCGCTTCGACGAGGCGCTCGCCGCGCTGCTCGCCGATATGGACGACACCATGCGACACCTGAGCGGCGCCGGCATCGCCGCCCCGCAGATTGGCGCGAGCGCGCGCGTGGTGATCTTCGAGCTCAAGGACAATCCGCGCTACCCGCACCTCACGCCGGTGCCCTATACGGTGCTCGTGAACCCGCTTGTCACGCCGCTCACCACCGAGCAGGATGAGGGTTGGGAGGGGTGCCTCTCGGTACCGGGGATGCGCGGGCTCGTGCCGCGGTTTCGCCGCGTGCGCTATCGGGGATTCGATGGGCGGGGCACACCAATCGACCGCGTGGTGGAGGGGTTTCACGCGCGCGTGGTGCAGCACGAAGTCGATCACCTGGACGGCATCCTGTTTCCGCAGCGGGTGCGGGACCTGCGCAACTTCGGCTTCGAGGATGCGCTCGCCGGACAGATGAAGCCGATGCCGGACTGACAACGGCTGAAGGAGACTTGAGACCATGAGCCAGCGCGCCGCCGGACCCTTCGACGTGAAGGTCGTGCCGCAGAAGCCCGACACCCAGATCGCTCGTGCCGCCAACCTCGGCCGCCTGACCATCGACAAGCGCTTCCACGGTGATCTCGAGGGCATCAGCAAGGGTGAGATGCTCGCGACCCAGACCGAAGTGCCCGGTTCGGCCGGTTACGTGGCCATGGAGCGGGTCACCGGCTCGCTCAAGGGACGCCAGGGCAGCTTCGTCCTGCAGCACAGTGCCACCATGAGCCGCGGCGCGCCGACGTCGTCGATCACGGTGGTCCCCGACTCGGGTACCGGCGAGCTCAAGGGCATCACCGGCACGATGAGCATCGCCGTCACGAGCGACGGTGGCCACACCTACGAGTTCAACTACAAAATCGCTCCGTAGCGTCGCTAAAGCGTCAGGGCGTCTGTTGCGGCGTACCGGGCGCCGGCTCGCGCCGGGTCCGCACGTCGCGCACCATGCGGATCGCCGCCTCCACACCCTGGTAGTAGCCCGGGATCTCCCCGAGCTCGCGGTAGCCGAGCGCGCGATAGAACGCCCGTGCCGCATCGTTCCCGGCGCGCAGCTCCAGCCCCACGATGAAGGTTCCGGCGGTGAATGCGCTCTCTTCGAGCCAGCCGAGGAGCTGGCGCGCGACGCCGCGACGCCGATAAGCGGGGACGACCGCGAGCAGGTCGAGGTGGGCGGTGTCGTCCGCGTAACGCATGATCGCAAAGCCAGCGAGCGCAATGCCGCTGCGCGCCGTGAGCACGACGCTCTCCGGATGACGCACGTGCCAGCCGATGCGCGCCGCGCCCCAGGCCGGCTTGAGCCCTGCCTCGATGAACTCGTGCGACATCGCCGCAAGCTGCGCGGCATCCGTGACGCGGGCCAGTTCGAGACGGTAGTAATACACGCCCGGCCAAGCATACCGCTACCGGCGCTCACGGCCCATCGTGCCACACCACGCCCCAGCTTGACGCCGGTCGCGGCCGCTGGATCTGGGCGCGCTGCGCACGCCGCGGCAGCGCCGGCCGCCGCATCGTCAGGCGAGCGTGTGGAACACCTTCTGCACGTCCTCATCCTGCTCGAGCCGGTCGATCAGCGTCAGCACCTCGGTGGCCTCGCTCTCGGGCAGCTCCGTCGGCACCGTGCAGATGTACTCGTGCTCGGCTGACAGCGGCGTAATGCCACGCGCCTCGAGCGCTTCCTGCAGGCGGCCGAAGTCGGCGAACGCGCCGCGAATCACCAGCTGCGGCTCGCCCTTCTCGCCACTGCTCTCGCCCATCTCGTCGAGGCCGTGATCGATCAAGTAGAGCTCGAGGTCGTCCTGGTCGAGCCCCTGCGGGTCGAGGCGGAACACGCCCATCTTGCGGAAGAGAAAGCTCACGCTGCCGCTGGTGGCGAGGTTGCCACCGCCCTTGCTGATGATGTTGCGTACCGCCGCCACGGTGCGCGTCGGATTGTCGGTGGCGGTCTCCACCAGCAGCGCAACGCCATGGGGTGCGTAGCCCTCGTAGAGCACTTCCTGGTAGTTGGCGGCATCGCGTCCGGAGGCGCGCTTGATCGCCGCCTCGATCTTGTCCTTCGGCATGTTGACCGCGCGCGCGTTCTGGATGGTCCGCCGCAACATGGGATTCGCGGCGGGGTCCGGGCCTGCGGACTTCACCGCCATGGTGATGTCCTTGGCGATGCGGGCGAATTGCTTCGCCATGCGGTTCCACCGCGCGAACATCGTGTGTTTTCTGACTTCGAAGATGCGTCCCACGAGCGCATGGTGCACGAACGGCATAGCGGCTGCCAGCCGCGGGAGGCAGCGCCGTCGTCGGGGGAAAGCGCTTCTTTGCCGGCAAAAGTCACGCGCTTTGCCGGCGCTGCGGGTCAGAGCCGCGGGTCAGATGAGAGGGCGGGCTGCCGCAAGCATCGCTGGCGCTTGCGGCCAAGGAACTACGCGAGCTGTGCCTGCAGCAGACGCATGCGGCGCAGTTGGCGACCGAGGCGGCGCTCGATGTCGCGCAGGCTCTTCTGCAGGTCCACCTGCTCCCACTGCTCGCGCATCGCCCGCTTCTTGTCGCCGAGCCACTGCTCCTTGACCCGCGCCCACTCGGCGAGCGCCGCGAGGAAGCTGTCGTATTCGTGCGCGAGGCGCGCACGCAGTACCTCGAGTTGCGAGCCGCTCCCGGGGGACAGTCGCTCGAGCCGCGCCTGCACGCGGTGGAACTGCATGGCGAGCAGCGCGCGCTGGATCTGGAACACCGGCGTGCGTTTCAGCCGCCGCGTGAGCCCCGGCAGCTGCAGTGCGGCGATCAGCCACTTGGTCGGGTCCCACTGCCACCAGCGCACGCCATTGCGATAGTCGTGCGCGAAGCTGTGATGGAAGTTGTGGTAGCCCTCGCCGTAGGTGATGACCGCGATCACCCCATTGTCGCGCGCCGAATTGTCCTCGGTGTAAGGGCGGCTGCCCCACATGTGCGCCAGCGAGTTGATGAAGAAGGTGACGTGATGGCTCCACACCAGGCGCAATACGCCAAGAAACAGCGTACCCCACGGGTCGTGGACCAGGAAACCGGCGGCGAGCGTGAGGCCGAAGTTGGCGGTGAGCGCGAGCGGCACGTAGTGGCGGTGCTGGAATGCCAGCAGCGGATCCTTCTTCAGGTCCGGGATGTTGCTCAGCTCCGGACGGCCGCTCGGATGATCGCGCAGCATCCAGCCGATGTGCGAGAACCAGAAGCCGCGCCGTGCCGAGTACGGATCGCGCTCCTCGTCATCGACATGCAGGTGATGGTTGCGATGCCCGCTGCACCAGACGAAGACGCTGTTCTGCAGCGCCATGGTGCCGAAGATCAGATATACGAGCCGCAGCAGCCAGTGCGCCTCGTAGGTGCGATGCGCCCACAGGCGGTGATAGCCCGCCGTGATCGCCATGCCGGTGCCAACCAGGAAGACGGCAAACACGACCCAGTCGGCGGTGCTGTACCCGTGAGCGAGGCCGTACCAGGGCACGGATATCGCGGCCACGGCAAACGTGAGCGCGAACATGAGCGCATTGGTCCAGATCAGGGGAGGGCGCGGCACGCTGCCGGGGAATGCGCTCATGGGGGCCTGCGGGGGGATGCCTCGTCGAAAGAGCTAACTTATCACGCCGCAGCCCGGGAAGTGGGACTTGCGTCGTCTTTGCAGGCGGCGCCGGGTGCGGAGGTGGGTTTTCGCGGCGCAGCACTCAGAAGCGGGTTCAGAATTTGACCAGGATCCCGGCGCCCCAGATGACCTCGCGTGTTTGCAGATCCGGGTACCAGATGCCGCCCGCGGTCGCACAGCTGTCCGCGCCGGCGATCGAGCCGTTGTTGCACACGAAGCTCGCCGGTGCGCCGGTATTGCCGGCAGGCGGTGTGACTCCGCCCGGTCCTGACCAGTACGGCACGTCCGAATGGCGGAAGGTCACCTCCGTCCACCACGTGATCCAGTCCTTGGGCATGTATTGGAGGTTGAGCTGCATGTCCCACTGGTAGAGCTTCTGCCCGGGGTTCTCGGTGAAGTACGGCGTGCCGGTCACGGCAGTGGCGCCATTGATCGGCGGCACCAGCGCCAGGTAGCGTCCGGGGTTGTTCATGAAGCCGCCACCGAGCGTGACCGCGAATACATTGTGGTCGAACCAGGTGCGGTCGTAGAGCATCATGCCGAAGAAGTTAGCCTTGTTGGGTGCGTGCGAGCAATGCAGGCCGCCACCGTACTCGCAGCCAAGGTCGATGGTGAACGACAGCGCCTTTCTCGAGATCACACCATCGGCCGACTCGTAGTACTTCCACAGCACGCTGTCGTCCTCGTGGATGCGCGTGACGTGCGCGTAGTTGACGTAGGTGCCGCCAGGGTTGGGCGCACCCGTCGGCGCGTTGGGATTGCCGCCGTTGGCGGGATAGCCGCTGCCGCTCGCCAGGTTGTCCTGGCCGATGCTGTAGGTGTTGAACACCAGCTTGAGCGAGTCGTTCGGAATCCACAGGATCTGTCCGCCGAAGCCCGGGTGACTGTTGTACTTGGCGTAGGACTGCCAGCCGTTGATCAGCCAGGGCTCGATCTTCAGGGTCTGCGTCGGGAACCACTGCACGCGCAGCCCGTTAAAGAACCACGGCGTGTTGGATGATACGAAGGAGGGCTGGTACGTCCAGTTGTCGAAATTGTAGTAGCTGAAGAGTCCGATGTACGAGAGGAAGATACCGGCATCGACGTTGAGGCCGTGGTTGACATCCCAGTGATAGCCGGCATTCGCTTCCGAGAGGTACTTGTAGGCACCCTGCAGGTCCCACTGACCGACGCCAAGGCTGGCGTCGTTGCGCGGCGTGGTCACCGCATACAGACCCATCATCGACAGGAAGCGCGCCCTGACGCCGTACCAGTGGAAGTCCCCGCCGAAGCTCACCTGCTCGACCTGGAATTCGCCCGAGCGGAACTCCTCCGTCGAGCCGACGATGGTGTGATCGACCGGGTGGTTGAAGTCCTGTAGATAGTTCACGTCGAAGCGGATCTCGGGGGTGAAGAACCTGGTGTCGAAGACCGGCGCGTTCGAGCGCGGCGTGCCGTTCATCCAGCCGAGGTAGCCGACGGCGAAGGGCGTCTGCGTATCGACCGCCGGACCCGGCGCCGGCGTCTGCAGCGCCTCGGGCACCACCGCGGCGACGGCCGCCGCGGCGGCGGCGGCGGGAGCGGCAGCAGGGGCCGCCGCAGCCGCAGGCGCTACCGGAGCACCCGGCGGCGCGGCGATGTTCATGACGACGTCGTAGCGCGCCGCCTTGCCGGCGACGACGGTGAGCGTCGGCGTGGTCACCGCGGGCAGGCCATCGACCTGTGCCGTGACCGCCCACGCCCCCGGCGGCACGTCGGCGAACGAGTACACCCCGTCGCTCGCCGAGATCGTGGCGCGCGTGCCGCTGCCGTCGATGCGCACGGCAGTCACGGTCGCTTGCGCCAGCGGCGTGCCCACGGTGTTCTTCACGACACCGACGATCGCGCCCAGGTCCGCCGCACGCGCTGCAGGCACAAGCAGCACGGCGGCAAGCATGGACAGGAGCAGCCCCGGCAGGCGTTGCGGGATTCTCATCAGCGGTTCCTTGGGCAGCGACGGTCGCGTCCGAGCCGACCATCGTACGGAGCGGGGCGTCGGCGGCCAGACCAAACGCTGTTAAGAAACCGCGCGGGACGATCGGGGAGGAGGAGACCGCCCCAACGGGGCGGTCCCGCGATCGACACTCAGCAGCTTGCGATTGCTCCCCGCGTGCGGCTAGTGCGCGAGATCGCCGGACACGCTGGCAGCGCACGCAATATAGCGCCGCCCGCCAGCGCTGTCACAGCGCCCGAAGTGCGTGTCCAATCTGGCACGATTGAGCCAGGCGTGGCATGGCCTCACCGGCAGCGGTGGAGGGGATTCATAATGCGGGGCCCGTTCACAGCCCGAAATGCAGGAGTGTGCCGATGAAGCCCGAAACGATCAGCGAGCACCGCAGCTTCGGCGGCGTGCAGGGCTTCTACCGCCATCAATCCACGGTGATCGGTCTGCCGATGCGCTTCTCGGTGTACCAGCCGCCGCAGGCCGCACAGCGCGCCGTGCCGGTGCTCTTCTATCTCGCCGGCCTCACGTGCACGGAAGAGACGTTCATGATCAAGGCCGGCGCGCAGCGCGTCGCCGCGCAGCTCGGCCTGATGCTGGTGACCTGCGATACGAGCCCGCGCGACACCGGGATCGCGGGCGAGGCGGATGACTGGGAGTTCGGCAGCGGGGCCGGATTCTACCTGAACGCCACGCAGCCGCCGTGGTCGCGCTATTTTCGCATGTATGACTACGTGCTCGAGGAGTTGCGCGCGACGGTGCT
>Ga0335080_10002564_pt1 | contig 18158 bp, 21 predicted proteins | sample Lox_Sample_34_FD_206720 | JGI IMG/M metagenome (GOLD analysis project Ga0335080, IMG submission 206720) | Soil microbial communities from Loxahatchee National Wildlife Refuge, Florida, United States - Lox_Sample_3.4 | ecosystem: Environmental > Terrestrial > Soil > Wetlands | place: USA...
ACTACATCCGCATCCTCCCCGGGGACAAGGTCAAGGTCGAGCTCAGCCCCTACGACCTCACCCGCGGTCGCATCACCTACAGGCATAGATCATGAAAGTCCGTCCGTCAGTCAAGGCGATGTGTGAGCGCTGCCGCGTGATCAAGCGCCACGGGCGCACGATCGTCATCTGTTCCAACCCCCGTCACAAGCAGCGGCAGGGCTAGGCGGTGATTTCCTAACGCCATGGCGCGCATCGCCGGAGTGAACCTCCCAAACCAGAAGCGTCTCGAGATCGGCCTGACGTACATCTACGGGATCGGCCGCCCGACCTCGCTGGAGATCGCCGCTGCTCTCGGGCTCTCGCCCGACACGAAGGTGCGTGATCTGACCGAGGAAGAGGTCGCGAAGCTCCGCGACTACATCGACGAGCACCACCAGGTCGAAGGCGATCTCCGCCGCGAACGGACACAGGCGATCAAGCGCCTGTCCGAGATCGGCGCCTACCGCGGGCTCCGTCATCGCCGCGGGCTGCCGGTGAACGGCCAACGCACCAAGACGAACGCCCGCACCCGCAAGGGCCCCAAGAAGACCGTCGGCCGCGGGAAGAAGGCGAAGTAGTGGCACCCCCGAGGAAGGCGGCGACCCGGGGTCGGGCGCGGCGGCGTGTCCGCAAGAACATCGCCATCGGCCAGGCGCACATCAAGACCTCGTTCAACAACACGATCGTGGCGCTCACCGACCCACAGGGGAACGTGATCGTCTGGGAGTCGGCCGGCTCGGCCGGATTCAAGGGGTCGCGCAAGTCGACACCCTTCGCCGCCCAGGTGACCGCGGACGCGGCCGCCCGCAAGGGGATGGAGCATGGCCTGCAGAAGGTCGAGGTCTTCGTGAAGGGCCCGGGGTCGGGGCGCGACACGGCCATCCGGTCGCTTCAGGCGGCCGGCCTCGAGATCCTCGGCGTCAAGGACGTCTCGCCGCAGGCTCACAACGGTGTCCGGCCCAAGAAGAGGCGCCGCGTCTGATGGCCCGCGACCGCTCACCGAAGTGCAAGCAGTGCCGCCGCGAGGGCATGAAGCTCTTTCTCAAGGGTGAGCGCTGCCTGACCGAGAAGTGTGCCGTCGAGCGTCGCAGCTACCCGCCGGGGGAGCACGGCCGCGGCCGCATCAAGCAGTCCGAGTACCTGCTCCAGCTGCGCGAGAAGCAGAAGGCTCGCCGGTACTACGGTCTGCTCGAGACCCAGTTTCGAACCTACTACGAGAAGGCGAGCCGCCAGGGCGGCGTTACCGGCGAGAACCTGCTGCGGATGCTCGAGACCCGTCTCGACAACGTGGTCTATCGCCTCGGCTTCGCCGCCTCACGCGCCCAGGCCCGCCAGCTCGTTCGTCACGGCCACTTCGCCGTCAACGGGCGTCGGGTGAACATCCCGAGCTACGGCGTCCGCCCCGACGACGTGGTCACCCTCAAGTCCGGCTCAACCGCTGAGCAGGTCATCCGTGACGCTACCGACCTCACCGCAGCCGTCGCCCCGTGGCTCCAGGCCGATCACGAAGGGCTCACGGGCAAGGTGCTCAAGTGGCCGGAGCGCGAGGAGATCGACACGCCGGTGGCCGAACAGCTGATCGTCGAGCTGTACAGCAAGTAACAGCCAAACGGCGGACGCCGTTTGGCTAGAGAGACGGAAGGAGAATCTTGGCTAGTCGCTCAACTGTGATGGACTTCCAGGTCCCGAAGATCACCCACGAGGAGGTCAAGGAGCACCGGGGGGTCTTCGTCATCGAGCCGCTCGACCGCGGCTTCGGGTACACGTTCGGAAACTCGCTGCGCCGCGTGCTGCTCTCCTCGCTCGAGGGCGCCGCAGTCACCTCGGTCAAGCTCGAGGGCGTCGCGCACGAGTTCACTACGCTGCCGGGTGTCCGGGAGGACGTCACCGACATCCTGCTCAACCTCAAGCAGCTCGTCTGCGTGCTGCACGGGGACTCGCCGGAGATCGAGGTGCGGCTCACCGCCAAAGGTGAGGGCACCGTCACCGCCGCCGACATCGAGTGCCCGGCCGATCTCGAGATCCTCAACCCCGAGCTCGAGATCGCGAACATCTCGTCCAAGGGACGTCTCGAGATCACCCTCACGATCGGTCGCGGCCACGGTTACGTGCCGGCGGAGGGCAACCGGGGCCACGCCCACACGATCGGGGTCATTCCGGTCGACTCGATGTTCTCGCCGATCCGCCGCGTCGCCTACGACGTCGAGGCGGCTCGTGTCGGACAGCGCACCGACTACGACAAACTCATCCTCGACGTCACCACCAACGGCTCGATCGAGCCGAAGGACGCGATCGCCCAGGCTGCCGAGATCCTCATCCGCCAGCTCGCGATCTTCACCGACCTCGACAAGATCGAGGGCTTCGGCGCCGAGGCGCCCGCGCTCGACGGCGGGGCGATGGTCGATGTCTCGCTCGCGCACGGGATGGAGAACTTCCCGATCGAAGAGCTCGAGCTCGGCGTTCGCTCGTACAACTGCCTCAAGCGTGTCGGGATCGAGACCATCGGCGACCTCGTCACGAAAACCGAGAACGAGCTCGCCTCGATCCCGAACTTCGGCAAGAAGTCGATCGAGGAGGTCAAGGAGACCCTGGGCCAGCACGGCCTCCGGCTCCGCGGCGACAACGGCGGCTCCTCGGAGCTCTAGGGACAGGGATGAGGCATCAGCGCACCGGCAAGAAGCTCGGCCGCGACTCGGCTCATCGCCGGGCGCTGTACGCCAACCTGACCTCGGAGCTGATCGAGCACGAGCGGATCAAGACCACGGTCACGAAGGCGAAGGCCGTCAAGCCGATCGCCGAGCAGATGATCACGCTCGGCCGCCGTGGTGACATCCACGCCCGTCGCCAGGCAGTCGCGTTCCTCGGCTCGAAGGACATCGTCCACAAGCTCTTCGACGATCTCGGGCCGAGGTACGCGGAGCGCCCGGGGGGCTATTCGCGGATCGTGAGGCTCGGGCCGCGGCCCGGCGACGCCGCCGAGATGGTCTATCTCGAGCTCGTCGACACCCCCCTCGTCTTCAAGACGAAGCTCGCCGACGTTCCGGAGGACGAGCCCGAGGCCGAGGCGGAGCCTGTCGCCGACGACGCGGTCGAGGAAGCCGACGAGGGCGCTGAGGACTCGCAGCCGGAGTCGGAAGCCGAGACGGCCGAGCCCGAGGCGGCCGAGCCCGAGGCGGCCGCGGATCCGGGTGACCAGCCGGAAGACCCCGAAGCCGCGTCTTCCGAAGACAAGTAGCTCAGAGAGCTACGCCGAGAGCGACGCTGACGGCGACGATCACCGCTCCTGCGAGCGACACTGCCGCGAGTGAGGTCGTGAAGCTCGTGCTGAAGTAGCGCGCCCTCAGAGCTGCGAGGGCGATCAGCTCGAAGGCGACGACGACGAGAGCGGTCACGAGCGCCGCGTGGTAGGCCGGGATCAGGAACGGCAGCGAGTGCAGGATCCCGCCGATGAAGGTCCCGATTCCGGTGATGCTGCCGCGGACGAACGGGTTGCCGCGGCCGGTCAGCTCACCGGTGTCCGAGAGGCCCTCCGAGAAGGCCATCGAGATTCCTGCGCCGAACGAGGTGGCGAGGCCGGCAACGAACGCGTAAAAAGGCTTGTGGCTGATGATCGCTACCGAGAAGATCGGGGCGAGCGTCGAGAGCGAGCCGTCGATCAGGCCGACCATCGCCGGCTGGACGCGCTGGAGGAGGAATTCCTGACGGACGGTCACAAAGCCATATCTTACCAAAAGAAGTGCAATGAACTAGAGCATAAGGCAAGCCTGACAAGTAAAGTCAGGAGCGCCTGACGTGCTGCTGAAGCTGACGGTCGCCTACGACGGCACCGCGTTTTGTGGCTGGGCGCGCCAGCCAGACAGACGAACCGTCGAGGGCGAGCTCACGAAGGCGCTCGAGCAGGTCTACCGCGCGATACACCGGTTGGCGGTGGCCGGCCGCACCGACACGGGCGTGCACGCCCTCGCGAACGTCGTCTCGGTCGACGTCACCGGTGGCCCGCCTCCCAGCAGGTCGGCGGAGGCGCTGAACGCGCATTTGCCGGCCGATGTCGCAGTGATGCACGCAGAGGAGGCGGCCCCCGGCTTCCACGCGCGCCACTCGGCGGGGTCGCGCTCGTATCGGTACCGCATCTGGCGGCGTCGGTTCCGTTCTCCGTTCGAGGTCGACCGCTCGCTCTGGCATCCGCAGCCGCTCGATCTCCAACGCCTCCACGCCTCGGCCGCAATGGTGGTCGGAGAGCACGACTTCCGCGCCTTCACCCCGACCGACACCCAGCACGATGTCTTCGTTCGCGTCGTCGAGGATGCACGCTGGCGCGATCGCGGCGACACGGTCGAGCTCGAGATCACGGCCGACTCGTATCTGCGTCACATGGTGAGGACGCTCGTCGGGACGATGCTCGAGCGCGACCCGGACGAACTGCTCCCGCTGCTCCAGGGAGCCCCGCGCTCGGCCGCCGGCTCGACTGCACCACCCTGCGGCCTCTACCTCGTCGAGGTCGGTTACGACCTCGACGAGACCTGAGGCTACGATCGGCCGGGTGCGCTTTCCGGTGGTTCTCTTCGACCTCGACGGCACCGTCGTCGACTCGGGCGGCATCATCCTCGCCTCGATGCGCCATGCCACGCGCACGGTGCTCGGACGGGAGATTTCCGACGAAGCCTTGATGGCGGCGGTCGGCGGGCCCGGGCTCGAGGCCCAGATGCGGGATCTCGGCGGCGACGAGCACCTCGACGAGCTGGTCCGCGTCTACAGGGCGCACAACGAGCCTCTTCACGATCGCCTCGAGCTGTTCGCGGGCATGGACGACGTCCTGCTGCGCCTGAAGGAGGAGGGTCGGAAGCTCGGGCTGGTCTCGGCGAAGCGGCGGACGACCGTCGAGCTCGCGTTCGCCGCCACGGCAATCGGTCATCTGTTCGACGTCGTGGTCGGGGGCGACGAGGCGCCGAGGCAGAAGCCGGCGCCCGACACCCTGCTCGTCGCCCTCGAGCGGCTCGGCGCCGCTCCGGCGGACGCCGTCTACGTGGGCGATTCGCCGTTCGACATGTCAGCCGCGAAGGCCGGAGGGCTCCACGCGATCGGCGTGACCTGGGGCGGAGTCCACGACCGCTCGCTGCTTCGCGAGGCGGACGAGGTCGTCGAGACGCCCAGGGAGCTCCTTGCCTCGCTCTGACCTGACCGGGCGGGCAGCCGAGCTCCGGGACCATCTGGCCCGGTGGTCCTACGAGTACCACGTCCTCGATGACCCGTCGGTCGAGGACGCGGTCTACGACCGCGAGTACGACGAGCTCGTCCAGCTCGAGGCCGAGCATCCGGAGCTGGTGACGCTCGACTCGCCGACGCAGCGGGTCGGCGCCCCGCCCGCCGATCGCTTCACGAAGGTGAGGCACCTCGAGCCGATGGGCTCGCTCGACAAGGTCACGGACGAGGAGGCCCTGGAGAAATGGGCCGACGATGTCCGCAAGCGACTCGATTCGAACGAACCGGTCGTCTACGTGATCGAACCGAAGATCGACGGGCTCGCGATCAACCTCACCTACGAGAACGGCCTCCTCGTTCGCGGAGCGACGCGCGGAGACGGGATCGAGGGCGAGGACGTGACCGTCAACCTGCGCACGATCGACACCGTTCCGTTGCGCATGATCGGATCGGACGAACCGGAGGTACTGGAGGTGCGCGGCGAGGTCTATCTCCCGATCTCGGGTTTCCGCGAGCTGAACGCCCGGCTCGCGGGCACGAACCAGAAGCTCGCCCCGAACCCGCGGAACGCCGCCGCCGGCTCGCTCCGCCAGAAGGACTCGCGGATCACTGCATCGCGGCCGCTCGCGACCTGGGTCTACGGGATCGGCCGCAGCGAGGGGCTCGGCCTCGACACCCACTGGGAGACGCTCGCCTGGCTTCGCGAGCACGGCTTCCGGACGAATCCCCATTCCGAGCGGTTCGACTCGATCGCCGCCGTGGCGAAGGCCTGCCGGGCGTGGGAGCGCAAGCGCCACCAGCTCGACTACGAGATCGACGGGATCGTGATCAAGGTCGACTCCTACGCGCAGCAGGCCGTGCTCGGGGCGCTCCACTCGCGGCCGCGCTGGGCACGGGCGTTCAAGTGGCCACCGATGACGGCCCAGACGAAGCTGGTCAAGATCGCGATTCGCGTCGGTCGCACCGGTGCCCTGAACCCGTGGGCCCTGCTCGAACCCGTCGAGGTCGGCGGTGTCACCGTCTCCCGTGCGACTCTTCACAACGAGGAGGACATCAATCGCAAGGGGATCCGCGAGGGCGACACGGTCATCGTCCAGCGCGCGGGTGATGTGATCCCGCAGGTGGTGGGCCCCGCCGGTTCGCACGCCCCGGGGACGCACGAGTTCCGGATGCCCACGAACTGTCCGCTCTGCGGAACGGAGATCGTCAAGCCCGAGGGTGAGGCGATGCACCGGTGCCCGAACCGGGCGTGCCCCTCACGCGGGCTCGAGACCCTGATCAACTGGGTGCAGGCGGCGGCCGACATCGAAGGCGTCGGCGAGCAGTTCGTGCGGCGGCTCTGGGACGAGGGCCTCTTGCGGTCGATGCCCGATCTGTATCGGCTCACCGCCGAGCAGTTGATCGAGCTCGACGGCTACGGCGAGATCTCCGCCCGCAACTCGATCGCGGCGATCGAGGCCTCGAAGGCGGTTCCGTTCCGCCAGGTGCTCTTCGGATTGAACATCCCGGACGTGGGCTGGGTGACGGCGCGCAACCTCGCGCGCCACTTCGGCTCGGTCGATGCGCTGATCGCCGCGACCCCGGAGGATCTGGTCGGCTGCGAGGGCATCGGTCCGGAGCGCGCGGAGGCGATCGCCGAGTGGTTCGCCGACGACGACAACCGGCGGCTCGTGGAGGAGCTCAAGGAGCTCGGACTCGTCTTCGAGTCCGACGAGGAGGGCCGGCCGGTCGAGGGTCCGCTCACCGGCCGGCAGTACGTGATCACCGGCACTCTCGAGGCGTTCACGCGCGAGGAGGCGAGGGCCGCGCTCGAGGCACTCGGCGCGAAGGTCGGGGACAGCGTCTCGAAGAAGACCACCGGCGTGATCGTCGGAGAGAACCCCGGCTCGAAGGCGGCGAAGGCCGAGACGCTGGGCCTTCCGATCCTCTCCGAGGACGACCTGAAGACGCTGCTCGGACGGCGCTAGCGCATCTCGTCGAGGAGGGCGTCGGCGACGCCGTCCTCTGCGGAGTGGGCGGCCCAGTAGTCGACCGGGTTGCCGTTCTCGATCGCCACGAACGCGAAGCGCCGGCCCACGTACCCCGACAGAGCCGAGGCGATGTCCGTGGTGCCCGTCTTGGCTCGAACGAGCCGGTGCTTGGGGTTGTCGAGCAGGCGGTTCTGAAGCGTGCCGGGCTGGCCTGCAACCGGGAGGGAGTTCCAGACCACCGGCCGCATCTCGGGGTCGTTCCACATCTTTACGAGCAGAGAGGTGAGCTCGCGAGCCGTCACGCGGTCGTCACGTGAAAGCCCGGAGCCGTCGGCTATCCGCACCCCGGCCACCGGAATGCCGGCCGAGACGAGATCCCGCCGCGTCACCGCAGCCCCAGCCTCGGTCGTTCCCTGTCCGAGTGCCTTGTAGCCGATCGCCTTCAGGATCATCTCAGCCGTGAAGTTGTCGCTCCAGTGATCCATGAACTGGAGGATCTGTGACAGCGGCTCCGAGTAGATGACCGCGAGCGGGACGGCGTGCGCAGCCGCCCTGCCGCGGAACGCGCCGCGGGCGACGATGCCGCGCCGGCGCATGAGCTGGTCGAGGCGCGCTGCTGCTGCGAGTGCGGGAGCGGCGACGATCCGGCCGTTTCGCGCCGCCCTGTCGACCACGAGCGCCGAGAGCGGCGGAGATTCGATTCCGGCGAACGAGGGCAGCCATCCAGGTGCCACCCGATCCGAGTCGAAGGCGGACTCGTCGCCGGCGACGCCGCCGGTCACCCGACGGATGCCCTCGCGCCAGAGGATCCCGACGAGTCGCTGTAGGTCGCTCGAGGTGAGAGCGGGGTTGCCGAAGCCCTTGAGGATGAGCCTTCCTTCCCAAGTGCTCCCGACTCGGCGTCCCTCGCCGAGCACCTCGGTCGGGAAGCGGTACGAGGGGCCGAGCTCGACGAGCGCGGCGTAGGTGACCGACAGCTTTTCGTTCGAAGCCGGCTCCAGCGACAGGTCGGCGTTCCGGGCGAAGACGACGCGGCCGCTCGGGAGCGAGACGACCATGGCCGTCGAGGAGGTCGAGCTCACACCCGGCACGGCGAACGTTCCGGCGAGCTTCGCGTGAAGGCTTCCCGTGTCGGCGACGGCCGCTCCGGCCGACAGGGCGAGGATGGACAGAGCGGCGGCGAGGAGGCGCATCACCCGGCATTCTGCGGGATGCGCCGGTCACCTTCCGGGTGAAGGTCGCGGGCGCCGCTAGGCGAGGCCGGAGCGGACCGCGAACACGGCAGCCTGGATCCGGTTCTCGATCTGGAGCTTCATCAGGATGTTCGAGATGTGGTTCTTGACCGTCTTCGGGCTGATGTGGAGCTCGGCGGCGATCTGGGCGTTGTCCTCGCCGTTGGCGATCAGCCGGAGCACCTGCATCTCGCGCTCCGAGAGATCCGGAGCGACCGGATCCTGCGGCTGCGAAGAGTCGGCCGACCGGAGGTGCTGGAGCACCTTCGAAGCGATCGCGGGGGAAATCAGCGACTCGCCGCGGGCGGCCGCCCTGATGCCGGCGAGCAGGTCGTCGATCGACGAGTCCTTGAGCAGATAGCCACAGGCGCCGGCCATGATCGCGTCCATCACGTCGGCGTCCTGGTCCGAGGCCGAAAGGACGAGAACGCGGGTCATGGGGGCGCTCATGGCGATCCTCGCGGTCGCCTCGACGCCCGAGATCCCCGGCATGTTGAGGTCCATCACCACGACATCCGGCGCGAGGGCCCGGATCTCCGAAACCGCGTCGGCGCCTGTGCGAGCCTCGCCGACGACGTCGACCCCTTCACCTTCGAGCAACGTGCGGAGCCCAGTGCGGAACAGGTCGTGGTCGTCGACGAGGACTACGCGCGGGGCGGACTCGGTCAGTGTCCCGGTCCCGTCGGTCGCCTCCGCGGTCTCATTGCCCGACCGGTCGTACAGGAGATGAAGCCTAGTCGACGGCAATCGTGATGGTACGTCGACCCCAGGCATAGGCCTGAGCGATGGTCGGGAACCAGAGGTCGATGGACGATCCGTACACCCCGGTGTCCGCCGCCACCGCCACCCCGTACCCGGGAACCACGATGTGCGTCCCGAGCGGAATGACGCTCGGGTCGACGGCGGCGATGCCCCATCCGACCGGCAGCCCCGTCGCTGTTCTCCCCGGCAGGTCGTACCCGGTCGCAACGACCGTGATCCTGCGCCCTCCGGCTGTGCCGTCCGCCGGCCCCGCCGCGGCGGGGAGTGCCACGTCCGGCTCGGGCGGGGTGCCGAGCACGGGAGGAGTGGCCTGCGCCGTCTGGCGGCTCGTCAGCGTCTGCGACCTGGTATCCGCGGCCGTCGCCTCGGCCGTGAGCTGTGCGATGCGGGCCGCGTCGAGGGAGCGCCGCGTCGCCAGGTCGGCGATGTAGGCGACCCTCTGGGTCCCCACTTGCCGCAGCTCAGCCACCGTCTGCTCGGCCGCGCGCGTCGTGGCGACCAGGCTGCGCTCGCGTTGTGAGAGCTCACCGCGGAGCAGCGTGAGGCGGTGCTGTGCGGCGCGAACCTGCAGCAGCACGGCGGTGTTCGCGGCAGTGAAGCGATTGAAGTCGTCGAGCTGGGTCATCGCGTCCTCGAGGGAGGAGGCCCCCATGACGATGTCGAGCGAGGTCGTGGTGCCGTGCTCGTAGAGAAAGCGCAGCCTCGAGGCCAGGCGGTGCTGCGAGAGTCGAGCGTCGACGTTCGCCACGACAAGCTCGTGCGACAGTGCGGCCCGCTGCTCGCGGAGCCTCGACGTCGCACCTTGGAGTGCCGCGAGGCGCTGCTCGGCGCTCGTCAGGCGGGTGTCGAGCGAGTAGAGATCGAGCACGGCGGCACGCGCCTTCGCGGCTAGACCCGCATCGTCTGCCCGAAGCGCCGCGACGGAGAGTCGTCCGGGGCCGGCACCGTCCGCGGTCGGGATCGCGAGCGTGCAGAGGCACGCCGCGCCCCCCAGCAGCAGCCCCCACCTCCCCTTGGCTCGCCAGAGCAAGGGCGGGACCGTACCACAGTTCGACCGCTATTTCCTACTGTTGGTGCGAGGTTAGAAGAAGGTTTCGGCAGCTTCGTGACGGTAGCCGGTTGCCCGTATCCGTCCACGTTGCTAACGTCCCCGGCTCGTGACGCGCCGGCCCCACCCGGTGCGCTGTGCCTGTGGCGCCTCGAGGGCTCTACGCAGGGGGACGCTCGGGCCGGCGCCGTACGTCCTGTTCGCGCTCGTCGCAGCGCTGCTCGCCTCCTCGCAGGCGGCCGCGCAGCCGTCTCCGACGATCGCTGCGAAGGAGGTCGAGGCCCGGCAGGTGGTGGCGGAGATCAACCAGCTCAACGTCAACCTCGACCGCTCCGACGAGCTCGTCAACCTCGCCAATCTCAGGCTCGCGGAGGTCAAGCACGACATCGCAGTGAACCGCCGTGAGCTCGTGATCGCGAGGCACAACCTCACAGCGAGCCGGTTCACGATCGCGAAGCGGCTCGTCAACCTCTACACGACGGGCTCGGCGTCGACCCTCGATGTGATCCTCGGCGCTCAGAGCATCGGGGACATCCTCACCCGCATCGACACCGAGGACCGCGTTTCGAGCGTCGACGCGCAGGTGGCGGGCCAGGTGGAGCGCTTCGAGGGGGCGGTGCTACGACACCGCTCGGAGCTCGCGACCGAGGGGATCCAGGTGCGCAGGCTGGTGGCCGAGCGGGCCCAGCAGCGCCGGGCGATCGAGGTGAGGCTCGGCGAGCGCCGCGCGCTGCTCGACTCGCTGAACGGAGAGGTGCAGCGCCTGATCGCCGAGCAGCAGGCCGCCCAGCTCAGGGCCGCCCAGGCAGCGCAGGCCCAGGTGGCCGCCGCTCAATCCCAGGCAACCCAGGCGTTTGCCGACACCGCCGTCGGCGTGACGGCGCAGACGCCCGAGGGGGCCAGCGTCGTTCCGCCGTCGAGCTACTCGGGGGTCGTCGGCGTCGCGATGCAGTACGTCGGCACGCCGTACGAGTGGGCGGGCGCCTCGCCGGGCGGGTTCGACTGCTCCGGGCTCGTGATGTACTCCTACGCGCAGGTTGGAGTCTCATTGCCCCACTCCTCCTACGCGATGTGGAGCGACGGCGTGGCGGTGCCGCGTGACCAGCTCCAGCCGGGTGACATCGTCTTCTTCGACGGGCTCGGTCACGTCGGGATCTACATCGGCGGAGGCGAGTTCGTCCACGCGCCCCACACGGGTACCGTGGTGCAGGTCTCGAGCCTCGACAGCGGCTCGTATGCGGCGAGCTACGTCGGAGCCAGGCGGGTTCTGTAGCGGCTAGGAGCTCGCGGCGGCGCGTTTCTTGCCGCGCGACGCCGGCGTCTTCTTCTCTGGGCCGCGCTGGTTTCCCGAACTGCTCTGCGCCGCGGAAACCGAGGCGCGCAGCGCCTCCATCAGGTCGATCACAGGCGCCTCGTCGGTGCTCGTCGGGGTGTCAGCGGCGAGCTCGTGGCCTTCGAGCTTTGCTTCGAGCAGCTCCCGGAGCCGCGCGCGGTAGTCGCTCTTGAGCTCGGTCGGCTCGAACTCGCCTTCGAGCCCGGAGATGATCTGACGGGCGAGCGCGAGCTCCTCGTCACGAACGGCGGTCGCGGCAATCGGCTCGTCGATCTCCTCCTGGCTCTTGACGTCCTCGGCGAGGAACAGGGTCTCGAGTGCGAGAGCGTTGCCCTTCGCCCGGACCAGGCAGAGCTTCTCCTTCCCTGCGAGCACGAAGGCTCCGAGCCCGACCACTCCCGAGGCGCGCATCGCCTCGACGAGGAGCGCGTAGGGCCGGCGCTGCGCCTCGGTCGCCGCGGGCACGAGGTAATACGTCCGGTCATAGTAGATCGGGTCGACCTCGGCGGCCGGGACGAAGCGGCGGATCTCGATGGAACGCGAGGTGTCGATGTTCTCGATCGCCTCGAGCTCGGAGTCCTCGACCGGGACGAACTGCCCTTTCGCAACCTCCCAGCCGCGGACGATCTCATCGGGCGAGAGGTCAATCTCGTGCACCGGGCACCAGCGCTTCTGCTTGATCGGCGTCAGGCATTCGCGGTGCAGCATCTTGAATTGCACGTCCGACTGGCGAGCCGACGAGGCGGTGGCCGGAGCGAGCCCGACCGGGATGTTGACGAGCCCGAAGGAGATGGAGCCGTTCCAGGTTGTGCGCATGAGCAGGCAGAAGTGTAGGCAGGATCCCCACCCTTCGCCCTGGTAGGGCATCCTCCTGCGAGGAGGCCGTGGCCGGCTCTAGCGCCTCGGCGAACGCGCCGAGCGCGCGCCAAGCGCGGGCTGGGCCCGTGCTCGCGCTCTGAGGACTACGGTCAGGCGGCGAGCGCTCTGCATGCCGCGCGCAATCAGTGCTGCGGCGGAAGGGCGTCGATCATCGAGAGGTGCGCCTGGAAGAGCGTCTTGTCGATCTTTCCCTGGTAGATCGGGACGTGCTCCTCGATGCAGATGCGGATCACCTCCGACCGGTCGATGCCGACCTCCTTCGACAACTCCTCCGGCGTCAAGTGATTTGCCATGTCGCTCCTCTCGTCGTCGCAACAAAAAACCCGCCGCGCCCCTGGCGCCGACGGGTTGCTCACTCCGCGGAAACGCTTTCGGCAGGCATCGTCTACGCGCCCTGCCCTGTCGGACACCTGCTCATGGTCTCAACGATAGTGCATCGGGCGGCCGTGCTGCAAGCGGGGCGCGGGCGGCGGTACGATTGCTCTCCTCGGGGTGTGGCGCAGCCTGGTAGCGCGCTCCGTTCGGGTCGGAGAGGCCCCCAGTTCAAATCTGGGCACCCCGATACGGCGCCCGGGGTAGAGCTTCGGCTCTCCCCGGCGCCCGACGCCTTGGCGCCGCCGTCGCTTCTATCCTCGGGGGATGCTGCGTGCCGTCGTCTTCGACGTCGATTTCACCCTCGCAAGGCCCGGGCCCGACCTCGGGCCGCAGGGATACCGCGATCTCGGCCTTCGCTACGGGCTCGAGCTCGAGCCCGGCCGGTACGAGGAGGCTCGTGCCGCGGCGCTCGCAGAGGTGAAGCGTCACCCCGAGCTCGACCACGACGAGGAGATCTGGGTCCTGTTCACTGAGCGGATCATCGTCGGGATGGGCGGAGAGGGTGATACGTATGCGGCGGCTATCGAGATGGAGCGGCGGTGGGCGCACTCGGCGCATTTCGAGCTCTACGAGGACGCGGCACCGGCGCTCGACGATCTCCGCGGGCGCGGTCTCCGGATCGGTCTCCTCTCCAACTCCTCCCGCAACCTCGAGGAGTTCGTCGAGCACCACGGACTGGCCGCTGACGCGGTTCTCACCTCGGGAGCGCATGGCAAGACGAAGCCGCACGAGTCGATCTTCCTCGCGGTGCTCGACCTGCTCGGCGTCGAGGCAGCGCAGGCCGCAATGGTCGGCGACACTCCGCACGAGGACATCGAAGGCGCGCTTGCCGTCGGGATGAGCGCCGTACTGGTCGATCGCGAGGCGCGCTACCCGGACGCAGCGCGCCGGGTGGCCGATCTCAGCGGTCTGCCGGCGGCTCTCGGTCTCGAATAGGCTTGGCCGGTGCGGCGCGCCAACATCTTCTCGCCCGAATTCGATCACCAGTCCGAGCGCGAGGGGTTCCGCTGGCGCGGCGCTCAGGTCGGGAAGGCGGTGGGCGCCGAGCAGATCGGCGGTTGCGTCTACGAGCTGGCCGAGGGCGAGCGCACCTACCCATACCACTTCCATTACGGGATGGAGGAGTGGCTCATCGTGCTGGCGGGCGCGCCGGTTTTGCGGGATCCCGAGGGCGAGCGGGTGCTGCGGGTGGGTGACACGGTCTGCTTCCCGATCGGCCCCGAGGGTGCGCACCAGGTGGTCGGGCCCGGGGCGGTGCTGATCCTGTCGGCGAGCAGTGAGCCCGAGTCGATCGAGTACCCGGACAGCGGGAAGGTGGGGATCACTCCGCCGCGGAAGATCTTCCGCCTTGCAGAAGCGGTCGATTACTGGGACGGAGAATGACCGAGGTCGCGAACCTGTTCGATGCGCCGAGGTCGGCTGACGAGGGCGACCCGGCCGGATTCGAGGTTCCGTACGTCCGGATCGGAGCACTCGTCGGCGCCTCGGCCCTGGGGTTGACCGTTTACGAGTTGGCCGAGGGGAACAGCATCTGCCCGTATCACTACGAGTATCCCGAGGAGGAGTGGTTGATCGTTCTCGAAGGGCATCCCACTCTCCGCGATCCGGACGGCGAGCACGAGCTCGAGCCCGGCGACGTCGTCTGCTTCCCGAGCGGTCCCGCGGGGGCTCACAAGGTGACGAACCGCGCGGCGGACCGCGTGCTCGTGGCGATGCTGTCGACGAAGTCGAAGCCGTCGGTTGCCGTCTACCCCGACAGCAACAAGATCGGCGTCTGGTCAGGCGACGGCGACGTGGCGATGCTCGTCACCCGCGACGCCGCCGTCGACTACTGGCACGGCGAGCTCTAGGCCCGCGCGTGCGCGGGTGACAGCGCCGGCGCCCAGGAGCACATGGGCGACATCTCGCCCCCGGACCCGTTCAGCTGCCGGTAGCCGAGGGCATGCTCGGCCTGCATCATCTTGTGGATCTGGGTCGTTCCCTCGTAGATGATCGGGGCGCGGGCGTTTCGGAAGTACCGCTCGATCCCGTATTCGGCGCTGTAGCCGTAGGATCCGAACACCTGAATCGCAAGATGAGCCGCCTCGAATGCCGACTCGGTCGCGTGCCATTTCGCGAGCGAGGTCTCCCGGGTCGACCGCTTCCCGTGGTCCTTCATCCACGCCGCCTGCATCACGAGCAGCTTGGAGGTCTCGTAGCCGAGCACCATCGTCGCGATCATGTCCTGGACGAACTGGTAGCGCCCGATCTCGCTCCCGAACGTCTCCCGCTCGCGCGCGTACTCCGTCGAGCGCTCGAGGCAAGCCCGCACGACCCCGCACGCTCCGGCGGCCACGGTGAACCTTCCGTGGTCGAGCGAATGCATCGCGATCTCGAATCCCTGCCCCTCCTCGCCGATCCGGCTCTCCCCTGGAACCTCGACGTTCTCGAGGAAGAGCTCCCCGGTCGATCCCGCCCAGATCCCGAGCTTGTTCTCGGTGTCTCGTGACGTGAACCCGGGCATGCCTCTCTCCAGGACGAAAGCGCTGATGCCCCGGTGCGCGGCGTCGGGGTCGGTCTTCGCGAACACGAGCGCGTGGTCGGCCACCGTGGCGTACGAGATCCAGTTCTTCTGCCCGTTCAGTACGTAGACGTCGCCCTCGCGGCGCGCAGTGGTCCGCATCGCGGCCACGTCGGAGCCTGCGCCCGGCTCGGTCAGGCCGAAACACGCCAGCTTCTCGCCCTTCGCCTGCGGGGTCAGCCACCGCTGCTTCTGCTCCTCCGTGCCGTAGCGCAGGAGCGACAGTGAATTGAGCCCGACGTGGACGGAGATCAGCGTACGAAACGCTGCCTCGCCACGCTCGATCTCCTCGCACGCGAGCGCCTCGGCGACGAAGTCGAGTCCGGCGCCGCCGTACTCCTCCGGGATCACGATGCCGAGGATCCCGAGCTCGGCCATCCCGCCGATCAGATCGAGGTCGAGCTTGTGGTCGATGTCGTTCTGGATCGCGACCGGCAGAATGCGATCTTCGACGAACGAACGTACTGTGTCCTGAAGCAGACGCTGCTCGCTCGTGAGCTCGAAATCCATCGCAATAGCGTAGTCAGATGGGTCCCTCGCGCCTCCCGCCGCTCCCGCGAGCCCGTCGCCGACGAGCCGGTCGGCTGGTCGGTCCGGCCGACGAGCCGCTCGGACCGACCGCCTCCGACTGGGCCCGGGGCGCGCCGATAGGATTGCCCACCGTGAGCGTGCGCGCTTCCACGCCTCCTGCCCGCGTTCGCCGGAGCACTCCCACCGTCCGCGACACCCACCTTCGGGTCACGGCGTCCGCGGCTGCGCTCGTCGCGGCGATGCTCGTGGTCGGGCTCGTGTTCTCGGGATCTCCGGGGTCGCTCGCGCCGGGCACGAGGATCGACGGCGTCGACGTGGGCGGTCTGAGCCCGAGCGCAGCGCAGGCGGCGCTCGAGCAGCGCGCTGCGGCGGTCGCGCACGTGCCGGTGACGTTCACCGCAGGCACGCACACGTTCAAGATCCGCCCTGACGAGCTGAGCGTGAGCTCCGACTGGGCTCAGGCGATCGCCAGCGCCCAGAGCAAGGGTGGCGGGATGGATGTCATCCGGGGCTTCGTGCGTCTCGCGTTGCGCCTCAACCCGCCGAACATCACGCCCGAGGTTCGCTCGTACCAGGCGGCGGTCGCGTACGAGATCGGAGTCATCGCCTCCAAGGTCGACCGGCCCTACCGCGCCGCGCGCCTCGTGCGCCACGGCCTCCGCGTCCAGGTAATTCCGGGTCAGGCCGGAGAGCGCCTCGACCGCGGCGCTTCGGCGAGGATCGTGGTCGACGCTCTGGCACGCCTCTCCCGCTCAGGCCCCGTCGTCCTGCCGACCTCAGTCGAGCAGCCCGTGATCACCGGGCCTGATCTCGACGGCGCGCGGGTTGTCGCCGAGAAGGTGATCTCGGCGCCGGTGACGGTCCACGTCCAGGGAAAGACCTTCCAGCTGTCGCCCCAGCAGCTTGCCGCGATGCTCCAGCTCCCGACCTCCAAGGGGGCCGCGCCGATTCTCGGCGGCGCCGCTGCCGACCGCTTCTTCGCGAAGGTCAACCGTCAGGTCGGCCGTCCGGCCCGCGGGGCGAGCTTCGCCGCCTACGGTGACCGCGCCACCGTGATCCCGGCACAGGCTGGGCTCGGTCTCGACGTGCCGCGATCGGCAGCTGCGGTGCTCGCCGCGGCGGAGTCGTCCAGCAACAGAGTCGCCCGCCTCGTCGTCAGCTCGGTCTCGGTCGGGCGGACGACAGCGGCGGCCCAGGCGATGGGCATCACGGGGCTGGTATCGAGCTACGAGACGGAGTACGGCGGCGTTCCGAACCGGATCCACAACGTCGAGCTCGTCGCGCACCTGGTGGACGACAAGCTGATCGCCCCGGGAGCCACGTTCTCGTTCAACGGGGCGACCGGAGCGCGCACTGCCGCCAAGGGCTTCCTCGAGGCGCCGGTGATCATCAACGGCGAGCTCCAGACGGGCCTCGGCGGTGGTGTCTGCCAGGTCTCGACCACGGTGTTCAACGCCGCTTACGAGGCGGGGCTCCCGATCACCGCCCGCACGAACCATGCGCTGTACATCTCCCACTATCCGACCGGGCGCGACGCAACCGTCGACTATCCCGACGTCGACCTCAAGTTCGTGAACGACACGCCCCACTGGCTGCTGCTGCGCACGTTCGTCGGGCCCTCGTCGCTCGTCGTCTCGCTCTACGGGACACCGCAGCACCGTCGGGTCGTGAGCTACACGGCGCCGCTCCGCGTCGTCTCGCCGCCGCCGATCGAGCGGAAGCTCGATCGTTCGCTGGCTCCCGGGACGAGCGTGGTCGAGGATCCGGGCGAGGCCGCCATGTCGACCTCGGTGAGGCGCCTCGTCTACTCGCCCGACGGCAAGCTCCTCTCAGATGCCACCTGGTACTCGAGCTACCGGTCGAGCCCGGAGATCCTGCTCGTCGGCCCCAAGCCGAAGCCCAAGCCAAAGCCGAAGCCCGCCGCCGCTACGACGCCTCCCCCGACGACGACGCCGTCGGGTCGCGTCTTGCAATAGCGTCCCGCAGCCAGCCCGGAACACGGGTCGGCCTGAGGGTATCGGCGTCGACCGTGCCGTGCTCCGTCCAGCCGTCGGCGATCACGGTGCCGTCTCGTTCGACCGCGTACTCGAAGCGGAACCGCGCGCCGCGCACCTCGAGGCACCGGGTGTGGACGAGCAGGCGGTCGTCGAATGTCGCCGGTGCCAGGAACCGTGCGTGGGACTCGAGCACGAACGACTCGATCTTCTGGTCACGAAGTCGCTGGTAGCCGCCGGCGAACCGCTCGAGG
>Ga0335080_10002566_pt1 | contig 18152 bp, 17 predicted proteins | sample Lox_Sample_34_FD_206720 | JGI IMG/M metagenome (GOLD analysis project Ga0335080, IMG submission 206720) | Soil microbial communities from Loxahatchee National Wildlife Refuge, Florida, United States - Lox_Sample_3.4 | ecosystem: Environmental > Terrestrial > Soil > Wetlands | place: USA...
TTCGTGGAAGGCCGTATCATCGACCTTTCGCACGCCGCGGCGCAGAAGATAGATCTGATCGGACCTGGCATCGCGAAGGTCCGGCTCGACATCGTCTCCGCACCGGAGGCTCCGGCAACCGCGCCGGTGCTTTACGCCGTGCAGGTGGGCGCATTTGCGGATCGCGCGCGCGCCGAGCAGGTCCGCGCGGACATGGAACGCCAATATGGAACCGCTCAACTGGTGCCCAGGCAGAGTAATCCAACCCTGTGGCGTGTTCTTGTGGGACGAGAAATCACCGAAGACGCCGTGCTGCGTCTGGAACGACAGCTCGGCGGCGAAGCGGAACACTGTTTTGTGGTGCGGCTCGACAATCTGACGGAGCGAGCCGAACCGTGAGCTGCATCTCCCCACCACTGGCCAGGGGATACACCTCATTTGCGGGCTATGTCGCGGGTCGCATTTGGGATAGAGTTTTTGTCAGTCCCTGCACTATAGTTTTCAAGGGAGGAAGTCTCCCTCCGCACTTGCGATGATCGATCAGGCACAACCCTACACGATTGTCGGGCAGTCGCCGAGGATCCGGCATATCCTTCGCCTTGTGGACAAACTGGGCAAGGGCCGCTGGCCAGTGCTGCTGCTGGGCGAAACCGGCACCGGCAAGGAAGTGATTGCGCGGGCAATTCACGACGTCGACCCGACGGGACCGTTCGTGCCGATCGACTGTTCGTCGCTGGTGGGCCCGCTGATGGAGAGCGAGTTATTCGGCCACTCCAAGGGCGCTTTCACGGGTGCCATCGGACAGAAGACGGGCTTGATCGAAGCGGCCAACGGCGGCACGGCGTTCTTCGACGAGATCGGCGAGCTGCCGCTCGATTTACAGTCGAAGCTGTTGCGCGTGCTGCAGGAGAAGGAATTCCGGCCGGTGGGGTCACTGCTGCAGCGGCGGTCGGATTTCCGCATCATCGCGGCGACGAATCGGGACCTGGCGAAGGAAGTGGAGAAGGGAACGTTCCGTCGGGATCTGTTCTATCGGCTGAACGTCGTGAATCTGCGCCTGGCTCCGCTGCGCGACCGGCGCGAGGACATTCCCGCGCTCATCGGACATTTCCTGGCGCGCTACGGCCGCACGCATTCGCTCACGCAGGAAGCGCTGGAGGCGATGCTCAGCTACGACTGGCCGGGCAACGTGCGCGAACTCGAGAACTGCATCCAGCACATGGTAGCCATCAATTCGGGACCGCTGCTACACGTGCTGGACCTGCCTTCCACGCTGCAGAATCACGTGGCAGCGAACCGCTCACAGTCATTGGTGCGCGTGGCCACGGCTACGGTGCAGGGGAGTCCGGCGCCCACGCCGCTACCGCGGAGCGCGGCAGATACCGTGCAGGCGCAATCGTCATCATCCGTCAGTGGAACTCCGGCGTGTCCGGTTCTGCCGCTTGCTGAGCTGGAAAAGCGGGCCATTCTGGGCGCGCTCGAATATACGCGCGGGGATCGCGCCGTGGCGGCGCATCTGCTGGGAATCGGCCGCACCACCCTCTACCGCAAGCTGAAGGAATACCGACTGGACGAAGAATAGCCGGAGAGCAGTCCCCCGATCGCTGCACTATTCCCTGCGAGTGGCGGCCGAAGAAACATTTCGCCTTCTGGTAGTGGAGGATTCCTTCGAAGACGAGCGGTTTCTGCGCGAGCTGCTGGAGGAGGCGGCGGAGTGCAGAACCGGGTCGCGATGGCGGGTCTGGGAGCTGTTGTTCGCAGCGACCGCGGAAGAGGCATGCAATCTGGCGATTGACGGACGTTTCGACGCGATCCTGCTCAATCTGACGCTGCCCGACAGCCGTGTGCCGCACGAGACGTTCACATCCGTCGTCGGTGTCGCGCGGCACGCGCCGATTCTGGTACTGGCGGACGAGTTCGACGACTCACTGGAGACGCTGCTGATTCGCGAAGGCGCGCAGGACTTCCTGGTGAAGTCACAGCTCGATCCGGAACCACTGGCACGCGCACTCAAACGCGCGATCGAACGGCAGCGGTATGTCAATTCCCTGCGGCTGCAGGAGCTCCCTCGCGTGGCGGAACTGCCGCGCGTGGACGCGGTGTCGAAACAACGCCTGCCGATCGATCTGATTTCGATTACCGAGGTGCGGATGGAGGAGTGACTAACGCTCGGCTTCTTCGTCGATGGAAATCTTCAGGGCCTTGAGGAATTTCTGATCCTGCGAGGTCAGGCGGATTTTGCCCGCTTCGAAGCGCCGGCGAGTGGGTGTCTCAGACTCTTCGGCCTCAGCCGTTTCGGATGGTTCTTCGTCGCCTTCTTCCCGTTTGTTGAAACCGATGGTTGCCTCGAGGACGAGGAATACGTCGTAGCCGGCGCGTTTGATTTCGCCAATGGCGCCCGCGATGCGGTCAGAATCGGAAAGCGACTCGTTGATCGCGTTGCCCAATTCCTGCATCAGCTCCTTCAGTCGGTCGTCCAAATGACTACCTCGTTTCTTCCTTCCGCTCCGAAACTACCCTAACTAGCAGATGAGCAGCGGTTAACGCCGGTTTCACGCTTTCCTGCTCTTCAACCATCATATCGTCCGCCTGCCACCGTTTCAGTAGATGGTACACCCAATGCCCCGGCGGGACCAGTGTGTTCGTTACACTGGCAGCAGAAACATGTTCTCTGCGGCCGGCAAGTTCCTGCACCACGTACTACCCGGGGTCGTGCGGCCCATGCGGGTTCTTTGGAACCAGTTCATTGGATTCATCTTTCTAGTGCTGGCGACCTTTGTGGGAATGGCCACGTGGCGGCGGAGTTCCGCCGGTGAAGAGTCTCTGGTACTGGTGGTGGGAGGGTTCGCCTTCGCGGCGTTTCTGGCGTGGTTCGCGATCTCGTCCTTCTGGCGGGCGCGGAAGATATCTCGACAGCAGTGATTCCCATTCATGTAATCGGTGGTGGTCTGGCCGGCTCGGAAGCGGCGTTGCAAGCGGCGCGCGCGGGGCTGCCGTGCGTTCTGTATGAGATGCGACCGGTGCGGCAGACGCCGGCGCATCAGACGGATCGTTTCGCCGAGCTCGTTTGCAGCAATTCGTTGAAGAGCGAGCAGGAGAACAGCGCGCCGTGGTTGTTGAAGGAAGAACTGCAGCGGCTGGGGTCGTTCCTGATTGAGGCGGCGTGGCGCGTGCGCGTGCCGGCGGGTCATGCGCTGACCGTGGACCGCGTGGAGTTCGCGCGCGAGGTTTCGCGGATGGTGGAGATGAGTCCATTGATCGAGGTTCGTCGCGAAGAGGTGACGCGCGTGCCCGACGATGGTGTCGCGGTGATCGCCAGCGGTCCGCTGACCAGCGATGCGCTGGCGGCGGAGATTGCGCGGATCACCGGGTCGGACAGGCTGTTCTTCTATGACGCGATCAGTCCAATTGTGGAGGCCGATTCGATCGATATGTCGGTCGCGTTCCGGGCGTCGCGATACGGGAAGTCGATGGACGGGTCGGATGACTACATCAACTGCCCGATGAACCGGGTGCAGTACGAGACGTTTCTGGCGGCTTTGTCGGAGGCAGCGAGCGTGCCTTCGCACATTCCGCAGGACAACGCCTGCTACTTCGAATCGTGCCTGCCGATTGAGGAGCTGGCGCGGCGCGGGCCCGACACGCTACGGTTTGGCCCGATGAAGCCGATAGGACTGACGGATCCACGCAACGGCCGGCGTCCGTATGCAGTGGTCCAGCTTCGCCAGGAAAATCTGCGCGCCGACAGCTACAACCTGGTGGGCTTCCAGAATCATATGCGCTTCCCGGAGCAGGCACGGGTGTTTCGGATGATTCCGGGGCTGGAGAGCGCGGAGTTTGTGCGCTACGGGCAGATCCACCGGAATACGTATATCAATGGGCCGGCGCTGCTGGGGCCGGCGCTGGCACTGCGGGATCGGCCGCGGGTGCTGTTCGCGGGACAGATTTCGGGTGTGGAGGGCTACGTCGAGTCGATCGCGACGGGACTGATGGCTGGGCGGAATGCGGTGAGCATCGCTCGAGGGGTCGAGCCGGAACCGCCGCCACGCGAGACGGCGCTGGGATCGCTGTGCGCGTACATCTCGGGCGCGGATGCTTCGGACTACCAGCCCGCGAACATCACGTTCGATCTGCTGCTGAAGCTGGAGGAAGAGACGCGGCATCGGTTGCGTCACGACAAGAAGGCGAGACATGCCGAGGTATGCCGGCGCGCTCTGGCCGCGCTGGATGCATGGAGGCTGGCCGATGCGACTGGGTGAGGCGATCGACCGGTATTTGGACGACCTGCGCCGCCAGGACGCCTCCGAACATACCGTGCGGAATTATGCGTCCGACCTGCACGAGTTCCTCGCGTACCTGGCGCCACCGGGGGGCGCACCGCCCGAGCCCGCGCAGTTCGATGCGCTGCTGATTCGCGAGTGGATGGCACACCTCTACGATTTGAACCTGACCACGGTCAGCATACGGCGCAAGCTCGCCGCGGTGCGATCGCTGCTGCGATTCCTGCTGAAGGAAGGTGTAGTGGACAAGAATGTCGCGCGGATGGTGCGGACGCCGAAGGCTCCGAAGACGCTGCCGCGCGTGCCTACCGAGGAACAGACCAACTCGCTGCTGGATTCGATTGCGGCGGAGAAGATGGAGCGGCCGTTCCCGAAGCGCGATCTGGCGATCTTCGAGATGCTCTACGGTTGCGGGCTGCGCGTCAGCGAACTGTGCGGGCTGAATCTGGCGGATTTCGATTTCTCGTCGCGCTGGGTGCGCGTGCGCGGCAAGGGAAAGAAGGAGCGGCAAACGCCGTATGGCACGAAGGCTGCAGCGGCGCTGGAAGCTTATCTGGCCGAGCGGCGGCCGGCGGCGGGGGAGACGGCGGTGTTCGTGAATCATCGGGGACGGCGCCTCACAGTGCGCGGCGCGCGCGGAATCGTGTCGTTTTACGCGCGGTTTCTCGCGGGCGACGCCTCTCTGCATCCGCACAGCTTTCGGCACGCTTTCGCCACTCATCTGCTGAGCGCGGGCGCGGACCTGCGATCGATTCAGGAACTGCTGGGGCACGCTCGGCTTTCCACCACGCAGAAATACACACAGGTCTCGCTCGCCGATCTGATGAGCGTGTACGACAAGGCGCATCCCAAAGCTCACGAGAAGTAGCCGGCCGGTACGGTAAACTAAGGTGGTTTAAGCCTTCATGCGAAACGTCATCGTGCTTGGCGCCCAGTGGGGCGACGAGGGGAAAGGGAAAGTTGTGGACCTTTTCTCCGAGAACTTCAATATCGTCGCGCGCTACCAGGGCGGCCACAACGCCGGCCACACGGTCTTCATCGGCGAGAAGAAGTTCATCCTGAAGCTGATTCCGAGCGGAATTCTCCGCCCCGGCGTGCGTGCCGTGATCGGCAACGGCGTGGTGATTGATCCGGCGGCGCTGCTGGACGAGATGGGCACGCTGGAAAGCATGGGCATCGATGTGCGCGCGCAACTGGCCATCAGCAATCGCGCGCATGTGCTGTTCCCGTTCCATCGCATTGTCGAGAAGATGTCCGAGGATCGCGCGAATCGGACGGCGCTGGGCACCACATCGCGCGGAATCGGCCCGTGCTATGAGGACAAGATCGGGCGGCGCGGGTTGCGCGTGGCGGATCTGTTCGAAGGTTCCACATTCGACGCTGCCTACAACGCGCTTGCTGAAGACAAGCAGCTTCTGGCGCGCACGTTCGGCATTGCCGACACGATCGATTATGGCCAGATTCGGGAACAGTATCGCGAGTTCGGCCGGCGCTTCGAGCCGATGGTGTGCGACACGTCGAAGGTGCTGAACGACGCCATCACCGCGGGCCAGCGAGTGCTGTTTGAAGGCGCGCAGGGGTCAATGCTGGATGTCGATCACGGGACCTACCCGTTTGTGACATCCTCCAGCGCTACCGCCGGCGGGGCATGCACTGGCGCGGGTGTGCCGCCGACGCGGATCAGCGGCGTGATCGGGGTGTCGAAGGCGTACATCACACGCGTGGGCGCGGGTCCTTTTCCGACCGAGCTCAACGACGAGATGGGCGAACATCTGCGCCAGGCGGGCAAGGAGTTTGGCGCCGTGACCGGACGTCCGCGGCGCTGCGGCTGGTTCGACGTGCCGCTGTTGCGCTACACGGCGATGCTGAACGGCTTCGACAGCCTGGTGATCACCAAACTCGATGTGCTCGACGGGCTGGAGCGGGTGCCGGTCTGCGTTGGCTACCGGATTGATGGCAAGGAGGTCTGTGACATGCCGCCGACAGCCGCCGGGATCGAATCGATCGAGCCGGTGTATGAGAGCCTGCCCGGATGGAACGGATCCACAAGGGGGCTCTCACGATTCGAGGACCTGCCGCCGGGCGCGGTCGATTATTTGCACTACCTGACGGAGCGAACGGGCGTCGAAGTCGGCTGCATCTCCACCGGCCCGGAGCGCCACGAGACCGTCATTGTGAAGGGCTCGCGTCTCGAACAGCTGATTTTCTAGAAGCGCGTCACCATCAGCGAGCGCCACGCCGTCGCGCCGTTGACGTCTGTCGCGCGGATGACGATGCTGTTCGCCCCTATCATGAGCGGGACCGGGCCGGTGTTCCACTGCGCCAAACCCGAAGCCGTGCCCGAGCCGAGCGGCGCCGTCCAGGTAATTCTGGAGAGTCCGGCGCTGCTGCTGGCGCTTCCCGCGATTGTGATGGTGGGCGCGGTTGTACCGGCGTTGCTCGATGCGGGGGACGTGACGGTCAAGGTCGGCGGCGATGCCTTCACCGGAGGCGTTGGGATGACCGCGGTCCTTGTCACGGTGAACGACTGGCTGGCGCGATTGCCCGCTGTGTCAGAAGCGCTGACTGTGATTGTGTTCGTTCCGGTCGCCAGCGGGACGGCCGCGATCGCCCAGGACGCACCGCCGGCGACGGTGCCGGAAGCTCCCGCCGACGTGGTCCATTGAATGGTTGTTTCGCCGCTGCCGCCGGAAACGGTGCCGGTCAGGGCAACGCTCGGGGAGGATGTGACCGCCGAGGGCGGTGCGACCGTGAGCGTCAGGGTTTGCGGCGCGCTGCGCGCCAGATACAGCGTCCGGATTGCGGCAATGTCGCCCGCCGACAGCCCGGTCACTTTGCGATAGTACGGATACATCACGTCATTCGGATCGTCAGAGTGCCCCAGCCCCAGCGCGTGCCCCGCTTCGTGCAGCGCCAGGCTGAACAGGTCGATGTCAGCCCCGACGTGCCAGCTCTCAACATCGTCGAAATGCATGTCGCCGGCGATGGGCTCCGGGTTCACCGGCCACGGGTAGAACGTATGGGCGAGCTGCGAGGGGCTGGTAAACGGGTACCCGTCGCCGTGGTTGCCCGTGACGAACGAAACGGCAATCGTTCGGGGGAACGCGCCGGCAATCGGCGAGAAGTTCACCTGCACGTATTTCGACCATTCCGCCAGCGCACGCGCCACCTCGGCACGCACCGTGTCGGCCGGGAGTTTCGCGGTCATATTGAGAAACGACCAGGACAAGTTCGCGGCACCAAGCCCCGGACCGTCCCATCCGTTGCCGATCACCGGCACCGCCTGCGGAACCGGCCCAGCGCGCGTCACCGCACCGCCGCACGCGTACAGCGGGCCGGCCTGCCGCGATGCATCCATGGCCGGGAAGATGTACGCCACCTCATCCCACTCGGCCAGTCGGGTCAGCCGGCGCGATGAGCCGGTCACCAGCAGATGATTGAGCAGCAGGTCCGCGCGTTCCTTCCATAGGAAACCGCTGCGCAACGCGATGGTCCTTTGGTCGGCCTGCGGGACGTCTCCGTGAAACTCCACCACGAAATCGGACAGGCCGTCAGCGTCCGTGTCGAGCAGCGAACTGATCTTTTGCGCTGGATCGAGCGCGACCGCCCACGCCACGCCGGCACCTTCGAGCGATGCACCCGCCGGCAAGCTCGCGAAGACTCCGCCAGGCATGTATGCCAGCACATTCACGCCACGCTCGCGCAGCGTAGCAAGAGTCTCATCGGAGACCGAACCCAGCCGCACCAACGCGTGCCAGCGACTCGCATCCAGCCGGCGAGCCGCTCCCACGCTTCTATCCCTCTGCGCAGGCGGTCGAATATCGCCGGTTTTCAAATGGAGCGATGTCTGAGCATGCAGCGACAGCACGCCGCCGGCGGCCGCCCACAGGAGAAGCACACGGGAATACCACACACCCTTCCATCGGTCGCCACCTGAGATTTTTGCATCGGCCCGACACTGTAGAGCTAAGGGTTGTACTCCGTGCTATTCACAATTTCTCTTCTTCTTGCACTGGCCGCGCCAGCCGATTCGATTCCGCAATACAACATTGAGACAATCGCGGGCAGCGATTCCGCCGGCGATAACAGTTCGGGTACCGCGGTGCCGCTGCTGCAGCCCGAAGGTCTGGCTATCGCGGCGAATGGCGATCTTTACATTGCGGATGCGGCCGATCACCGTATCCGTAAAATGAACTCACGCGGAACGGTGCAGACCATCGCCGGCACGGGCAGGCCGGGGTTTTCCGGCGACGGCGGACCAGCGAAGTCGGCGCAGCTTGACCGGCCCTATGGTCTTGCGCTCGATTCGGCGGGGAATCTTTATGTCGCCGATTTCGGCAACGCGCGCGTGCGCCTGATCGACACAAAAGGGATCATCACAACGCTGGCGGGCGGCGATGACGCATCGCCACTCGTTTCGCCAAGGAACGTTGCTGCTGCGGACGATGGCTCCCTCTACATCTCCGATTTCGACGGGCAGCGCGTCTATCGGCTCGGCACCGCCGGGGGACTCGACGCGATCGCCGGCACGGGCACAAAAGGCTACTCGGGCGACGGCGGCGTGGCCGCGCTGGCGCAGTTATCCTATCCCGCCGGTCTTGCCATCGGGGCCAATGGCGCGCTTTACATCGCCGACAGTGGCAACGGACGCGTGCGGCAGGTGCTGAACGGTGCCATCACGACGGCTGCGCTGGCGCCGCAGGTGGTGGACGTGGCGCTGACTCGCAGCAGTGCGCTATACGTCGCGGCCGAGGATATGCTGGGCGCTCCTGATGCGCCGATTCCCGGCTCGGAACAGTTCGGAGCCCGCGCCCTGGCCATTAATCCGGCGGGTAACGTCGTGTTCTCGAGCGCAAACATCGTGCAGGTGACCGACGCCTCCGGCAGTCACATGACCATCGTGGGCCTCACCGGCCCAGGCGCATGGGGCGATGGCGGTCCTGCCACTGCCGCGCGTTTCGCTCTGCCCAAAGGATGCGCACTCGATGCGCAGGGGAATCTCTTTGTCGCCGACACGGGCGAGAATCGCATCCGGGAAGTGAACGCGGATGGCGTCGTCAGCACGGTTTACGGCAATGGAGACGCGGCGACGTTGAACGCCCCGCAGGCCGTGGCATTCGCGGCCGACGGCAGCCTGCTCATTGCGGATACTGGCAACGGGCGTGTCCTGAAGCGCGGCGTTTCCGGCGACGTCTCCACCCTGATCGACAAACTCAACGCGCCGTCATATCTGTTTCCTGACCCGAATGGCGATCTGTATATCGCCGAAACTGCCGGCGACCGTGTGACGATGCTCGCCGCCGGCGGTTCCATGAAGTTCATGCCTGTCTCGCAGCCGATCGCGGTCGCTGTCGATGGGCAAAGCCGGCTCTATGTGGCCTCGGCCGGATCGAATCAGCTTTTGCGCTTCGATGGCTCGGGCTGGGGGACGCCGGTTGGCACGGGTTGGGGGCAACCGGCGGGACTCGCCATCGATGGAAATGGGAACATCCTCGTCGCCGACAGCGCGAGGAACGAAATCTTGTCTATTGCAGCCTCCGGTACAGCGACCGTGATCGCCGGGACCGGCGCGTCAGGATTTGCGGGTGACGACGGCGCCGCGGCGGCCGCGCAGTTGAACTCGCCTTCCGATGTGAGGATCGACGGCCAGGGCCGTATCTATGTCGCGGACACCGGCAACAATCGTATCCGTCTGCTGACGCCGATCACGGCGGCGGGCGATACGACCGGCCTGCTCGTCGTGAGCGCGGCCAGTTTCGGTGAGGGACCCATCTCGCCGGATGAGATCGTCACGTTGTTCGGCGCATTTGATCCCTCCACGGTGAGCGTGCGGATCGGCGAAACGCCGGCGGCGTTGTTCTACGCCGGGACGACGCAGATCAACGCACTGGTCCCGCACACGATCAGCGCCGGTTCGCCGGTCGAGGTCGCCGTTCTGCAGAACGGCGACCTCGCGCAAAGCACGACGGTTGACACCGCAGCGGCGACTCCCGCTCTGTTCACCCTCGGCGGCGGCACCGGCCAGGCCGCTGCCCTGAACGCCGACGGCACCCCCAACTCCGCCGACCGGCCCTGCCCGCGTGCCAGCACGATCGTCCTTTACGGCACCGGGTTCGGTCCGGGCACAGTCTCGGTCAGGATTGGCGGAACTCCGGCGGTTGTGGATTACGCCGGTCCCGCTCCCGACCATCCAGGCCTCATGCAGGTCAATGCGGAGGTCCCGGGTAGTCTTGCCCCCGGGGTAGCGATGGTGTCCGTGTCGATCGGAACGGTCTCCTCCCAGGCGGGCGTTTCAATAACAGTTAAGTGAATTACATTGTTACGGAAACTGTTGTCTATCATGCTGAGCCTGTGCGACGTTCCGGTTTGGACGCAGGAAATCCGGCCTGTGGGCGGTCTTCGTTACACCGCGGTGCCTGCGATCAAGTCCCCCCGAATCGAGGAAAATCTTTCCTTGCTTCACGTTAGGCCATTCTAGTACTTGCCGCCAGGGTCTCGTCCAGGTTACTATGGGTCAGTTTTCAACAAGAGATGTGTTCTGTAGTCAAAGAGGCTGTACCGGAGCTGTGTATCGGCTTCTGTGCGCGCTTGAGGCTCAGTGCACCCAGAGTAGGAGATAAGTAGTGAGAGAAAAAGGCACTGTGAAATGGTTTAACGCCGCAAAGGGATATGGATTCATCCAGCGCTCTAACGGCGATGACGTGTTTGTACACTTCTCTGCCATCCAGATGAATGGTTACAAGAGTCTGGATGAAGGCTGCGAAGTGGAGTTCGAGGTCAAGCGAGGGCCGAAGGGCCTGCAGGCCGAGAACGTAATTCGCCCCTGAGCCGGATCAAGCGAAGCTTCTGTCGAAGGGCCGTCCATGGGGAGACGGCCCTTCTTCATTTTTTGCCTTCCTGTTTTTGCAACCCGAAGCAAGCCCGCCTCGTCCAACAAAGGCGCGTGATTCGTGTGCCCACATCTCGCAAGCTGAGCCGCGGCCTCCTGGTGCTGCTGGTGCTCACTTGTTTTGTGGGCCTGCAGGGTGTCTCCGCCACCCACGAACACCAGGGTCCGCACAACCATTGCGCGGTTTGTAACGCGAGTCACCTCCCCGTCAGTCCTGCGGTGTCGGCCGCTCATCTGACGCCACCGGCGCTTCTGACCTGGCAGCGATCGCACGAAGCCGAGCGGGAGCCGATCGAGCGCATCAGCAACCTTGCCTCTTCCCGCGGGCCTCCAGCCCTCTCCTTCTCCATCTAGTCCTGCTCCTCCGCTGGCCGGCGGAGTCATCAATTTTTATTGAAGCCATCATGGCTGGGAGAAGGTTGATGCATCGTCTTCATCTATATATTGGGTTCGCTGTTCTGGCGGCCCTTCCCGCGGCAGCGCAGTCGATCGCCAGCGGCACCATCGCCGGCACAGTGTCCGATTCCTCCGGCGCGTTGGTCGCCGGAGCCAGCATGGTGTTGCGGAATCCCAACACCGGATATGAGCAAAAGGAGAAAACCGACACCAGCGGCGCGTTCCGGTTCAACAACGTCCCGTTCAACACATATCGGCTGAGCGCACAATCGAGCGGTTTCGCCATCAATACGCAGCAAGTGGACGTGCGTACAACAGTTCCGGTGAGCCTGAACCTCACATTGGCGGTGGCCGAAGCCAACACCACGGTTGAGGTCGAAGGAAGTGGCGCGCTGGTGGAAACCGACACCTCGGCGCATACCGATACCGACTCGGTGAGCTTTTCAAAACTGCCGGCATTCGACCCCGCCGCCGGGCTCAGTGCCATCATCAATAACAGCACTGGGGGCACGGCGGGGGACGCCAACGGCTTTTTCCACCCGCTGGGCGATCACGCGCAGGTCAGCTTTGTGTTCGACGGCCAGCCGGTGAGCGATCAGCAGAGCAAGGTGTTCTCGACACAGATTCCGCCGAACGCCATCCAGAGCATGGAACTGATCACCGGCGCGCCCGACGCTGAATACGGCGACAAGTCGAGCCTGGTGGTGAACGCAACGACGAAGTCGGGCCTCGGCGTACAGCGGCCGTTTGGCGACTTCACAACCGGATGGGGCTCGTTCGGCACCTGGCAAAGCAACGCGGATGTGGGCTTCGGCGGGCCGAAATACGGAAACTTTATTGCGCTGAATGGGATTCGCACGGGCCATTTCCTGGACACGCCGGAGTTCCTGCCGACCCACGACATCGGCAACAACGAAAGCGCGTTTGACCGCCTCGATTATCAGCCCCATGAGAACGATATCTTCCACTTGAACCTGTTTCTGGCGCGGAACTGGTTCCAGGTGCCAAACAGCTTCGATCAGTTGAGCCAGGATCAGAAACAGCGCGTATTGACGTGGAGCGCGGCGCCGGGCTACCAGCACACGTTCGGTCCGAAAATGCTGCTCACGGTGAATCCGTGGGTGCGGCGTGACGAGGTGAATTATTATGGCAGCCGCGATCCATTCGACGACACTCCGGTCACCGAGTCGCAGGTTCGCTTCCTGACCAACTACGGGGTGAAGGCCGATCTCTCGCTTGTGCATGGCCGGCACAACGTCAAGGTGGGCACGGAGATTGAGCAGACGCGCCTCGACGAGACCTTCGCGCTCGGCGTTACCGATCCCACGTTTAACCCGGTGTGCCTCGATGGGAACGGCAACCCACTGCTGCTGCCTTCCGTGACCGACCCGAACGCGTGCGCGGGCGTCAATCCGACCTATCAGGCCAACCCCGATCTGCTGCCCGGACTGGTTGCATACGATCTCACGCGCGGCGGCATGCTCTTCAACTTCCACCAGATCCATCCCATCAACCAATACGCGTTCTACGTAACCGACCAGATCACCTTCGGAGGGCTGACCATCGACGCTGGCTTTCGCGACGACCAGTACGACGGCCTGATCTCAGAGAACGGGCCGCAGCCGCGCATCGGCTTCTCTTATCTGGTGAAGCCGACCGGCACCGTACTGCGCGCTTCGTATTCGCGCACGTTCGAGACGCCGTTCAACGAGAATCTGCTGTTGTCGAGCGCGACCGGGCTGGGCGGGCTGGCGCAGAATCTCTTTGGAGCCGCGGGCGTGCCCATCGAGCCGGGCAATCGCAACCAGTTCAACGTGGGCCTGCAGCAGCGCATCGGCCGCTACCTGATCTTCGACGGCGACTACTTCTGGAAGTTCACCGACAACGCTTATGACTTCGACGTGCTGTTCAATACGCCGATCACGTTTCCCATTTCGTGGAAGCAGTCGAAACTGGACGGCGTCACGGGCCGCCTCAGCACCATCGATATTCATGGCTTCCAGGCGTACATGACGTTCGGTCACACTCGCGCGCGCTACTTGCCGCCCGAGGTGGGCGGGCTCGTCGCGCAGGGCGCGAACGACCTGGGCGCGGGCGTCTTCCGCATCGACCACGATCAGGCCTTCCAGCAGACCACCAACCTGCGCTATCAGTTCAAGAAAGGCGGCCCCTGGGTGGACTTCATCTGGCGCTACGACAGTGGCCTGGTGGTGAGCGGCGTGCCCGACGCAGCTGCCGCGCTGGCGCTCACGCCGAATCAGCAGGTGGACATCGGGCTGACCTGCGACGGCGTCCCGGCCACCGTCACCGCGCCGATCACGAGCTGCGACGGTGTGGTGAAATCCACGCTGCTCACCCTGCCGCAGACCGGTCAGGAGAATGACGACCACAATCCGGACCGCGTCAAACCGCGCAACATGTTCGATCTCGCGATGGGAACCGACAACCTGCTGCACAGCGAGAACCGCCAGCGCGTTTCGCTGCGTCTCACGGTGACCAACCTGACCAATAAGGTGGCGCTCTACAATTTCCTGTCAACCTTCAGCGGCACGCACTTCGTGGCGCCACGAACCTGGCAGGCGACGGTGGGGTATTCGTTCTAGCCGCACCGGCGCCACCGTGCGCCGGTCCATGGAAGTGTTATGATCTGGCGCAAAGGTCACTATGAGGATTCTTTGCGCCACGTTCTTTCTCGCAGCCGCGTTGTGCGCGGGTGCCCCGAAACACGCCGTCGTCCTGCACGCCACCCGGCTGCTGGATGTTGAGACCGGCAGGTACGTCACGCCCGGCGAGGTGCTTGTCGAGGACGATAAGATCGCCGCCGTGGGCTCGTCGGTCCCGCGGCCCGCGGGCGCGGAAGTGATCGACCTCGGCGACCGCACGCTGCTACCCGGTCTGATCGACGCGCATACGCATCTGTTCCTGCATCCCGGCGCCGAGGATCTGCAGACAGTGGAGGAATCGACACCAGAGCGCACCATTCTCGCGACGCTTGCTGCGCGCGACGACCTGATGGCCGGCTTCACGGCAGAGCGCGACATGGGGACCGAGGGCGCGGGCTCGGCCGACACGGCGGTGCGCAACGCGATCGACGCGGGACTCATCCCCGGGCCGCGCATGCGCGTGAGCGGCAACGCGGTGTCCATTCTCGGGGGCCACGAAGACGCGATCGGCTACAACCCCGAGCAGCACGTGCTGTCCAACGCGACATACGCGAACAACGCCGACGAGCTGGTGGCTGTCATTCGCGAGCAGATCAAGGAAGGCGCGGACTTCATCAAGATCTATGAAACCGGCCATGACGTATTTCGGGACAATCGCTTTGCCCCGCCCTATCAATACACCGAGACCGAGCTGCGCGCCGCCGTGGTGGAGACGGCGCGCGTGGGCACCAACGTCGCCGTGCATGCCACGGGCGAACCGGGCGCACTCTACGCGGTGCGTGCCGGCGTCGTCTCGGTGGAGCACGCCGACCAGCTCAGCGACGAGACCATGCGCATCATGCGCGAAAAGGGCATCTTCGCGCTGCCCACCTTTGCCATCAGCGAGTACTTCGCCGAACACGCCGCCTCGCCCCAGGACGCGGCGCGCCAGCGCTTCATGCTCGATTTCCACGCCCGCGAGTTCCGCAAACAGCTCGCCGCCGGCGTGCCGATCGCGATGGGCTCCGACGTGGGACCGTTCCCGCACGGCACGCAGGGGCGCGAGTTCGTGCTGATGGTGAAATACGGGATGACGCCGCTGGCCGCGATCCAGGCGGGCACACTGCACGGGGCGAAGCTGCTGGGATGGGGCGATCATATCGGCGCGCTCAAGGCCGGCTATCTGGCCGACATCGTCGCCGTCCCTGGCGATCCTCTCGCAGATATCAGCGCTCTGACGAAGGTGAGCTTTGTGATGAAGGGCGGGACGGTGTATCGTCGCGAGACGAAGTGAAGGCTAGACGGCCACGTACTCGGTGTCGGTGGTGGGCGGCGGCAGAGGCGAGCCTTGCTCCCGAAGCTCGTCCAGGTAAAGCCCGATGGCTTCGCGGATGTTGCGCTCCATCTCTTCGCGGGTTTCGCCGACGCTCACGCAGCCCGGCAGATCGGGAACATACGCCGAGTATCCTGTCGCCGTCCTTTCGATCACGACTGCGTATCTCACTTGAGCCCCGCTTGTTTCAGGATACTCGATAGCGTACCGGCCGCGAGATCCGCACCCAGGTGACCGGGAATCACGACGATTCCCGGCCGGGTGGGATGCTTGTAGACGCGATGGTCGCCGCGCGTGCGCTGAATCGTCCAGCCCTCCTGCTCGATCAGGCGGATTGCGTCTCTGACCTTCACGGGCGCTACACGCTACGCAGCCACCGGTGACTGCGCGTTCACTTCCTTCACGATCTCCGAGACGAAGCCCTTGGCGTCGCCGAACAGCATGAGACACTTCGGGTCGTAGTAGAGCTCGTTCTCGATGCCGGCGAAGCCCGGGTTCATCGAGCGCTTGATCACCATCACGTTGCGCGCCTTGTCCACGTCGAGAATGGGCATGCCGTAAATGGGGCTGGTCTTATCGTGCCGCGCCGCCGGGTTGACGACGTCGTTGGCGCCGATCACCAGAGCCACGTCGGCTTCGGCGAACTCGTTGTTGATGTCCTCCATCTCATGCAGGCGATCGTACGGGATGTCGGCTTCGGCCAGCAGCACGTTCATGTGGCCGGGCATGCGGCCCGCCACGGGGTGGATGGCGAACTGCACATCGACGCCGCGCTTGACGAGCTGATCGGTGAGCTCGCGGACCTTGTGCTGCGCCTGCGCGACCGCCATGCCGTATCCGGGCACGATGATGACCTTCGACGCGTTGGCAAGCAGCATGGCCGCGTCTTCCGCGCTCGCGCTGCGCACCGGCCGCGCTTCCGCCTTGCCGCCGGCCTTCTCCTGCACCTGACCGAATGCGCCGAAGAGCACATTCGTAAACGACCGGTTCATCGCCTTGCACATGATCACCGAGAGAATGAAGCCCGAGGCCGCATTCAACGCACCGGCAATGATGAGCAGGCGGTTTTCGAGTGTGAATCCCATGGCGCAGGCCGAAGCGCCCGCGAACGAGTTCAACAGCGCGATCACCGTAGGCATGTCACCGCCGCCGATGGGCAGGATGAACATAACGCCGAAGATCAGCGAGATGAGAACGAAGACGGGATAAACCCAGTCGGGCGCAGCGGTCACAATAGGCCACACGCCGCACACCACACCCACACCGAGGAAGGCGAGGTTGACGAAGTTCTGGCCCTTGTAGGTGATGGGCGGGGAGGGGACGAGTCCCTGGAGTTTGCCGAACGCCATGAGCGACGCGGTGAAGGTGAGGAAGCCGAGCAGGACTTCGATGGTGAGCGCCACCATTTTGAAGCCGGTAGGCGCGGTGGGTTCCAGATAATATTCCGCGGTGCCGACCAGAGCCGCCGCCAGCGCGCCGAATGCGTGCGAAAGGGCTGTGAATTGCGGGACCGAGGTCATGGGCATCAGTCGCGCCATGGGTGCGCCGATCATGGCGCCGATGACAAGGGCGATCGCGATGCCCGTGTAATTGACCACTTCCTGGCGCAGCAGCGTGCCGATAATGGCCAGCGCGAAACCGATCTCGCCAACGATGACGCCGCGCCGCGCCGTGGACGGATGATTCAGCCACTTGATTGCGAAAACCGTCGCGAAGGCCGCGAGCAGGTAGGCGTATTGCCAGAGGCTTTGCAGGAAGGTTTCCATTACTTCTTACCTCCCTTGCCGGTCTCGCGCTTAAACATTTTGAGCATGCGGTCGGTAATCATGAAGCCGGCGACGATGTTGAGCATCGCAGCGGTGACGGCGATGAGACCAAGGACTTTCGGCAGCGGCTTCACACCGGCCGCGCCGGCGATCAGAATGCCGCCGACCACGGAAATCGCCGAGATCGCGTTGGTCAGCGACATCAGCGGCGTGTGCAGCAGCGGTGAAACACGCCGGACCAGTTCCAGTCCCAGAATCACCGCCAGCAGAAAAACGTAAACGCTGAGAATCCCCAGCTCGAAAACGTCCGATGGATTATGCCCGCTCATGCTTTCACCTCCAGAAGCGCTTCGACGCGCGGATTCGCGACCTTGCCGTCACGCGCCACCAGCGTCTCCTTCGTGATTTCGTCGGCGAGGTCGATGTTCAGCGCGCCTTCCTTCGTGATCATGTTCTTGAGGAACGTGGAAACGTTGCGCGCGTACATCTGGCTGGCGTGATACGGAATCGACGCCGGCAGATTCACCGGACCAAGGATACTCACTTCGTTGTCGACGACCTTTTCGCCGGGCTTCGTCAGCTCGCAGTTGCCGCCGCGCTCGGCCGCCAGATCGACGATGACCGAACCAGGCGCCATACCGCGCGCCATGTCGGCGGTGATCAGCAACGGAGCCTTGCGGCCAGGGACGGCTGCGGTGGTGATCACCACGTCCATCTCGCGCATCACGTTGCCCAGCGCATCGCGTTGCCGCTGAATGGCTTCGGCGCTCATCTGCTTGGCGTATCCGCCGGTGCCTTCGCCGCTCTCGCCCACGTCGATCACCACGAACTTCGCGCCCAGGCTCTCGATCTGTTCCTTCACCGCCG
>Ga0335080_10002567_pt1 | contig 18148 bp, 15 predicted proteins | sample Lox_Sample_34_FD_206720 | JGI IMG/M metagenome (GOLD analysis project Ga0335080, IMG submission 206720) | Soil microbial communities from Loxahatchee National Wildlife Refuge, Florida, United States - Lox_Sample_3.4 | ecosystem: Environmental > Terrestrial > Soil > Wetlands | place: USA...
CGCTCTGAACATCACGCCATGCCCGAGCTACCCGAGGTCGAAATCACCGCACGCCTGATAGGCGCCGCCGTCGCGGGCGCCGAGATCGAGTCTGCGCTGGCTCCGGGGATCAACGCGTTGAAGACGTTCGACCCGCCGCTGACCGCCCTCGCCGGGCACCGGATCGAACGGATCGGGCGCCGCGGCAAGCTGTTCGTGATCGAGCTCGATGGCGACACCAACGGCGATCTCGCAATCGAGATACATCTCATGTCGGCCGGCCGACTTCAGCTGTTCGACACGCGTGCGTCGCTCCGCGACCGGACCTCGAGGTTTCTCCTGCGCCTGACCGACGGCCGCGAGCTGCGCCTGCGCGAGTTCGGCACCCGCCAGCGCGCGTGGGTCAAGGTGCTCCGATCCGCGGAGATCGATGACGAGGAGACGATTGCCGCGCTCGGCCCCGAAGCATGGCCCGACCCACCGCCGTTCGCCGAGCTGCTCGACCAGCCGCGGCCGCTATACGCGCTGCTCCGCGACCAGCACGTGATCGCCGGTATCGGACGCTCGTGGGTCGACGAGATCCTCCACGCCGCGATGATCTCGCCGTTCAAGCGAGGCTCCGACCTCGAGGGCGACGAGGCCGTCCGGCTGCGCGACGAGACGGTCCGCATCCTCGGCGGCGCAATCGACCATTACGAGTCCACGCTTTCGCTTCCCATCCCCGACAAGCTGCCGATGCCCCTCACGGTCCATCGCCGCAACGGCGAGCCGTGCCCCCGTTGCGGCGATCAACTCGAAGCGGTGTTCTATGAGGACTACGTGATGTGTTACTGCCCGACGTGTCAGACCGAGGGCAAGCTGATGAAGGACCGGCGGCTTTCTCGCCTGCTCAAATAGGGCTCGAGCCCGTCGATCGCCCGAGCAATCGCCCAAGCGTGATTGGCGCGCAGCGCCGGCCGCATGACCGGCGTGAGTAGCCGCAGCAGGCGACGATCGGCGTGCACCGTCCACTCGAACCGGATGTGCGCTCCCGCGTCGGTCGGGGTCACCGTCCACACGCCGTGGCCACGGAGGTCACCGTCGACCTCTGCCTCGACCACATGGTCCGGCTCGAGCCTGGTGATCCGCGACCTGGTTCGCAGGTGATACGGGAGTCGCCCCTTGAAGTGCTGGTGAGAGACGGTGCCGAGTGCAGGAGGTCCGTCTGACTCCACCTCCAGGTAGACCGGCTGCCACCAATCCGGGTAAGTGCGGGTGTCGGCGAGCGCGTCGAACACGGCCGATGCTGGCGCCGCCACTTCCCACTCATCGACGAACACGTATTCGCGCCACAAACCAGCCACGGCCAAGATGCCCTTGGCCAGCCCCCGTTGCACGGGCAGCGGGGGGACCGCGGCGTGACCGGTGTCGGCGAAGTCGAGGATCAAGCGCGCCCCGGTGACCGGCTTGGGGAACCCCTGGCGCGTGAACTGGCTCTCACGCGAGAGCACGGCCAACCGCCGGAGAAACTCCTCGGTGCGACCGGCGGGGCTGACGGTAACGCGCACGTGCGCCTCACCTGGTCCGGAAGGCAACTGACGATGCGCCTTTCCGGCCGGAACAGCCATTCGGCCTCCCGGCCGGAGAACATGCCGGCGGCGGTCGAGGACCAACAACATTTCTCCGCTCAGCACCTCGAACCGTTCGACCTGATCAGTGTGTACGTGCGGTTGGGCCACGAACCCATGCGGCCGGCCGATGATGTCGAAGCTCAGGTCAGCGGCTCCGGCATTTGACCCGGTGGGACGCAGCACCACCCGCGCGCCGAGGGCGCTGAGGTCGAGGATCTCGTCTGGTGCGGGCATATGGCTTAGAAGCTCGCTTGCTCAGGCCGGTGCCGGTACCGCGCCAACCTGCTGAAGCAGCCCCAGCGCGTCCCACACGGTCCATTCCTCGGCGATCTTGCCGTTCGCGATACGGAACACCGAGATCGCCTCGACCGAGATCGGCAGTCCGGTCGGCTCGATACCCATCAGCTCGCCGCGATGAGTCCCGGTTCCGGTCCACCGCGCGACCACCCGATCCCCGGCGGACACGATCTCCTCCACGTTCCAGTGGCCGTCAACGCTTTCCTGGTACAGACCCACTCGCTCGCGCACGCCGTCGGGGCCCTCGGCGGGCGGCGCCTGCGGGCCGTGGGAAACGTAGTCCTCGGCGATGAGCTCATCGGCGACCTCGCCCCGGCGCTGATTGCAGAACTCCTCGAAGAAGCGGGATACGAGCGCTTCGTTTTCGGATGGCATGGCATCTCCTCGGATCTCGTCTATTGACTCAAGGCGCGAGGATCTTCTGCGCGGCTCAGGGCCGCATCGGCTGAATGGCCTATTTCTCGGGGAGCGCGGGAACCAGTCCGTGCTCGATCGCGAACACCGCCGCGCCGGCCCGTGAGCGCACGCCGATCTTGTCGTACACGCTGGCCAGGTGGTGCTGAACGGTTCGGGGGGACACGACCAGGACGTCGGCGATCTCACGGTTGCTGAGGCCGCGCGCGAGCACCCGCAGGACCTCGACCTCTCGATCGGTGAGCTCGTTCGGCCAGCTAGCGCGCCGGTGCGGGAGGCCCGCCGCTTCCACGACCGCGCCCACCGCCTGGGCATCGAGGCGACCCGCGGACACTTCCTCCCCGAGTGCACGCGCGGCCTCTTGCCGCGTGAGCGCCTCGCGATGCGGCCGCGGCTCGGTCAGGGCGGCGAACACGTCCGAGGCCTGGAGCAGCCGCTCCCCGGCCGACAGCTCGATACCGCGGGCCGCACGGTGGTAGCCACTTCCGTTCAGTCGCTCGTGGTGGGCGGCCGCAAGCGGCGCGAGCCGCTCGAGGGCGGGACAGCGCCGAAGGATCCGCTCGGTCCAATAGGAGTGAAGCCGCACCCGCTCCCATTCGACCGGCCCGAGTTGACCGGCCCGGTCCCAGATCGCGCTCGACACTCCGACCCTGCCGATGTCCATGAACAGCGCGCTGGTTCGGACGGTCTCGCAGGCGTCCGCGTCGTAGCCGGACAGGTCGGCCGCCCCGCCGGCGAGGGCGGCTACGTGGGCGGAGTGGCCGAGCAAGAATCGTCCCTTCAGATCCGCGAACGTCGCGAACGCAATGCTCACGTCCTCGTGCTGGTCGGCGGGCACATTGGCGCGCGGCGGTGGCTCCGCCTCGAGCGTCGCCGCCAGCAGGTCGTCGGCGTCGAGCAGCGACAAAAGCTCATCGGCGCTCGCGAGGAACGTCGCCGACACGTGCGGGTCGATCTGCCCTCCGGCACGGCGGGCGACCCGTGCCCGCGCTGCGCCGCCGCCTCCGTCGAAATGGGCGAGCACGGCCTGCTCGGCGACGTGGACGATCCGTGCGGCCAGCGTCAGTTCGTCTCCCGCGCGGCCGGCGGGGAAGCCGTGACCGTCGAACCGCTCGTACACCTCGTCGAGCGCCACGATCGCGCCGTCCGGCAGCCCGAGCCTCCGGCCCAGCGCCGCGCTCACCTCGCAGCTGGCGCGGCTGAGCTCCCGTCCGTGGGCCGGTACCTCGGTGCGGAAGCGGTTGGTCAGCTCCTGCGCGCGCTCGAGCCCCGCCCAGTCGGCTAAGCGCCGGGTCTGTGCCGCGACCTCATCGGGATCCGCGAGGTCGAACAGCTTGAGCTCTCGCTGCATCGCCACGTCGTCGTCGAACAGCTCGGCAAACAGCGAGGCGTGCGTCGTGCAGCCGAGCGACCTCAGCAGCGCCGCGAAGTACACGTCACGTCGTTCCTGCGGTCCCACATCGAGCAACTCGGCCAGGCCGGACGCCACCAGGCACGTCCGCAGTCCCTTCTCGAAGGGAACGCCCGCCCCGAGGTCGGTCGTCAGGGACAGTGCCCCGAGGATTTCGGCTAGTCGAAGTGCCCCCTCCAACTCGATGGCGATCCTATTCGCCGCATGGCACCGCTGTCATCTTGCCTTTGCCGGTGGCGAAGTTAGGCCATTTGGCGGATGCGCCTCCCCGACCCGACCGCAGATCCTTGCGCGCACCGGTCAGACAACACCGAAGGAGGGGCCATGGCAGTTGCCCTAGTTCTCGATTTCCCCGGCGGGACGATGGATCAGTACGACCAGGTCGTCGAGCGCATGCACCTCGACGGGCGAATGGCGCCGGGAGGTTTGCTCCACGTGGCCGGCAGCTACGGGAGCGGTGTGCGCGTCATCGACCTGTGGGACGACGCGGAGCACTTCGCCCGCTTTCGCGACGAGCAGATCGTGCCGCACACCCAGGCGGTGGGGCTCCCGGCCCCGGAGGTCCGCGTGCTCGAGATCGATGAGGACAAGCGGGGCAGCGGCGAGACTCCCGCGCTCGTGCAGTGCGTGATCATGCCGGGGCTCGACCGCCAGGCCTTTCACGCCGCCGACCGGCAGATTCGGCCCAACGACGAGATGCCGGCGGCCATCACCTTCCACGTCAACGGTCCGTACGAGGGCGGATGGTGCGTGATCGACGGCTGGATCTCGAAGTCGGCGCGCGACGAGTTCATGGAGACGCAGATCCGGCCGGTGTTCGAGAAGATCCCGCTCAGCGGCGAACCCACGATCGAGGATCTGGTCGTCCAGGCAACGATGCAGGAGTCCGCTGCCGTCACGACGTGATTCGCATCCGCCCGGCTCGTCTACGATTCGCGCATGCTCGAGAAGGGCGATACCGCACCGGACTTCACGCTGTCCGACCAGAACGGCAACGCCGTGACGCTGTCGGAGTTGAAAGGCCAGACGGTGGTCCTCTACTTCTATCCGAAGGCCGACACGCCCGGGTGTACGACACAGGCGTGCGGCGTACGGGACCACCAGTCGAACTACGAGCAGGCCGGCGCGGTGGTCCTCGGGGTGTCGCCCGACCCGGTCAATCCGATCGCGAAGTTCGCCGAGAAGTTCAGCCTTGGCTTTCCGCTGCTGTCAGACGAGGACCACTCGGTGGCGGAGGCCTACGGCGTTTGGGTCGAGAAGCACCGATATGGCCGCACCTACATGGGCAACGAGCGCACGACGTTCGTGATCGGCCCCGACGGGACGATCAACGACGTGTTCCGGAACGTGAAGCCGGACCAGCACGATGACCTCGTGCTCGGGGCGCTGACCGGGAGCTAGGTCGCTCTACTGAAGACCCTCGCGCGCCTCGCGCACGAGCGTCACGGCCTCGGGGAAGATGTGCGCCATCACCGTGCGCAGCTGCTCGGCCTGCTGCTCGGTCGTCCCCTGAATGTTGGTGCGGTTCATGGCCGCGACGGTCAGATCGACGGCGAGCTTGATCGCGTTGTCAGCCCATGCCAGGCGCTGAGCGCCCTGCATTTGCTCGGCGAACTCGCCCAAGCGGCGCTGCAGCTCGTCGGGATCGCCGAAGAGGCCTCCAAATCCACTTCCTTCCATGACTGCAATGGTACCCCGCCCTGGCTCTCGGTAAGACCCGGACGAACCTGACAGCACCTACACTGGCGCCTGATGACGCCCGAGGATCGGCTCCCAGACCCGCCTGAGGATCGGCTCACAGGCGCGCCGGAGGCTCCGCTGGCAGGCTCGCCCGAGGATCGGCTCGCATTCGAGTCGCGGGTGCGCACGCGGCAGGTCGTGCTCGCCGCGGCCGCCGGCGTTCTTGTGATGGCCGCCGCTCTTCTGCAGATCGTCGGACCGCACGTGAACGTCAACGAGCAGACGCTGGGTCTCGTCACCGAGCACAAGCGGTTCGGGTACGACCTTGTTGGCTCGCTCCTCAGCGGAATCGGCTACGTGGCGCTGGCCTGGACGCTCTGGTACCTGTGGGGATCGACTCGTGCCCGGGAGCCGGGAGCCAAGCCGGCGTTCACGGGGATCATCGCGATCGTCGGCGGCGCTATCTCCGGCGTCAGCGTCATTTGGTACGTCTCCGCGTACGGCATCCAGGCTAATCATTTCGTCAGCCACGGCAGCCAGACGTACCAGGAGGCCAATGCGCTGTTGACGAAGCCCTGGCTGGTCATTCCGCAGATCACCAACGATCTCGGCTTGCTGCTGGTCGCGGTCGCCCTCGTGCTCGTGTCGTTGAACGCGATGCGCGTCGGTCTGCTCACGCGCTTCCTCGGCTATCTCGGGATCATCGCCGGTGTCCTCACGATCATCCCGATCGTGCCGATTCCGATCGTCGAGGCCTATTACCTGCTCGCGCTCGCGTATCTGTTCAGCGGGCGCTGGCCGAGCGGCATGCCGCCGGCGTGGGCCTCCAGCCACGCCGTCCGCTGGCCGGCTTCCCAGCGGCAGCGCACCGCTCGTGAGCCCCTGTTCGGGCGCGGGCGGGGCAAGCCGGCAGCCGAGGCCGCTCCGGAGGCGGTGGGCGCGCCCGCCCCGCCAACAACCCGGTCGACGACGCCCAAGCGCAAGCGCAAGCGCCGCAAGTAGCAGGCCGTCCGCTAACAGCATCGTCCATACGTCCGGTTGGCTAACCCGACTCCCTGAGGATGCCGATCCTGTCTCAAGCTGTCCCGGCTCCTGTCCACGCCGGGGGCCGGGACAGATTTTCGCTTCACCAGCCGTATCTGGAGGGGCGTCAACAAACTCAGTTCCGGTCGGTCCTGGGGCACCTCGCCTGGGGCGTCGGGGTCCGACCCGGAGCTGTGCGGGCTCGAGTTGGTGACCGCCGGGCGGCCAAACGCCGTCCGGCGGTCGCCGTTCATCGTGCTGTTGCGACCGTTCGCGGCGCGATCGTGCCCGTTCGCCGATCCGGCTCTTGTGAAGCGTGCTCCTGGTGCAAACGTTCGCGGCGACTATCAACCCCTCATTAGGAGGAACAGATGGAAGCCGCAAACATCGGTGGGCGCGAAGCAGACCTCGCGCCGGCTGCTGATCCGACTGGAGGTCGGTTGGCTGGCTGGACCCCGGCCGATCCCGGCCCGCTGGGCCTGGCGGCGTTCGCCGGAACGACGTTCATGCTCAGCCTCATCAACGCCGGCCTTGTCGGCACGCATAAGTTGCCGGGCGGCGGTTTGCTGCCGATGGTGGCCGCACTGGCGCTCGCCTACGGCGGCATCGCCCAGTTCACTGCCGGGCTGTGGGAGTTCCGCACCGGGAACACATTCGGCGCGGTCGCGTTCTGCTCCTATGGGGCGTTCTGGATCTCGTTCTTCTTCATCGTCCAGTCCGTCGGCAAGAACGCGCCGACCGAGGTGTTCAGCGGGCTGGGGCTGTACCTGTGGATGTGGGGGATCTTCACCACCTACATGTTCATCGCCTCGCTGCGGACCACGGGAGCGGTCGCCCTGGTGTTCCTGCTGCTGGCGATCACGTTCTTCATCCTCGGCATCGGCAACGCCTCGCTTTCCGGCGGGACCGCCGCCATCAACGGCACGATCAAGCTCGGTGGCTGGGTCGGCATCATCACCGCGATCGCGGCGTGGTACGCATCCTTTGCCGCGGTCGTGAACTCGACCTTCGGGAGAGTGGTAGCGCCAGTCGTTCCCTTGAGCCGTTAGTCAAGGCGAGAAAAGCCCACCAAAACGGTGCTGTCGAGTAGAACTTGCGACAGCGTCGTTGAGTACATCGAATAACCATGGAGCGCCGGCGGCGACGCCGGCGCTCTGGGCTGTCAGGAAGCCGCTAGCCGTCCGGTCGGAAGGAGAGACGTAAATGGCTGATACCACCGAGCCAGCGCCCGCTAAGGACGAGGCCGCCGAAGATGAGGTCTCCGAGGCGCAGATCGCAGTTCACTGGCGCGAGGAGGAGTACTACGAGCCGCCGGCAGCGTTCGCCGCTCAGGCAAATGCGAACGAACCGGCGATCCTCGAGCGCTTCAGCGAGGACAAGTTCCCGGATTGCTTCGTCGAATACGCCGACATGCTCACCTGGGACAAGAAATGGGACACGCTCCTGGACACGAGCAATCCGCCGTTCTTCAAATGGTTCGTCGGCGGACGGCTGAACGCCTGCGTGAACTGCGTCGACCGGCATCTCGAAACTCGTGGTGACAAGAACGCGCTGATCTGGGTGCCGGAGCCCGAGGACGTCGAGCCAGTCGAGATCACGTACGCCGAGCTTCACCGCCGGGTCAACGAGTTCGCCGCGCTGTTACGAGATTTCGCCGAAGTGGAAGTCGGCGACCGGGTCACGTTCCACTTGCCGATGGTGCCCGAGCTGCCGGTGGCGATGCTCGCCTGCGCGCGGCTTGGAGTGATCCACTCCGAGGTGTTCGGCGGCTTCAGCGGCGCCGCCTGCGGTCAGCGGATGGCGGACGCCAAGAGCACGGTTCTCGTGACGATGGACGCCTACTACCGCAACGGCGACCTGATCGACCACAAGGCAAAGGCCGATCAGGCGATCGAGGAGGCGCGCAAGGAGGGGATCGAGGTCGAGAAGGTGCTGGTGTGGAGGCGCGTGCCGGGTGAGTACCACTCGGAGAGCGAAATGGTTGAGGGGCGCGACTTCTTCGTCGACGACCTGCTCGAGAAGTACTCCGGAGCGGGCGTCGAGCCGGAGTCGCTGGCTGCCGACGACACGCTGTTCCTGATGTATACGAGCGGCACGACGGGCCGCCCGAAGGGGGCCCAGCACTCGATCGGCGGCTACCTCAGCTACGTGGCCGGCACCTCGAAGTACTACCAGGACATCCATCCCGACGACACCTACTGGTGCTTCGCGGACATCGGGTGGATCACCGGACACTCCTACATCGTGTATGGCCCGCTCGCGCTGGGCACGACGAGCGTGATGTACGAGGGTGTTCCCACGTATCCCGATCCCGGTCGACCATGGCGGATCGCGCAGAACCTTGGCGTCGACATCTTCCACACCGCGCCGACGACGATCCGGATGCTCCGGAAGGTCGGGCCCGGGGAGCCAGAGAAGTACAACTACCACTTCAAGACCATGACCACGGTGGGCGAGCCGATCGAGCCCGACGTCTGGCGCTGGTACTACCACTTCGTCGGCAAGGGCCAGGCTGCGATCACCGACACGTGGTGGATGACGGAGACCGGCGGCTTCCTCGGAAGCACGCTCCCCGGGATACAACCGATGAAGCCCGGCAGCTGCGGTCCGGAGGCGCTCGGAATCCAGCTCGTGATCTACGACGAGAACCGCAACGAGATCCCGAAAGGCACCGGCAAGGCGGGCTACATCTGCGTCCGCAATCCGTGGCCGGGCAGGATGCTCACGGTTTGGGGGCAGGACCAGCGGTTCATCGATACCTACTACGCCAAGTTCAACCGGGACCCGAACAGCAAGGACTGGCGGGACTGGCCGTTCATGTGCGGCGACGGCGCGATGGAGTCGGAGGACGGCTACTTCCGGATCCTCGGCCGGATCGACGACGTGATCAACGTCGCCGGCCACCGGCTCGGGACCAAGGAGCTCGAGTCCGCCGCTATCACTGTCGATGAGGTCGCCGAGGCCGCCGCCGTGCCGGTGGTGGACGACGTCCGCGGGAAGATCGTCGAGATGTATGTCTCGGTCAAGCCCGGCGTCGACCCGGCGGGGGTCGACAAGAAGGTGTCCGACGCGATCGTCAGGGAGATCGGGGCGATTGCCCGGCCCAAGAACGTGTGGATCGTCGCCGATATGCCCAAGACGCGCTCGGGGAAGATCATGCGGCGCGTGATCGCGAGCATCTCGAACTTCGCCGACGTCGGCGACGTGATGACGCTCGCCAACCCCGAGATCGTCGAGGACATCCGCCACCACGTGCAGGCCGAGAAGGCCGCGCGCGGTGAGGTCCCGCGCGAGCTCTCCGATCAGGAGAAGCAGGAGATCGCCGCGTACGGCCACGCGGAGTAGCGCAGAGCGCTCCTACAGCACGAATTCGGTGCGGCGCCCGGTCCATCCGGGCGCCGCGCATTCTCTCTACTCGGGGAAGACGCCTAACAGCGGCGATTTTCGGCTGCGCGGGTCGGGTAACTAAACCCCAAAGGCTCGTAAAGGAGAGGATTTCTGTGGCGGACACCGCAACCGAGAAGAGCCTCGAGTCAAAGCTCGAGGAGATGCTCGACATCGAGACGTTCGATCCCCCGGATGAGTTCGCTAAGCATGCGCTGCTGAACGATCCGGCGGTCTACGAGAAGGCCGATAAGGATTGGAAGGGCTGGTGGATGGAGCAGGCCAAGGAGCTCCACTGGTTCAAGGAGCCCACCGAGGACGTCGACGAGTCCGACCCACCGTTCTACAAGTGGTTCAAGGACGGGCAGATCAACGCGTCGTACAACTGCCTGGATCGCCACGTCGAGGACGGGAACGGTGACCGAGTCGCCTTCCACTGGCGCGGCGAGGAAGGCGAGGAGGAGGACCTCACCTACGCGGACCTCCTGCGTGACACGCAAAAGCTGGCGAATGCCCTCAAGGATCTCGGCATCGAGAAGGGCGACATCGTCGGCATCTTCCTGCCCATGATCCCCGAGGTCGTGGTCGCAATGCTGGCCTGCGCCCGCATCGGCGCGCCGCACAACGTCGTGTTTGGCGGCTTCTCGGCAGGCTCGGTTCGCGAGCGGATGGAGTTCTCCGAGGCCAAGGCGCTGATCACCGTCGACGGCGCCCGACGCAAGGGCAAGACGGCGAACATCAAGCAGGCGGTCGACGAGGAGATGGGCGACCTTAAGTCGCTCGAGCACATCGTTGTGGTCAAGCGGACCGACGCCGATTGCGAGATGAAGGACGGACGCGACGTCTGGTACCACGAGATCGTCGAGAAGGCCGACGACGAATGTCCGGCCGAGGAGCTCGACGCCGAGCATCCGCTGTACGTGCTCTACACGAGCGGCTCGACGGCCAAGCCGAAGGGCGTGCTGCACACGACGGGCGGCTACCTGACGGGCGTCGCGGCGACCCACCGCTACGTATTCGATCTCCACCAGGACGAGGACGTCTACTGGTGCTCGGCCGACGTCGGCTGGGTGACCGGCCACTCGTACATCGTGTACGGGCCGATGGTCAACGGCGCGACCAGCGTGATGTACGAGGGCGCGCCCGACTATCCGCACAAGGGCATCTGGTGGGAGCTGTGCGAGCGCTACGGCGTGACCAAGTTCTACACCGCGCCAACGGCGATCCGCGCCTGCATGAAATGGGGCGTCGAGCACGTGGAGAAGTTCGATCTCTCCAAGCTGAAGCTGCTCGGCACGGTCGGCGAGCCGATCAACCCGAAGGCCTGGCTCTGGTACTACGTGGTCGTCGGCGGCGAGCGCTGCCCGATCGTCGACACCTGGTGGCAGACCGAAACCGGCGCGATCATGATCACCCCGCTCCCCGGGATTGTCGCAACCAAGCCTGGCTCGGCCACGCGCCCGTTCCCGGGAATCGCCGCCGACGTGTTCGGCGAGCGGGACGGCAAGCCGGTCGACGACGGGCAGGGGCTGCTCGTGCTCACGCGTCCGTGGCCCTCGATGCTGCGCACGCTGTACAAGGAGGACGACCGGTTCGTCGAGACGTACTTCGACAAGTTCGGCAAGGAGACCTACCTGGTCGGCGACGCCGCCCGCAAGGACAAGGACGGCTACTTCTGGATCATCGGGCGGATCGACGACGTCGTGAACGTCTCCGGACACCGGATGTCGACCGCCGAGGTCGAGTCGGCGATCGTGGCCCATCCGAAGGTGGCCGAGGCGGCCGTGATCGGTCAAGCCGACGAGGACTCGGGCCAGTCGATCTGCGCGTTCGTGACGCTCGAGGGCGATGACGGGGAAGGGTCAGATGAGCTCGTCTCCGAGATTCACGACACGGTCGCCAAGCGAATCGGCAAGCTCGCGCGGCCGAAGCGGATCATCTGGGCCGATGACCTCCCGAAGACCCGGTCGGGGAAGATCATGCGCCGGCTCCTGCGGGACATTGCCGAAGGGCGCGCGCTCGGCGACGTCACGACGCTGCGCGACCCGGACGTGATGAACCAGCTCGAAGGCAAGATCAAGGACGAGCAGAAGGCGGAGGAGTCCTAGGAGGGCACGAGTCGCGGGGAGCAGGGTCGCCTGCTCCCCGTCGGCTCAGACCTCGAGGCGCCGGCTGAGGTCCGCGACGTGCCGGCGGGCCACCGGGATGGTCTGGCCGCCGGCGAAAGTCAGCTCGGCCGTGCCGCCGAACAGCGGGCGGAGCTCGACCGCACGGGAGAGGTTCGCGAGGTACTGGCGGTGGACGCGGACGAAGTCGCACTGTTCCCAGCGATGCTCGATCTCGTTGAGCGTCGTCCGCAGCAGGTACCGGCCGTCCTCGGTGATGATGCGAACGAAGTCGCCGTGCGACTGGACATACAGGATCGAGCCGCGGTTGATGAGCCGCGTCGAGCCGGCGCGTGCACCCGAGACCGCGATCATCTCGCTCTCGGCCGCCGGGAGTGAGCGCGCGCGCCGCCCATTTCGCTCCGCCGGATCCTCGGCCGCCTCTACCGCGGCCACAACCCGGTCGAGCGCCTCCTCGAGACGTCGCCGGCTCACCGGCTTGCGCACGTAATCGACCGCGCGGAGCTCGAACGCGTCGACCGCCGCGGTGTCGTGCGCGCTCACGAACACGAGCTGCGGAGGCGCGGCGAACCGCCTCAGAACGCGCCCCAGCTCGAGGCCGTCGAGGTCCGGCATGCGGACGTCGAGGAAGATCGCGTCGTACGCCTGGCTCGAGGCCTTGAGCAGCGCGTCGTGGCCGCCGAACGCGCACTCCACCTCGTGCACCCCCGAGAAGCTGCGGAGGAGCCTGGCGAGGTCCTCCAGCTGGGTGTGCTCGTCGTCGACGGCGAGGATCGTCAGCCGGTCTGAGCTCATGCTGAGACGGCGAGCTCCGGATCCGCGATCTCGCCCCGCAGGTTGGGAACGGTCATGACCGCCGTCGTGCCGTGCCCGAGCTCGGACTCGATCCGGAGCGCGTAGCGCTCGCCAAACGTCGCGCGCAGCCGGGCGTCGACGTTGGAGACGCCGATGCCGCCGCCGGCGCCGGCGAGCACTGCACCGAGCCTCGCCCGCTCAATTCCGACGCCGTCGTCGGTCACCCGCAGCTCGACGTCGCCACCGACGATCTCGGCCGAGATCGTCACGCATCCCATGCCGGCGCGCTTCTCGACGCCGTGGCGGACCGCGTTCTCGACGAGCGGCTGCACCGACATCGCCGGCACCACCGTGCCGCGGGTCGCCTCGGGCACGTCGATCGTGACGTGGAGGATGTTGCGGAACCGCGCCTGCTCGAGGCGGAGGTAACGCTCGACGTGCTCGATCTCCTCACCGAGAGTCACGTACGAGCGTCCGTCGCGGAACAGGTAGCGGGTGAACTCGGCGAAGTCGATCAGCAGGTCGCGCGCCTCCTCGGGCCGGGCATGGATGTCGCCGGCGACCGCGGCCAGGGCGTTGTAGATGAAGTGCGGCGAGATCTGCGCGCGGAGGGCCCTGAGCTCGGCCTGGGCCAGACGCTCCTCCTGGGCGGCCACCAGCGACAGCTCGACCTGGGCGGACACGAGGCTCGCGGCTTCCTGGACGACCCGCAGCTCGTGGTGGCTCGGGCGTCCGACCGACCTGTAGAAGGCGATCAGCGTGCCGATCCGCTTGTCCTGGGCGACCAGCGGCGCGAGCACCGCCGACCGCAGCGGACAGGTGGGATCCGAGGACACGAGCCGGGGGACGATGTGGAGGCGGTCGTCGCCGGTCCGCTCGAGCAGGCGCGAGAGAAGGTCGCCGGGCCGCACCTGCTCGCGTCCCTCGCCGTCGATCGCCAGCACGGCCCGCGTGTCGGCGAGCGCGATCGCCGCGGCCCCGGTCAGCGCCCGTAGATTCGGCACAGCTCGCTCAGCGGTGCGGCCGTTCAGGCCACGGCGCAGGTGGGGGAGCGTCGCGGTGGCGGCATGCAGCGCAGCCCGCATCGCGTCCTCGGGGACGCCCGTCCTACCCGAGCCGTGCACGGCCCTCCATACCGCCGCGAGGGCGGCGGCGATCCCGATGCCAAGCACTACGCCCAGAGCCAGATCCATGGTGAGCCTTAATAAGGTTACAGACGCTTGTGACGGTTGTTACCCGGGGCGATGTCCGGTAGCTGACCGTGCCGCGGTGGCGTCCGACCGCTCCGGCGCCGGCCTCCCCTTCCAGCTTGTGCCGCCTGCGCCCGAGCGCGATGATGGGGAGCATGAGCTCCACGACCACTTTCTCCTCCTATGAGCAGGCGCGCGAGCAGCACCGCTGGGAGGTGCCGGCGCGCTACAACATCGCGGTCGACGTATGCGATCGTCACCCGCGCGACAAGCTGGCGATGATCCATGAAGACTTCGGTGGCCGCATCCGGGAGGTCAGCTGGGGCGAGCTCCAGGACGACTCCAACCGGTTCGCGAACGTCCTTCGCTCCCACGGCGTCGAGCGGGGGGACCGGGTCGCGATGTTGCTGCCGCCGACGCCGGAGACCGCGGCCGCGTTCTTCGGGGTATGGAAAGCCGGCGCGATCCTACTGTCCATGTCCGTGCTCTACGGCGACGAGGGAATCCGCCACCGGGTGCGCGATTCGCAGCCCCGGGTGCTCTTGACCAACGCGGCCAACGCGAGTCGCGTCGAACACGATCTGGTCGAGCACGTGCTGATCCTCGACGACGAGCTGCTCGGGCGGGGGTCGACCACGTTCGACGTCGTGGACACGGCCGCCGACGATCCCGCCCAGCTCTACTACTCGTCAGGGACGACCGGGCTGGCGAAGGGCATCCTCCACGCCCACCGCTACATCCTCGCCCACGAGGAGTTCATCTACTGCCACGACCTGCAGGACGGCGAGGTGTTCCACGGCATGGGCGAATGGGCGTGGGCGGCGGGAATCTGTCCGCTGCTCGGACCCTGGCGTCTCGGCGCGGTCCAGGCCGTCTACCAGCGCGAGGGCGGATTCGATCCCCACAAGCAACTCGATTTCCTCTCGCGCCACGGTGTCACGAACGTGTTCGGGACGCCGACGGCGATCCGCTCGATGATGTCGATCTCCGACGCCGGCACACGCTACCCCCAGAAGTTCCGGATCGTATGCTCGGCGGGCGAACCACTGAACCCCGAGGCGATCCGCTGGTTCCGCGAGCAGTACGGCATCACCGTGCTCGACTACTACGGCCTCACCGAGTCCTATCCGCTGTGCGCCAACTACCCCTTCATGCAGGTCCGCGAGGGCTCGATGGGCCGGCCGATGCCGGGGTGGGAGGTGTCGATCCTCGACGAGGATGAGCGCCCCGTGGCGTCGGGCGAGCGCGGCGAGATCTGCCTGAAGGCCCGCTCCAACCCGCACTACCCGCTCGGGTACTGGAACCGGCCGGACGAAGACACGCAGGAGGCGTTCGGAGGCGATTGGTTCCACACCAAGGACGCCGCCAGCGCCGACGAGGACGGCTATTTCTGGTACGAGGGGCGCGCCGACGACGTGATCATTTCGGCCGGGTACCGGATCGGCCCGTTCGAGGTCGAGTCGGCGTGCCTCGAGCACCCGGCCGTGGCCGAGGCGGCCGCGGTCGCCTCACCGGACGAGCGCCGCGGAACCGTCGTCAAAGCGTTCGTCGTGGTCGCACCCGGTACCGAGCCCTCTGAGGAACTGGCCGAGGAGATCAAGGCGTTCGTGCGCGATCACCTCTCGGCCTACGCCTACCCTCGCTTGATCGAGTTCGTTCCGGATCTGCCCAAGACGCTGACCGGGAAGATCCGGCGGATCGAGCTTCGCGAGAGCGAATACGAGCGCGTCAAGGGCTCCGGCTGAGGGGGCGTCGGCGGGACGCTAGCCCGCGGCGATCCGGGCGTGACTGCGCATCTCGGCCAGGATCCGTTCGAGCCGGGGCTCGGTGTCACGGTCGACGTGAGTCATCAGCGCGCCGACCGCCGGGTGGACGGCGCTGATCTGGGAGTGCATCTCGTGCGCCACCGCGCGGTAGCTCGGGTGGCCTTCGCGCCCAGAGCGGAGCTCGATGAGCTGCATCGCCTCCCGGGCGTTGAGGTCGAGCACGAACCGGATCCGGTAGCCCAGGCAGAGCGCGTAAGGGGCGGCCGTGGGGAGGCCGGCGTCGACGAGCCGCCGATACTCCACCGCCGAGATGTCGAGTGCGCGGCGGTAGTCCTCGCCGCAACCGGCGAGCTCCACCTGCTCGGGGATGTCCGCGCCCAGGTCTGGCGTCAGCGGCTGCCACTGCACGGTCAGCATCCGGTGACGCTGGAGGTCGCGGAAGGCCCCGTAGTCGGCGACGATCTCGAACCGGTAGCGGAGCGCCTCGAGGCCTCGCCCCGGACGGTGACGACGGTTCGCCCGCTCGCCGGCGAGATCGGTCAGCAACTCGGCGCGGGTGTCGGCATCGAGCGCCGCGACGGCCTCGCGCATCTGCTCCTCAGGGGCGGCGCCGGCCTCGAACAGCAGCGCCGCGAGCAGGTCGTCCTCGTCCCCGTCGACGTGCACGAGCGTCACCGACGGACCCTCTGGACCGTGCGCGGAGTCGAGCCCGAGACGCCTCGCCCAGCGCCGGCCGGCTCGCTCGCGCGACTCGAGATACCGGATCCACTGCCCCCCGCGGTCGGGCCGCTCGACCCGGGTGAGGAAGCTCGGCATGATCGCGTTGAGCTCGTCGAGGATCATTCGGCCGTAGCTCTGGGCCTCCTCGAGCGGGTGCGCCAGCAGGTGGAGGATCAGCTGCTCATAGGTCTGGCCGGTGGCGAAGATGCCCATGTGGGAGAGCGAGCTCGCCGGCAGCAGTCCGCGGAGCAGGTCGAGTGCCTTGGCCTTGATCGCGCGCTCGTGCGCGGCCGCCGGCTCGTCGCCGGCGCGCGGAAACTCCTGCTCCGCCCACCCGCACACCCGCGGGAGCGCGTTGGAGTAGATCCCGAACAGCTCGTCCATCGCCTGCTCGTAGGCGGGGCCGAGCGACCGATCGCGGTAATAGCGGTACCCGCCGGGCGGGTCCGGCATCGGTGCGTCGTAGGCGATGTAGCGGGTCGACTGCTCGAGGTAGGCGCCCAGCCGCGGCCGCTGGAGGATCTTGGTGAGGACGTTCGAGACCCACTCGCAGGCCACGTGGGCGCCGCCAAGCTGCGCCACCGAGTCGTCTCCGTAGCCGAGGAAGATGCGCTCGTACAGCTGCGCGGCCCGCTTCCCCTCGCCGTGATCGCGTAAGGCCGCGGCGTCGGGCAGATCGTCGGCGAACTCGTCGAGGAACAGGCGCCGGAGCGTGCCGGGATAACGCGAATACCTTGCGAACAGAGCCGCCTTGACCGTCTCGGGCAGGTTCACCAGCGCGAACACGGGCAGGTCGAGGTTGGTGAAGTGGGGGCGGAGGCGCTCGCGCTCGGCGTCCGTAAAGGTCTCGACCGGGTAGTCCACGGGACGGCTCAGGCTAGCGGCTGGGGCGGTCGCTCCGCGAGGCTCCGGGGCGGCTGGCAACCAGCCCGCGCTCTGAGTCCGCCCGCGCTGGCAAACCCTCCTCCGTCCTAAAGATTTCTGGTGCGCCAGACGATCTAGGTGTCCAAGGACCGGGGGGCCGCGCATCTCGCGTGCCCACTGTCGAGCGCGAGGAGAACGCACATTCATGGAATCACTGGCCGCCCTGTACCACGTCACGCCGGAGAACCTGGCGCTCCGACGCCAGTTCATCGGTCTCGACGCGGACGTGGTGGCCCTGCTCGCGGCGCTCCAGCCGTGGGCCGAGGAGGTTGCCGAGGCGATCGCGGCTGACCTGACCGATCATCACTTCGGGTTCTCCGGAACCGCTGACTTCTTCAGCGGCTCAGCGGAGGACAGCGGCGTGGACGTCGTGGCGATCCGAGCCGAATGGCAGGCTGCGCGGACGCTCCACTGGCGGCGCATCTTCGCCGAGCCGGCCCAGCCCCGTCCGTTCGGGATCGAGTACTTCGCGAGGCTGCTCGCGTCAGGGGCGGAGTACAACCGAATCAACCTGCCAATGAAGTGGTACGTCGGGAGGTATCCGGCGTACCTCGACGCGGTGCGCCGGCACCTGCGCTCAACCCCGCCCGAGATCGCTCTCGATCACGCCGAGCGGCGCGGGCGCGGGCTGCTCCGCCGCGGTGACGCCGGCCCGGATCCTGCCGTGCTCGCCGATGCCGAGCGGGCGATCGCCATCGTGTTCAACTACGACCTCCAGGCGATCACGGACGCGTTCTACTTCGACACGTTCGCGACGATGGGAGTTGATCTGGCCGCGATCCGGAGTCGCGGCGCGCGGACCGACCTCTCGGACCGCGCCGCCGAGCTC
>Ga0335080_10002571_pt1 | contig 18135 bp, 22 predicted proteins | sample Lox_Sample_34_FD_206720 | JGI IMG/M metagenome (GOLD analysis project Ga0335080, IMG submission 206720) | Soil microbial communities from Loxahatchee National Wildlife Refuge, Florida, United States - Lox_Sample_3.4 | ecosystem: Environmental > Terrestrial > Soil > Wetlands | place: USA...
GTAGATCTCGGCGGTGATGCGATCGCGCAGACACAACGCGCGCACGACGGGCACCAGCAGATTCGTAGTGCTCGATCCGACGATCGCGATGCGGCATTTCCGTATGTTAGAGCGAACGGAGCCGGATAGCTCCGCGATCAGCTTCTCAGCCCGCGCAAAGAAGCTCTGTGGGACTTCAAGCGCCATCGCCTGGCGCAGCTTCCACGCCGCCTCTTCGACGGCGCCGGTGGATGCCAGCGCGCGCGCCCAGGCCAGCAGATCCAGAGGATCGCGCTTCGGCTGGAGAGGAACAAAGCGCTGCCACGCCGCCGCTACATCGGCCGGATCGGACAACAGGCGCGTTCGCAGCCAGGCCGCATTGGGGGTATCGGGCAGCGATTTCACCCAGGCCGGATTGACGCCGTCGAGCTCATCGGCGAGCACCGCGCAGACATCGGCAGTAAACCGATTCCTGAGTTGTTCGATGACTTCGCGGGCCAGCGTCAGCCTGCCGTCGTCGTCGAGGTCGCGCAGACGGCGAACCAGGACGGGCACCATCAGCTCATGGGCGGTCATTCTCTGAAACCGTTACTGAGACGGGCATCACGAACCGAACGCACCCCGGCTCTGCAGGATGTGCAACAGATCTCCCACGGTCTCCGCTTCGATCAGCTCGCTGTCCGGCTCGATGCCGAATTCGCCGCGGATCATGGAGACAAGCTGAACGTCCATCAGCGAACTCCACTGCTCCAGCGTATCGCGGGTGTCGGACTCGCTCAGCGAACGCGGAGGGATGCCAAACATCTCTTCCATGGCGCGAACAAAGCCTGTGCGAGTCATTTTCGGGAAGCGGGTGGTGGGGATGAGGAGAGTCGAACTCCTATGAGGTTGCCCCCGCTGGAACCTAAATCCAGTGCGTCTGCCAGTTCCGCCACATCCCCAACACCCTGATCGTACTACGGCTGCTGGGCGCAGAGATCCAGAGCGGGGGTGGAAAAGCCGGGCCGGAGCAGCAAGCGGGGGCGCGGATCGCCGCAGGCGCAGGGCGAGCGGTCGAGATTCCAGTCCGTACGCCGCGCGAAAGGGCCACAGACGTGGAGCCCTTCGTGCGCGTCGCACTCGGTGGCAATCAGCCGGCTCCAGCGAGTGAGGTACTGCTCGAAAGCCGGGACGCCGAAGATATCCCAGAACAGGTCGCGATCGTACTCGGCAAGGCCGGGCTCTCCCTGGCGGGTGAAGACAACCACGGCGTTGCGCACCACGGGCGGGTTCGGCCGCGATGCGAGCCCGCGCAGTTGCTCAGCCGTGCCCGCAAGCACCTCGGGGTCGAACCGGCGGGCCTCCTCACTCTCGACGTCAGCAAAGTAGCGCGCGCGGCGCGTCTCGCGAAAGCAGGGAATGAGCAGGGCTACCCTTGGCTCTCCCGCCGAGGGATATGTAAAGGCGGCGGCCCCCGCCAGATGGAACCGCCGCCAGACGATCATGCGTCGCATCTGCGTTGAAAGTGCGACGAGGGCCAGCAGGCTCTCAGGAAAAGAGGCGGACGAGATTGTCGTGCAGGATGAGGCGGGCGTCGGCCGCGCTTACGCCCAGCTCATACAGGGCGCGCGTCTGCGCATCGAAGATCTGCCGGTGCCAGCCGCGAGGGAAGAACGAGGAATCCGTTCCGAACAGGAGGCGCGAGGGCCCGGTGACGCCCAGCGCTCTGCGGAAGACCGCGCGCAGGTCCATGGGTTCCGGCTCGTAGCGCATCCAGCTATTGGAGCTCGATGTGTCGAGATACACATTGGGACACAGATCCACCACCATTAGCGCCTCGCGGAGGTAGCCCGCGCCGAAGTGTGGAATCACGAAGCGCACATCCGGGAAGCGCAATGCTACCGCGTGGAGATCGATGGGATTGGAGAAGCGCATATCGAACTCGGAGGGCAGCTCCAGCTTCTTCCGGACACCCACCGTCAACACACCGCAGTGCACGAAAGCGACGCCGCGGCGGGCCGCCAGCAGCTCGATCATGGCGGTGGCACGCGGGTCCTGGATGGAATAACGGTGCATCGCGGGGAAGAAGCAGAGGCCGATGAGATGCCTGCCTGCCAGCGCGGCTTGCGCACGTTCGAGTGAGCCCTCGGCCAGAGGATTCACCATCGCATACGCATGCAGGCGTTCGGGGAAGCGGCGGGCGGCGGCGATCACCGAATCTTCATCGCCCGGAATGCTGGCGATCAGGACGGCGCGCTCGATGCCGGCGCGATCCAGTTCCTCAACCCAGCGCACGGCCAGGGCCTCCGGATCAGGAGGAGGCAACTGCCACTCCAGCCGGGCAGCCACAGCGTCGACGGCGACTTGTTTTTGAGCGGCCAGGGACGCGAAGAACCTGTGCGAGAAGAAATGCACGTGTGCATCGGCGACCGGCAGCGGTCCCCACGGCGTGTCGATCATTCGCTGTGACCGGCGGTCTCGCTGGCGGTGAAGTGCGTCAAACCGGCCGAAAGGGCAAGCTGCGTCAGCCCGGCGACGTTGTTCACGCCCAGCTTCTTCATCATGGTCTTGCGATAGCTGCGCACGGTCTGCAGGCCGAGATCGAGCATCACGGCGATTTCCTTGCTGGTTTTGCCTTCGGCTACCAGACGCAGAACCTGCAACTCACGCGGCGAGAGCCCATCCAGAGCGGACGACGTGGCCTTCGATTCCAGATCGCCGCGCTGGATGCGATGCAGCAGCTTGTCGGAAACCTGAGGGCTGAGATACGAACCGCCCTTGGCCACGGTGCGGAGGGCGTCCACCAGGTCGTTGTCGGAGGCGCGCTTCAGCACGAATGCACGCGCTCCGGAGCGGATGGCGCTCACCACCGAATGCTCATCGTCGTACATGGAGAGGATGATGATGCGCGTCTCCGGCACATGCCGCAGGATCTCCTGCGTCGCTTCAATTCCGTTCAGGCCGGGCAGCCCGATATCCATCAGCACGATTTCGGGTCTTTTCTTGCGGCAGAGCGCGACTGCCTCGGACCCATTCTCGGCCTCGCCCACGATGACAAATTCGTCGTTATGACGCAGGATCGCGCGAATCCCGTCGCGCATGATCTTGTGGTCATCCACCAGCAGAACATTGAACGGCATGGTTATCTGCTCCGCGCCGGGCAACTGGCTTTCACGATGGTGCCCTTCCCGGCCAAGCTGTGAATTGTCAGCTTCATTCCGTCCCGCGAGGCGTAATACTTCATCAGCAGCAGCCCGAGCCCCCCCTGCACTTTGTCCAGCGTCTCGCTCACGTTAAATCCGCAACCGTTGTCGCGCACTTCCAGCACGAACCGATCCTTCACCTGCCGCACCAGAACCTCGCACTGGGCACTGCCGGAGTGCTGAACCACATTGTCCAGCGCGAACTCCGCCAGCTTATAGAAAGCCCCCGCCACGCTCTCGGGCACGCGCACCGCCGAATCGACAAACAGGCGCATGGTTCCGCGATAGGTATCGCGAAAGCGGCCGACCAGACGATCCAGCGCAAATGGCAGTCCGGCGCGCTCGGCCACCGAAGGATTGAGCTCGTAGCTGAGACCGCGCAGTTCGGCGATCACCTCTTCAAGCATCTGCTGAATCTCCGCGGTGCGCGCTCCGATGCCCGGCGCCTGCTCCTGAAAGTCCATGCGCAGGACGTCGAGATGGAGCCCCACCGCGCTCAGCACCTGACCTACCCTATCGTGGAGTACCCGCGATACTCGTGTCAGTTCCCGTTCGCGTTCATTGATCAGGGCCACCAGCTTGCTGGCAAGGAGAGCCTGAATCTCCAGCTCGCTGCCGGCGGATTGCCGGTCATCCATGATACGGCTCGTCATGTTCTCGATCGAAGGAAGCCGCAATCGTCCGGTCTGTTATCAGATTAAATGTAAACGCAAACAACGGCAGACGCAAATGTTTTCTAACCCCCGGCGGCGGCGTCGATGGGCGGAAGAGCATAACGGCCGGCGATTTCCGCGTGGGCCTGGGCCGGGGTGTGAAACAACAGAGCGTGCAGTCCCACGCGGCGCGCGCCCTCGATGTTCTCCTCGCGATCGTCCAGAAACAGCGCATCTTCAGCCGCAACACCGAGCCCGGCCAGCGCGTGCCGGTAGATAGCCGCTTCCGGTTTCACGAGATTCACGTCGCAGGAAAACGTGTAGTGGTCGAAGCCGGCCAGCCAGTCGACGCCGTCGGCCAGACGACGACGCAAGGTGACCGGCATGTTAGAAAGTACCCCGGTTCGGATTCCTCCGGCCCGCAGCGCGGCGGCCCAGCGGATCATAGCCGGGTCGGGATGCAGCCAGCTCTCGTTGTCGATACGGATGATTTCGGCGATCTGCGCGGAGGTGAGACTGGGCGACACAGTGTGCCAGTAGTCCTCTATATTCATGTCACCGCGATCGAAGGCCACGCGATTCCGCCAGTAGCGGCGCATCATCTCGTCCGCGGGCATTCCGGCGACGCGCGCCATGGCCGCCATATCATCGCCGGTCTGCGGCCGCGCCAGCACCTTGCCGTAATCGAAGATCACGGCTTTCAATGGGATTGTTGTCATGAGATCTGAAGGCCGCAAGTGACTACAGCAGTTCCGCCGCTTCCTTCGCGAAGTAGGTCAGGATGAAGTCGGCGCCCGCCCGCCGGATGCTGGTGAGCGATTCGAGGATGGCCCGGTGGCGGTCGAGCCAGCCGTTCTGAATGGCCGCGATCAGCATGCTGAATTCGCCGCTCACCTGATAGGCGCCCAGCGGAAGGTCGAAGCGCTCGCGCGCCATGCGGATGATGTCGAGATAGGGCATGGCCGGCTTCACCATGATCATGTCCGCGCCCTCTTCGATGTCCAGCTCGATTTCGCGCATGGCCTCGCGGGCATTGGCGGGGTCCATCTGGTAACTGCGCCGGTCGCCGAACTGCGGCGCCGACTCCGCCGCCTCACGGAACGGGCCGTAGAACACCGAAGCGTACTTCGCGGCATACGAAAGAATCGGCCTGGCTGGGAAGCCGGCCTCATCCAGCGCCTTGCGAATGGCGGCTACCCGGCCGTCCATCATGTCGCTGGGCGCGATGACATCGGCCCCCGCACGCGCATGCGACACCGCCGTTTTCGCCAGCCACTCCAGGGTCGTGTCGTTGTCCACGTCGTCGCCCACGACGTAGCCGCAATGCCCGTGGCTGGTGTACTCGCAGTTGCACACATCGGTGATTACCAGCAGGCCGGGGACCTCAGCTTTGATGGCCGCCACCGCGCGCTGCACGATCCCGCTCTCAGCATAGGCGCCGGAGGCCATTTCATCCTTGACCTCGGGAATGCCAAACAGGATCACGCCGCCGATGCCCGCCCTCTTCGCGGCCGCGCACTCCTTCACGATCTCTTCGACCGAAAGCTGGAAGTTGCCCGGCATGGAGCCGATTTCCCGGCGTACGCCCTCGCCGGGACAGACAAACAGCGGCAGGATGAACTGCCCAGGGGCCAGCCGGGTTTCACGCACGAGCGAACGCAATTCGGCGCTGGTGCGCGTGCGGCGCATGCGGTGGATCGGGAAAGCCATACAGTATACTGTTCAGTCTAATGCAGATCGCCCGCCGCTACCTCGTCTACGGACGCGTGCAGGGCGTCGGCTATCGCTGGTTCGTGCAGCATTCGGCCGATGCACTGGGCATGAAAGGCTGGGTCCGTAACCTCGACGACGGTGGCGTGGAAGTCTACGCCATCGGCACCCAGGCCGAGCACGACGAACTCTCCGCCCGCCTGCACAAGGGGCCGACCATGTCGGATGTGCGAGGAGTGGAGGTGCAGGAAGCCGCGCTGAAGAAGCTTGGGGGGTTCAGGATCAGGTAGAGGGAGGTAGGGGGAGGCGCCTCGTGGGATAATCGTGGTCGTGAACCGCGTCAAAGACCTGGAGCAGCGCCTCGAGCGCCTGGAGCACCAGCTCCGCCTGCTACAGAAGATCAGCCGCTTCATGGTCCGCGACGCCGTCCTGCGCCAATCGCTCGATTCCATCGTTCAGCTCGTCGTCGAGTTCATGGAGTGCGATTCCTGCCTCCTCTACCTGCTCGAGGACGACGAACTGGTGCTCTGCGCGGCCAACGCCGGGCATCCGCAGTCGATCGGCAATGTCCGGCTGAAACTCAGCGAAGGTCTGACCGGATGGGTGGCGCGCGAGCGGCGTTTGCTGGCGATCTCGCGCGAGGCCTACCACGATCCCCGGTTCAAGATGTTCAGCGAACTGCCCGAAGACACCTTCGAGGCGTTCCTTTCGGTCCCCATCGTTTTCCGCAGCGGCGTGGTCGGCGTGATCAACGTGCAGCATCGCGACCCGCACTCGCACACGGGCGGCGAGATGGAGCTGCTGACTACGATCGGCGAGCAGGTGGGCTGTCTGCTGGAGCTCACCCGAAGCACGACAGCGGCCTCGCGGATCGCAACCGTGCTGGCTTCCGGCCCGTCCAGCAATTGACGTGCCCCGCATACTCTCTCTACTGCTATGGGTGGCTCTGGTCTCACTGTCCGCCGCCGCCCCTGACTGGCAGCAGTCGTACTTTTACGACGATGCCGATTCCACCTTCAACATCGTGGATCTGGCCTGTCCCGCGCCGAAGTTCTGCATCGCCGCCGGCATGATCGACGAGATCCACGGCGCCGACCGTCCTCTCGCCGTGATCACGCGCGATGGCGGCGAGCACTGGATCCGGCAGAGCCCGCCCGATCCACCCGTGTCCCTTTTCTTTTTGAACCAGACGGAAGGCTGGATGATCACCACGAAGTCGCTCCTGCACACCACTGACGCCGGCCTCACCTGGAAGAAGATCAAGTCCGGCAAGGGCTACATCCGCGCTTTCTTCATCGATTCGCAGCACGGCTGGCTGGTGGGGATGCGCCGCACCTTTCGGCGGACATCGGACGGCGGCGAGCACTGGGAGGACGTCAGGGACGCCGAGCGTATCCCCGGGCTCGAAAACCAGATCACCTTCGAATACGTGAATTTCAGCGACGCCTGGCACGGCACGGTTCTTGGGGAGAAAACGTCAGGCGGAGACGCCACCCCCGCCTGGGTGGACCCTGAACAATGGCACCCCAGCCCTGTCTCGATGGCCGATGGCGGCGTCTTCGCCGGTATCACTGTGGATGGCGGCCGTACCTGGACGTGGGACGTCGTCGGACTGCACCAGACGCTTCTCGCCGTGTCGTTCCCCGCCGCCGATCACGGATGGCTGGTATTCGGACCCGCTTTCCCCACCGACCTTGTCTCCGATGTGGTGGCGCGCGACTGGTCCGCCTGGAAAAGCACAGAGCTGTTCCATCTGGACCACGCGCGCATCGCCGATCTGGACAAGAGTCCCGCCGCTGGGGTCGCGCTGGCGGCGGTACACGTGCCGGGCAAACTCGCCGAGACGCCGGTGCCGGGGAGAGTCCGTCTGTTTACGGGGAAAGATCTCTCAGATCTGCACGAGGAAACGGTGGACTATCGCGCGGTAGCCCGCGCCGTCACCCTGGCGAGCACGCCGTCGGCGTGGTTTGCCGCCACCGACACAGGAATGATTCTGCGCCGGCGGAACTGAATCGCAAGGTCTTCGAACCGGATGCCGAACAGCCGCTACAACGCGGCGTCCACACCCGACGCTGCCGCCCTCGCCATGGGTAGCGCTGCTTCCGGGCCTTCCCGAGAAGAACCGGAGGACGCCGAACCGGCGTTCTGATCGCCCCGGCGCGCCGCCCAGTACGCCGCCATCCGCCGTGAGACCGCGGCACGTTCTTCTGTGCTCATGCTTTTGCGGCCACGGCGCTTCTTCTCACGCAAGGCGCCGTTCGACCGCGATTCGAGAGACGCGATTACGGCATCGAGTCTCTTCTTCTCCTGGATGAGTTCTTGAATAGCCTTGTAGATGTCCATGGAACCAGCCCGAGCTCATTTACCCCGCGCGACGTGGCGCATCAGTCCTGCGCAGAGTCTGATGTTGGGAGCCGACAATAATCCTATTACAAAGCAGCCGCTAAATCCAGAACATTCATCTAACTTATCTGACGAGAAACGGCCAGTGCGGTACCGTTTTAATCCAGCCGAGCCGTAACAGGGTAAACCCAAGTGCCGCCAGTACCAACAGTACGGCGAGCGTCCACCACAGCACCTTGCCCCAGGGGAAACTTCTGCCTTCACGCCGCAACACCAGCAGATAGCTGGCGAACAATCCCACAAAATACAGCAGGTTCATGGGCACGGCGAACAACATGAGGTTGAAAAAATCCGGGGTCGGGGTGATCACCGCCGCAATGATGACGATGGCCAGGATGGCGTAGCGGGAATGCCGCAGCAGGAATCGCGGCGAGGCCACGCGAATGAGGGTGAGAAAGAAGATCAGTACGGGAAGCTCAAAGACCAGTGCCACGCCCAGAGTCACGTTCACAAACAGATCGAAATACTCCGTGATGGTGACCATGGGTTGGACATTGTTCATCAGTCCCAGGCTCAGCAGAAACTCGAGGCCAAAGCGGAAGGCGACAAAGTAGGCGAAGAGGCCGCCGGAGATAAACAATCCCGCAGTGGTCAGGATGAACGGGGTGGCCATCCGCCGCTCGCGTTTATATAACCCGGGCGACACAAAGGCCCAGACCTGGTAAAGAATCCAGGGCGATGCCAGGAAGATCGAGATCAGCAGCGGCATCTTGACCCAGATAATGGAGAAGCCCTCCATCGGCTCGGTCATTATCAGCCGCGGCGGATTTACGCCCAAGTGCTTCAAAGCCGTGACAGCGGGCTCTGTCACGATGGTCCAAAGGAAGTTCGCCAGCGCCATGCTGGCGATCAGCGCGACAAAGAGACCCCAGAGAGAACGGATGATCCGTGTGCGCAGTTCCTCGAGGTGCTCCATGAAGGACATGCGCAACATGCCCTGGTCTTCGTCGTCGGTTTCAGCGGGAGGCTCGGGCGGAGGGGGCGGCGTCATCGCGCCGCCGCCTCTTGCCGCGGGCACACCGATACGGTTGTCTTCACCGGACACGCCCCCGTCCCCGGCGGCCGGAGGCCCGTGCGTTTCATCGGCCATGTTTCTTTGAGGTTAGCTCTCAGTGGGGCTCACTGCCGGCGAATGGGCTTCCGGCTCGACCGGCGCGGGTGTCCCGCGCGGAACCGTGCCATTCACAGCTAAGTGAACCTCGCCCGCCCCGTTGGGCGATTCCGGCTGGACGTCCTGAGGTGCGGACGCGTCCGTGGTGGGTGCTTCAATGGCTGGCTGAGAAGGAGTGAATGCGCCGGCTGACTCCCATGACGACGGAGAGCCATTGCCGTGCGAATCGTAACTCCGCGAATCGAAGTAGTTGTTGTAGATCTCGTTGTTGAAGCTCCGGGTGATCTCCCGGATCGAATCGCTCTCCTTCTCCAGTTCGACCATGTGGTGCTGCAGGGTGGCCTTTAACTCGTTCTGCGCTCGTCGAAACTCCGTGATCGCCCGGCCGATGGTTCGGCCCAGCTCGGGCAGTTTCTTTGGACCGAACAGGACGAGGGCCACAAGAAAAATCACCACCATTTCCTGTGCGCCCAGCGGGCCCATGCTTCGGAGAAACCTCCAGTCGAGTCCATCATAACATCGGGTCGCCTTGCTTCCCTTTTGCTCCCGTTCTCCTTCTACTCCCCCGCGGGTGAGAGCATTGCCCGCTTCGCGCCACGTATACGTCGTGCGAACCAAAGTATATCCGCCGGCCGCGTTGGCGTTCCTGCTCGCCGCGCATGTGCAGGCCAGCGCGATCCTGCAGATTCGTGTCCTGGAGGGCGAAGGCGCGGTTTACGCCATCGGCTCGCGGGCGACGCGCGGCATCACCGTGCAGGTGACGGACGAAACCGGCCAGCCCGTCGATTCCGTCGCGGTCAGCTTCCGCCTGCCCGACGATGGACCCGGGGGCGCGTTCAGCACCGGTCTGCGCACCGAGATCGTCACCACCAGGACGGATGGCCGGGCTACCGTCTGGGGCATGCGCTGGAATCGCAACGCCGGACCCTTCGAGGTACGCGTCACCGCGGCAAAAGGGGAGGCTCGCGCCGGCATCGTAGTATCTCAGTACCTCAGCGACAAGGTCGCGGCCAGCACATCGGGTGGCAATGGCGAGTTCCGCCCCACGCACTCGTACAAGAAGTGGCTGCTGATCGGCGCGGCGGTCGGCGGAGCGGCAGCCGGCGGTCTTGTACTCGGCTCGCGGCGCGCGGGCGAGAGCGCCTGGGCCGCCCCCAGCACGCTGCCGCCGCCGTCGATCGGCACACCGGTGATTGTCGTCTCAGGAACGAAATAGATGGGAATGCGTTTCATCTCCGCTTTTGTCCTCACGGCGTCGCTGGCAGCGGCACAATCGGGTCTGACGCCGCCGCGAATCGGTTTCGTGCGCGACAGCGCGAATCGGCTCCGGGCGCTGCTCGGCATCTCAGGCAATTTCTGGATGGGTGGAACGGTCGCCCGCGGCGTGATCGACGCGGCATCGTCGGGACGGGCTTCCATACTGCAAACCCGCCGCGGCCTCATCGTCGTGGACACCGCCGGCGATCCGCTGAGCCGCCCCTTCCCGGCTTCCGGCGAGGCACTGTTCGCCTTCTCAGATGACGGCTCGCCCGCGCTGGTGTGGCTGAGAGAGTCCGGCCGGCTGCTGCGCTGGACCCGCCGCGGTTTCATCGCCGTGCCCGCAGCTGATCCCGGCGGATCGGTTGTTTCCATCGCCGCACCCCGTGCTTCCTCCGCCGCCTTCCTCATCGAGCGCGACCGGGAAGTCTGGCGCGTCGATATCTCGCTCGGCGACGGCGCGCTTCTCTTCGCGGCAAAGCTGCCCGGCGTGTCGTCCCCTGCCCTGCTGCTCGACGACGGCACGCTTCTCTTCGCCCGCAATTCCTCTCTCGTCCTGCGCAATCCCGAGGGCGACGAGCGCGCCATTGCTTTCGACAACGCCGCGATCCGCTTCGCTCCTGTGGGCCGCGACTGGATCCTCATCGACACCACCACAACCACCCACCTCGTCCTGCGCCTGAGCACCGGCGCCCTCTTCGAACTGCCCGAATCCACCCAGGAGGCGCGACGATGATCCCGCGCCTCCTCTTCCTCACCGCCGCCGGGGTCCTGGGCGCGTTCGCCCAGCTCGAGCTCACGCTTTACGACACAACGAACCAGACCGAATCGCCTCTCGATCTCTCGCAAACGCTCGACGTGGGCCCTGCCGCCGTGTGCCAGACACTCACGCCGCGCATTCGCATTCACAACATCTCCGGCTCGCCGGTGGAGATTGAAACACTCGAAGTTGCGCCTCTCGGCGCGTGGCGGAAGGACTCGCGCGACCCTCTACCGGGCTCCTCGTTCGTTATCAGCTCGGCGTCGTTCCGCGACGTCTGGATCGATTTCGCGCCGCCGTCGGTTGGCACTTTCCCCGCTACCCTGACGGTCAACAACCTTCAGCTCTCCCTGACCGGCGAAGGAGTGGCCGCGCCCGAAGTGTCAGATATTGGCGGGAAGAACTACTGCCCGGGCGATCAAATCTATGTGGGCCGCACCCAGGTCGGTAGCACGGTTCAAACCGTCCTGAAGGTGACGAACCCGACACAGGCACCGGTGCCCGCCCTCGTTTCCGGCAAGGATTTCGGGCCGGACACGCCCTCGACGGTAGAGCCGGGGGACACCCAGCAGGTGATGATCACCTTCACGCCGTCCATTCCGAACGCCGAGATGGGCATGCTCACCGTGAATGGGATGGCCTACACGCTGGCGGGCGATGGATTCGTTGGCCCGCTGCTCCAGCCCTCGCTGCAGTTCTCCGCCAACGCCGGACTCAGCAGCAATCAGGCGCAGGTCTCAATTCCGCTCGCCGCCGCCGCGACCGCGACCGCCGCCGGACAGCTCACGCTCAGCTTTCAACCCTCGGGCACGCTGCCCGACGACCCAGCCATCCTCCTGACCGCCACCGGCTCGCGCACTACGAGCGTGCTGGTGAATCCCGGCGATACCGCGGTGCATTTTCAGGCGGGCAATCCCGACCATTGCACCTTCCAGACCGGCACCACCGCGGGGACCATCGCATTCACACTGACCATTGGCGGCGTCACATCGACCGCGTCCACCACCATTCCGGGCGCGCTGGTCGCGCTGGATCTCGCCACCGCAGTGGCGCAGAACGGGACGGTAATCGTCAGCCTTGCCGGCTTCGACAACACCCACGCGGCTTCGCGCCTCGCTTTCACGTTCTACGACACGGCGGGCCAGACCATCGCGCCCGGGCTGATTCAATCCGACGTCAGCGGTCCGTTTTCTAGCTACTACGCCGCGCATCCCGAGGCCGGCGGCGCATTCAGTCTTCAGGCGACCTTCCCGGTCAGCGGAGACATCAGCAAGGTGGGCGGCGTGGATGTGCAGTTCACGAACCCGGCCGGCACCGCCATGACCTCGCGCCTGCCGGTCCACTAAGCTGTTCGCGACGGCCCCGCCTGGACCGGGTGCTATCCTTGATAAGTACCGAAAACACCGGCGCCTGCTCGCCTCGCGTGTGCCGCGCCATCTCTGAAATACAAACATGACGAAGCTGCTTTTTTGTTCCGCCCTTCTGCCGCTCGCGCTGCTGGCCCAGAACCCCGTTCAGACTTTCAAACCGAGAGTCGTGACTCCATCCCAGGCGACGCCGCCGCCGTCCAGCGTTCCCGATAGCGCGGTCGTCCTCGTGGTTGGCGACATGAAGTTCACCCGCGCGCAGTTCGAATCGCTCATCCAGAAAGGCGCGATGGAGAAGATGTCGCAGACCGACCGCCGCCGAATGGCCAGCGGCATCGCCAACGTGATCACTCTGGCCGCCGAGGCGCGCCGCCAGGCGCTGGACCAGACCCCGTTCGCGAAGCTGAACCTCGAACTGGTGCAGGATCAGTGGCTGGCCAATCAGCTTGTGGCGAAGGAAGTGCGCGACAAGCCAATCGACGATGATGCGCTCAAGGCCTATTACGAAAGCAACAAATCGAAGTACGAAGAGGTGACCTGCCGGCACATTCTGATCCGCACGCCCAGCGCGCGCGGGATTCCGATCCGCCCCGGCCACAAAGAGCTCAGCGACGAGGAAGCGCTGGCCAAAGCGCTCGAGATCAAGAAAAAGCTGGACGCCGGCGCGGATTTTGCCGAGCTCGCCAGGACCGAATCCGACGAGCCAGGAGCCGAGAAATCCGGCGGGGAGCTACGGCCTTTCACCCGCGGATCGATGGTGAAGGAGTTCGAGGAGGCCGCATTCACTGCTCCCGTGGGCAAAGTTACCGATCCGGTGAAGACGATGTTCGGCTATCATCTCATCCTGGTGACCGACCACAAAGTGAAGCCGCTCGACCAGGTAAAGCCGGACATCGTGCACAAGCTGATGCCCGAACTGGAACAGCAGTACGTGAACAAGGTGCGGATGGGCACGGCGGTGACGATCGACGAAGGCTACTTCGGAAAGCCGGAACCGACCGCAGCGGTTCCCGCGCCCGCTCCTCCAGCGGCAAAATAGGCGCGCTCATGGACGGCCGCGAACCGATCGCGCTCACCATCGCGGGATCCGACCCGAGCGGGGGCGCCGGCATTCAGGCCGACCTCAAGACATTTCAACGATTCGGCGTGTATGGCGAGGCGGTGGTTGCGACCATCACCGTGCAGAACAGCACGCGCGTGGATCGCGTCGAATCGCTCGCGGCTGAGCTGGTGATTGACCAGATCCGCGCGGTGCTGGAGGACATGCCGCCTGCCGCGGCCAAGACCGGCGCGCTGGGATCGGCGGAGATTGTGCGGGCGGTAGCGCTGCTGGCGCGAGAGTTCACTTTTCCGCTGGTGGTGGATCCGGTCTTCCTGAGCACGCATGGCCACCCGCTGGTTTCGGTGGAGGCCGTGCGCGACGAACTGCTTCCCGTGGCCGCGCTGGTCACGCCCAACCTTCAGGAAGCCGCCGCGCTCAGCGGGATGGAAGTAAACGATGCAGCCTCCATGCGCGCCGCCGCCGAACGAATCGGCGCGCTCGGCGCGAAGGCGGTGCTGGTGAAGGGCGGGCATCTGGAAGGCGCGGCGCTGGACATTCTCTACGCCGATGGCGTGTTCCACGAGTTCACCGCCGGTCGCATCGATACCCGCCACACTCACGGCACCGGATGCGCGTACTCGGCTGCAATCACCGCCGGTCTGGCGCAGGGACTGCCTTTGCCGGAAGCCGTCCACCGCGCCAAACTTTGGATCACCGAAGCGATCCGCACCGCCCCCGGCATCGGCCACGGCGCCGGACCGATCAATCATTTCGCGGAAGTTCCGCTCTGAGCTGTTCCAGCTTGCGCACGCCGTAGCGCTCATTCAGAATGGCCACGCCGATGCATCCCAGCGTCACGATGCTCATTCCGCGCAACGCCGCTGCTGTGTCGTGGGTGCGCAGCCACTGGCCCAGGGCCGCAATCGCCACCCCACAGTACATCGGCAGGATGTACCAATACTTCACGCTGCGCAGCAGCCGGATCTGGCGATCGTAGAACTCCGCCAGCACCGCCGTGTACGCCGCCACCGATGCATCGCGATCCGGCCTCCCCGGCCCCTTGCCGTGCCTCATCAAATAGAACACGATCCACACGCCGCTGGCCGACGTGATCGCCCACCCGAGGCGCTCGATCCACCCGCCCGCGTGCCACGCCATCACCGCAAACGTCACCATCACCAGCAGCGCCGCGCAAATCTCGCGCGTGTTGCGCGCGGCGATCTGACGGTCGACCTTCCTGGTTCGTTCGATCACAAGCGTCAACATGTCTTCTCCTTTGCGGACGGGTGCGGCCGGCTGCTCGCGCCACAGATCGCGCAGTTCGTCATCTGAGTTCATGAGTCAGCCTTTCCCGGATGCGCGAGAGTCGTGTGGCGATTGCGCCCGGCGATGCACCCATCACTTCTCCGATTTCGCCGTGGCTCAGCCCTTCCAGATGCATGACGATTACCTCGCGATCGGCCTCCGGCAGCGCACGAACCCGCTCCAGCAGCAGCCGGCGCTGTTCGTCGCGCTCCACCGTCGGCGCGCGCCACGCGCTGCCGTCCGCCTCATCCAGCGGGACCTGCCTCCGCGACCGCCGTCGAATGCGCCCCGCCGCCGTAATCGCCGTGTTGTGCGCGATGCGATACAGCCAGGTGCGCTCGCTCGCATCGCCGCGAAAGCGCGGAATCGCCTGCCAGATGGCCGCGGCGATCTCCTGCACCAGATCGTCGCGATCCGCCGTGTCATCCAGATAAGCCGCCGCCAGCCGCGCCAGCGGCCCCTGGTACTCGTCGATGAGCCTCAGGAACCGCTCGCGTCTGGCGTCGTCAATCATGCTCTCAATCAGGTAGTCGAGGCGGCCGGGGAAACATTACAGGTCGCCGGCAAGAAGATTGCCGCAGGGCACGAATCCCGCCTTCTGCAGCGTCTTGCGGCTGGCGTGATTCGCGACATTGCACCGCGCCGCGGGCACACCCCCCCGCTCTCTGCAAACGCGCTTCAGCTCCTGCACGAGATACGCGCCCAGCCCGCGCCCACGAAACGGCTCGGCGATGGCCATGTAGACGTCGCCATACGGTGGATTGTAGTGCCACAGCACATCGCCCGCGCCGGCGATCTCGCCGTTCATTGTCACCAGCCAGCCCGCTTCTTCACTGAGGTCGCGTTCGGTGAGGGCCTCGATATCGGCAGCGGTGGCCGCGCGGAACTCCACGCCCGCGGGATGGAGGGCCGTCTCGAACGCATCCTCGAACAGGATCGACTCGGCCCGCACGTCGCGCGCGAAGGTGTGCAACATGACCGTCAGCAGCCGGTCATTGCTTTGCGTCTCGATGGCCTTCGCACCGCACTCGGCCAGCAGCGCCTCGAACAGATCGAACACGCGCGACCTGTGTTCGCGCTCGACGAAGAACTCGTAGAGCGCGTGCTTCTCGCGCCACGGCCCGCCGACCGCCACCGACCCGTAGCCAGCCGCGTCGTCGTCGATCTCCAGGATGAACTCGCGTGTCCACCCCGCGCGCACATGGATGGAGTCATGGATGATCTGGCAATTCATCTCAGCGCGATAGCGCTCGCGCATGGGTGCGATGGCGGTGAGGTCGGAGGGGCGGACGATGAGGGGCATGAAGGTAGATTGCAATACACTCTTCCGCGAACAGTTATTCAGCTGTTGCGACTTACACGCGCGCGTATTATACTTGCCACCACAGCAATTCCTGCCGGCGAAGCAGTATGAGCCAAGCAACGCATCCCGTCTGGACAGTCTACGACAGGTTGCGGACTGCTCGCCTGAATGTCAAATATTACAGCCGCCGCTTACAGACCGTCGAACGCTGGAATTTCGCAATTGAGGTCGTGCTGGCAATCACGGCACCGTCGTCCGCCGTTGCCGGGCTCTGGTTCTGGAACAGCGACGTGGGTAAGCAGATTTGGCAGGATCTCGGCATCGTTGCCGCGCTCGTATGCGTTCTCAAGCCCCTTCTGAACTTCGGCAAGCGGATCAAGGATTACGAGAGCGTCCTGTCAGGATACCGGGTGCTTGAGTACGATTTGATGGAGATCAAGTCCAACATCGAGCAGGAACAAAAATACGATTCACGCCAGCAATCCGAATTCAAGAAACTCCTGCAGCGGGAGAAGGCCCTAGCCGGGAAAGCCCCAGAGACCCGCGAGAACAGGAAGGTCAAACGGATCTGCCAACAGGAAGTGCTGCGCGAGTTGCCGCCTAAGCATTTCTACATCCCAGAGGAGACCAACCATGTTCGCAAATGACAGGTATCTGATTTTGGCCCTGCCTAAACCGGAACCGCCGCCCGATTCGGATCCCTGCCCGCAAGTCGAGCCGGACGAACCCTGGCCGCGCCACTGATTCGCAGGATGGACGCGGTGAAAGGCAAATCGAGCCCTCCCCGCCCGCTAATACTTCGGCACTGACGGGTCCACCTTATCGCTCCACGCCAGAATCCCGCCCTTCATATTCCGCACGCGCTTGAAGCCGCTCTGCCGCAGGAAATCTACCGCCTTCGCGCTGCGCCCGCCCATCTTGCAATGCGCCACGATCTCGGCGCTGGAGTCGAGCTCGCTCACGCGCTTCGGCAGGTCGCCGAGCGGAATCAGGATGGACCCGGGGATGCGGCAGATCTGGAACTCGTGCGGCTCGCGCACGTCCAGCAGCACAAAATCTTCCTTGCGATCCAGCTTCGTCTTCAGTTCCAGCGCATCAATCTCGCTCGTGTCCACGGGGGTCTCCTGTTTGACGACGCCGCAGAATTGCTGATAGTCGATGAGTTTCGTCACGGTGGGATGATCGCCGCACACCGGGCACTCCGGATTCCGGCGCAGCTTCAACTCACGGAACCTCATCCCTAAAGCGTCGTACAACAATAATCTTCCCACGAGCGGCTCGCCAATCCCGAGAATCAGCTTCACCGCTTCGGTGGCCTGAATCAGGCCGATGGTGCCCGGCAGAATTCCCAGCACGCCGCCTTCGGCACAGCTCGGCACCAGACCGGGAGGCGGCGGCTCCGGATACAGGCAGCGGTAGCACGGCCCGCCCTCATAGGCGAACACCGTCGCCTGGCCCTCGAAGCGGAAAATCGACCCGTACACGTTCGGCTTCTTCAGAAGCACACACGCGTCGTTCACCAGGTAGCGCGTGGGGAAGTTGTCGGTGCCGTCGATGACCAGGTCGTAGTCCTTCAGAATGTCGAGCGCGTTCTCGCTGGTGAGGGCGACTTCGTACTTGTCGATCTCGACGTTCGGGTTGATCTCGCGCATCGAATCCGCCGCCGAGTCGAGCTTCTTGCGGCCCACATCGCTGGTGCCGTGAATCACCTGGCGCTGCAGGTTGGTGAAATCGACGACGTCGAAATCGACAATGCCGATGCGCCCGATGCCTGCGGCGGCCAGATACAGGCCGAGCGGCGCGCCAAGGCCTCCCGCACCCACCAGCAGCACCTTCGCCTGCTTCAGCCTGAGCTGGCCTTCCATGCCGACTTCGGGAATGATCAGGTGGCGGCTGTAGCGGAGGATCTCGTCCTTGTTTAACGCGACGGACGCTTCCGCCACGCCCGCACTACCGCCTGCGATGGACGGCACAATCGACACGGTATCGCCGTCTTTCAGCGGTGTGGCGTCCTTTTCGAGGTACCGGATGTCCTCGTCGTTGACGTAGACATTCACGAAGCT
>Ga0335080_10002572_pt1 | contig 18133 bp, 7 predicted proteins | sample Lox_Sample_34_FD_206720 | JGI IMG/M metagenome (GOLD analysis project Ga0335080, IMG submission 206720) | Soil microbial communities from Loxahatchee National Wildlife Refuge, Florida, United States - Lox_Sample_3.4 | ecosystem: Environmental > Terrestrial > Soil > Wetlands | place: USA: Florida...
CGAACACCGTCGTGTCGAACGCCACCTTGCTGTTGCTGTACGAGTGGACTCCCCGGAAGCGGACGGCCCTCGAGCGCGCCAGCTTCACCGCCCACGGAAACGGCTGGTCGCTGCTGATCACGCGGTAGACGTGGAAGTTCGAGACCGTGATGTGGCTCGAGTCGGAGATCTCGAGCGGCAGGGCGAAACCGCTCTCGCCGCGCTCCTCCTCGGTCTGCAGCGCGTGGAGCTCCCAGTTGGAGACGCCGTGGAGCTGCACCTCGTGGCGGACGTGGTGCTCGCTCGACATCTCGTAGACGCGGCCGCTCGTCGTCGTGTTCGACACGAGGAGGCCGGCCTGGGCGAACGTGCTGGGGGTCCAGAGGTCGAAGAACGTCCCCCCGCCGCCGTCGGTCACCCAGAGGCTCGGGTACTGGCTGTCCCAGCGGCGGAGGAGGTCGGGATCGGCCGAGTGAGCGTTGTTGTACGGGTTCTGCCGCTTCCCGTCGGGTCCCGCCGTGCCGTGGCCACCCAGGAAGCGCACGTCGTTCATCATCGACCGCGGTCCGGCCATCCATTTCGCGGCGGTCGCCCGCGGGTTCACGCCGTTCGTGTAGAGGCCGACGCCGATGACGATCGTGGCGCCGCCCTTCGGCGCCTCGAGGAGCGGCTTCGGCCCCCCGACTCCCTGGAACGCCGGCGTCCCGTCGGGCACGACGAGCTGCGTCGCGTCGGGATGCAGGCCGACGAGCACGCTGTCGGGGCGGAGCGTGAGGGTGTCGGTGACGACGTAGTGTCCCATCGGCAGGAAGACGGTACGGTGGGCGTCGATCGCCCTCCTCAGGGCGGCCGTGTCGTCGGTCGCGCCGTCCCCGCGTGCGCCGAGGGCGCGCGCGCTCACCCAGGTGTCGCCCGGCGGGAGCGGAGGGAGGTCGGACGGGACGGGGGGCGGCAGGGCCGGGACCGCAGAGGCGTCGAACACCGTCTTCGTCTCCCCGGGGGCCAAGAGGTCCGCGTAGTGAAGGCCGTGGGAGAACGCCTTCACGACGTAGGCCCCGGCGGGTGCGGCCAGCGTACGCCCGCTCTCCCGGAAGAGGGCGAACGTCGCCACGCCCCGGCAGGCCACGTTCTCCATGTTGACCTGCGTGCGCGGGCTCTTCTCCAGGCTGACGATCACCGCCGGACCGGTCACGTTCTCGAGCCGTGCGTCCTTCACGAAGAGGTCGTCCGGGCGGCCCGGGTCGATGTCGATCGCCGTCGGCACGTCCCGGAAGTGGGGACGGATGAGGGTGAGCCCGGCCGCCTGCTCCCGGATCGCGGCCCGTCTCTGTCCCTCGAAGCGGGCGTCGACGAGCGTGTACTGCCAGCCGGGCGACGGCGTGCCGGTCCAGATGCCGTACTCGCCGCCGACGAAGCGCACGTCCTCGGCGACGTTGCCGCCCTCGTGGACGCCGGCGAGGCCGGACCCGGTCCGGAACTCGACGTGCGACGTGAAGCAGTGCTGCGCGTACCGCGCGCGGACCCCGACCGCGCCCGGGTTGCCCTCGCCGATCTCGAGGTCGACGTTGCCGAGGGCGGAGTAGAACGTGCCCGGGTTCGCGTCCGGGGGCGGGCCCCCGTCCTTCGGCCGCCGACCGGCGAAGAAGACGAGGTAGCCCGGCTTCTGCGGGTCCTGGTACCCGGGCGCGCGCGCACCCAGCACGAAGGTCGGGCGCCGAGCGCCGTAGCCGATGACCCGGATCCCCGGCCAGACGTAGAGGGTGGCGGTGAGACGGTAGCGGCCTTCGGGGACGAGGACGACTCCCTCACCCGTCTCCTCCTGCACCGAGTCGATCGCCTTCTGCAGCGCGACGGTGTCATCGGCGATCCCGTCGGCCCGAGCGCCGAATCGCTCGTGCGTCACCTCGACCGCCCTCGGGTCGTCCGGGCGCACGGCGTAGTAGGAGGAGGTGGACACCGGCGCGACCGGCCTCGCGGTCTCCGAAACGGCCCCGAGCGCGAGCGCAGCGACGGTGGCGAGGAAGAGGCGGGTCGTAGGTCGAGTGTCGACCCCGGCGGCGAGCGGCGGGGGGGTCTCGGGCGGAGCGGTCACCGGAGCTGCCTTCGTCTAGCGCGAGCGGGTTCGCGTGGACGCGCCTCCGCCCCCGGCGCCGGCCGCCTCGTAGGAGGAGAGCCGGCCCTGCAGCGTGCGGACGAGCCGCTCGTCGCTCGCCTGGGTCGCGATGGCCAGCGCCTGGCGGGTCGTCTCGATGGCTTCCGGGAGCTCGCCCGCTTGCGCGTAGAGGCGTCCGAGCAGGTCCAGGATCATCGGGTTCTGGCCTTTCGACAGCGCGACCGCCTGCTGCGCGTGGGGGATCGCCTCCCGGGCCCGGCCCGCCATCGAGAGGGCGAGGCAGAGGTTGGCGAGGGCGCCGGGGTTCTGCGGGTTGAGCTCGACCGCCCTCTGCAGGTGCGGCAAGGCCTCGTCCAACCTGGACTTCTGCGCGAGCGCGCCGCCGAGGCCCGCGTGAGCCTCCGCGAAGTCGGGCTTGAGAGCGAGGGCCGCCTCGAACTCGCGGATCGCCTCGTCGGGCCGTCCGCTCTCGACGAGGGCCGACGCCAGGTTGTTGTGCGCGTCCGGGTAGTCCGGGCTGAGCGCCGTGGCCCTGCGGTACTGGGCGACCGCCTCCGCGAGGTGGCCCGTGGCGACCAGGGCCGACCCGTAGCTGTTATGCACGACCGCGTCGCCCGGGCTCGCCGCCAGGGCCTCTTTCAGCAGGGGGAGGGCGGCCGCGTTGTCCCCCTTGTTCATCGCCTCCGAAGCGTCGTCGATGAGGCGGTAGTACTCGGTCACCGGGGTGTCGATCTTCAGCAGCCCGTCCGGCGGGATGTTCACGAACTCCGGGATGTTGACGGCGCGGTTGGCGGCCGTGCTGTTCTCGACGAGGACGGCCGGCGTGTCGTTCCCCTGCTCGTCGAGGTGGGTGAGGAAGAGCTGGGTGTAGGGCGAGCGGCTCTTGGACGAGAAGGCCAGCCAGCGCCCGTTGGGGGAGAAGCTGTGCCAGGAGTTCATGAGCGGCGTGTTGCAGCGCATCCTCCGCGCCTCTCCTCCCCCCGCGGGGACGATGTAGAGCTGCCCGTCTGGGCGCATCAGCTGGCCGTTGCGCGCCTTCACGAAGACGATCCACTTCCCGTCGGGAGAAACCTTCGGGAAGCTGTTGCTCATGCCGTTGTCCGACGCGCCGGCGATCTTGACGGGGTCGCCGCCCCGGCCGTCGTCGAACGGGATGCGGTAGAGGTCGTACCGGATCTGCGTCTCGTTCGGATCGTTCGCGTGCTCGGCCAGCTTGGAGCCCTCCGGGTAGGCGTCCCGCGCCTCCGCCTGGGCGAACACGACGTAGCTCCCGTCGGGGCTCCACACGGCGTTGGCGTGCACGAAGCGCGGGTCGTCCGCGCCGGGCAGCGGCCTGAGCATGCCCGTGGCCTTGCTGTACCAGGCCAGGATGCCGCGGGTCGGGTAGAACACCTGGAGGAAACGGTAGTCCTTGAAGTTGGCGACGTAGTAGTTCTGGCGCAGGTCCTCGGGGGCCTGCCGGCGCTGGTAGTCGGTCTGGCCCTGGCCGGGGTCGCTCATGGTCGTCACCACGTACCGGCCGTCCGGCGAGACCTGAGACATGAAGGCGACCCGGAGCTTGCCTCCGAGCTTCCCCCGGTAGGAGCTCCAGGCGATCACGTTCTCGTCGCGGATCGCCGCCTGGGGCCGGATCGGGAAGAGGGCGTACAGACCCTTGTTGTTCCGGGGGCCGTCGAGGTCCATCCCCATGGTCAGGCCGTCCCGGGACACCGAGTGGCAGTTCGCGCAGGAGTGGAGGCCCGTCATCACCACGCGGCTCTTCGTCTCCGCCACGTTCCGGAGTCGCCAGGCGATGAGCGGCGTGAACTTCTTGTCCAGGGGCTGGATGACGCCCTTCTCGCCTTCGGCCGGCATCAGCGGCACGTCGCGGTAGAAGATGGGCGCGCCGACGGGATCGGTCGACGTCCGGATCGAGACCTGGCCGCGGGACACGACGCGCCGCCTCCCCTCGTCGGAGTAGCCGGTGATCGCGAGCACGGCGGCGCTGGCGCTCGAGCCCTTCTTGATCGCCTCCCACGTCGCCGGGTCGGGCCTCCAGGTGTGGGCGGCGGCCTGCTCGGGGGTGAGCTTCGGCGGCTCGTTCGTCGGCCCCACGGCCCTTGGGTCGATCTCGCCGATCTCGATGGGCTCGCCGTGCGACGTCGCGTGCAGGGAGGGCGGGCCGCCCTTGCCGAAGCTCACGTCGATCGTCCAGACGCGGGCGCGTGGGCTCTGGTCCCGCCACTCGAGCCTCGGCGGAGGGAACTCGGGAGGGAAGACGGCGCCCTGGAGAGGATAGTCGACCGTGATCGGCCGCGGCGGCCGCCCGGCGAGGTACAGCGCGAGCCCGGTCCCGACCGCGGCCACGGCGGCGGCCGCCACCAACAAAAGCCTGGCACCCCTACGGCTCATGGGATCTCCTATTACCCCATACTATCGCCTTCGGGCGGCTTCGCCGCCGACGATTCGACCCCTGCCCGGTTCGACCTCGGCCTCGTTCGGGCGTCGCCTACAGGACGATCGTGATCACCGCGTGGGCCGGGCTCGAGTACCGGACCGCCCTACCCTCGACCCACAGCTGGAAGATCTCGTCGTGGTCGGTCAGGTTCGTCAGGACGACCGCGATCTTCCCGTCCGGGTTGACGAACGCAGTGGCCAGGAAGTCGTCGCTGCTCGACGTGCAGGCGATCCTCCGGGCCCCGGGCCGGATGAAGCGCGAGAAGTGGCCGAAGACGTAGTGGGGCGGGTTGAACGTCAGCTCCCCGTTGCGGAGGTCGGCGTTGACGATCGTGCCGCCCATGAGGGCGCCGGCGTGGCGCGGGCCGCCTTCGGGGTCGAGGAGCAGGTTCCAGACCGTCCAGCCCGCCGTCCAGTCGTCGAGGTCCAGGATGACGTTCCTCGCCAGTCGGAACGCCGATTCCCAGGTCCCGCGCACCGAGCCCTCGGTGAAGAGGAGCGCCTTGTCCGGGAAGGCGTCGTGGACGACGCGGACGTTGTCGTGGTGGTCGCCGACGTACCAGTGGAACGCGGTGCCCCAGATGTACTTCGCCGCCGCCTCGTCCTCGTAGGCGGCCTCCGCCCGCTGGTAGACGAGGCCCCGGTTGTGGTCCCAGATCATGAGCTTCACGTCGCCGAGGCCGTGGGCCTGGAGCGTCGGCCCGAGGTAGTCGCGGACGAAGTCCCGCTCCTCGTTGGCGGTGAAGAGGCAGGACTCCCAGACCTGGGTGGCGAGGGCCTCGTTCTGGACGGTCAGGCCCCAGATCGGGACGCCCTCCGCCGCGTACGCCTGGACGTACTTCACGAAGTAGTCGGCCCAGGTCTGCCGGTACTCGGGCTTGAGCTTGCCGCCGTGCTTCATCTCGCCGTTCGTCTTCATCCACCCGGGTGGGCTCCAGGGCGAGGCGTAGAGTCGCAGGTCGCCCCCCGCGGCGGCCCGGGCCCGCTTGATGAAGGGCAGCCGGTTCTTCTGGTCGTGCTCGATCGTGAAGTGCTCGAGGTGCGTGTCGCCCGGCACCTCCGCGTAGGTGTACATCGAGGCGGCGTAGTCGCAGCTGTGGATCGTGGTCCGGCAGAGGGTGTATCCGTTGCCTTCCGCCGGGTCGAAGCAGGCCTTCAGGAACCGCTCCTGGGAGGCGACGGGCAGCCGGGCGAAGACGTCGGCCGCCGCGTCGGTGAAGGCGCCGCCGAAGCCCTCGATCGCCTGGAACCGGCGGTGGGGATCGATCAGGATCGTCGGGTAGTTCTCGTCCGGCTGCTCGAGGGGCTCGAAGGCGGAGAAGCCGCGGTCGGCCAGGAGCTGCAGTGGCGCCGGGGCGGTGACGAAGACGCGGGCTTCGGCGTAGGTCCGCGGCCGTCCCGCGCTCGCCCGGAGCACCTCGGCCACGGCCGCGAAGGCCGGCTTCTCGCGCCCGTCGCGGTCCCAGAGAAGGGGGTAGTTGACCCGGCCCGGGATCGGGAAGTCGTGGAGCCACGAGGTCGCGTCGGTGACTCCCCAGAAGGTCACCCGGCCGACGTCGTGCTTCAGGAAGAGCCGGAACACGTCGGCGTAGCGGCGCGCGAGCCGCTCCTGCATCTCGGGAGGCAGCCCGCTCGGGTAGACGTTCGTCGCGGCGCGGATCTTCGCCTTCTTCGCGAGGTCCGCGCCCCACATGTCGGGGTCTCGGGGCAGGACGTCGATGTCCAGCTCGGTGACGAGCGGCCGCGTCCCGGACGAACGGATGGTGGCGAGGGCCTCGTCGATCGCGGCGAGGGGCGGGTCGTCGAGTCCCCAGTGGCCCTGCTCGCCGATCCCGTCGACGCGCAGGCCCTTCGCCTTCAGCCGCTCGACGAGGCGGAGGGCGGCCTCCAGCTTCTTCGGCTTCCAGAGGTTGTAGTCGTTGTAGTAGAGCTCGGCTGCGGGATCCGCCTCGTGCGCGAGCTCGAAGGCCTTCTCGACGTAGTCCTCGCCGATCGCCTCGAGCCACGGGGTCCTGCGCAGCGTGCCGTCCTCCTCGAGGGCCTCGTTGACGACGTCCCAGCCGCCGATCCGGCCCCGGTAGCGCCCCACGACCGTCGCGATGTGGGTCCGCAGGCGGGCGAGCAGCGTCTCCCGGTCGACCTTCCCTCCGCCCTCGCCGGCGAAGACCCAGGCCGGCGTCTGCTGATGCCAGACGAGCACGTGGCCGACCACGAACATCCCGTGGCTCCGGCCGAGCTCGACGTACCGGTCGGCAGGATCGAAATCGTAGCGGTCCGGCTCGGGGTGGACGGACGCCCACTTGAGCACGTTCTCGGGGCTGATGGCGTTGAAGTGGCGGGTGACGATCCCGAGGGCGGCTGCGTCCTTCCCGTCGCTCTGGGCCCGGTTGAGGGCGGCGCCGATCCGGACGCCCGGCGGCGTGAGGAACTTGAGGGCCGGCACCTCGGCCGCGAGCGCGGCCGCGGCGGACAGCAGAAGGCCCGTCGACCACACGAGGGTGCGCCGCATCTTCCCTCCTCCGGGCGCTCTCACTCCATCCACAGCGCGCTCGTGACGATGCGCGGGTAGTATCGGCTCGCCTTGCCCTCGCCGGAGACGATCTGGTCCGAGCAGGCCCAGTAGGCGCTGCCCACGGCCTGCCACTTCACGTGCGCCGCGTCCGCCTTGCGGAAGACCTCGACGATGCCCGGATCCCGGTCCAGGTGGAAGACCCTCCGCGCCACGTGCATGAAGATCGCGATCTTGCTCATCCACGAGTTGTTGCTCGTCGACGAGAGCTTGATGCCGCCGTCCGCGAACGCGTTGCGCCGCTGCGGGTCGAGGAGCAGCCTGCGCGTGTGCTCCTTGAGGACTTCGTACATCTTCTTCTCGGCCGGGGTGCCGAAGACCTGATCGAGCGTCTGCCTTTGATAGCCCGCCTTCACGAAGTAGAGCGGGTAGACGCAGCCTTCCGCCGCGGGCAGGATGCGCGAGGCGTAGCCGGGGTTCTTCTTCTCGAAGATCGCGGGAAGGACGCCGTCCACCGCCTGCCCGGCGACGACACCGGCCACCTTCTCGGCGAGCTTCCGGCACCTCTGCTGCGTCGTCCGGTCGCCGAGATCGCGGAACATCAGGGCCAGGGCGTGATAGGTCGCCCAGCTCTTCACGGCCATGTAGACGTTGTTCCGCGTCTGCGCCAGAGAGTGGTCGAGCGAGTCGTAGGTCGTGATCTCCTGCCCGCCCGCCGTCTTCGTCGAGTCGAACTGGGCGAAGCCGACCTCGCCTCCGCGGTTGACCATGCTCGTCAGGCAGTCCTCGACGACCTTCCTGTTCTTCCTCAGCCACGCCGTGTCGCGCGTCTTCGCCAGGTAGCACGCGGCGGTGAGCGTCCAGTTGCAGAGCTGCTCCACCGTCATGTAGCTGAACGTCGAGGCCAGGTTGGCGAGCTCGTAGCTCGAGCGCCCCGGGGGGGCGAAGTTGTTGTGCGCGCCCATGTCGTGGCAGAAGCTCCGGCCTCCCGGCTTCTTGCCGTAGGGCCGCGCGAGCTGCGCCGCGTCGGGCGGAGGCGGAGGCTGGGACGGGTCGTGGTCCATGGCGTGCGACGAGAGCGCGGCCTCGGCCTCGTAGATCTTGATCTCGTCCGTGTAGCTGTAGCGCCGCACGAAGCTGTCGAGCAGGTTCCTCACCAGCCACGGGTTGCGGTCGAGCTCCCAGAACACGTGGTCGACCGCGAGGTCGAGCGTGTTCATCATGCAGTACTCGCCCTCGTTCACCACCCAGAAGGGCTTCCGGTCGACCTCGAGGAGCTGCGTCGAGCCGTAGTAGCTGTGGGTGGCGTGCGCGATCATGAAGCGCTGGTCGTCGGACAGGGCGGCCGCGTCCAGCTTCGCGTCGAGAGCCTCCGCGGCGGCGATCAGCGCGCCGGCCTTGTCGAGCGTCGAGCGGAGGACGTCCGTGAGGTCCGCGTAGTAGCGCGTGTAGAGGTAGCGTCCGTCGAGCCCGGTGGTCACCGGCGATTCGAGGTACGAGCCGAGGGCCAGCACCATGCCGTAGCGCCTGCCCGGCGGCACCTCGAAGCCGACCCCGGGGCAGGATCCCAGGAGGTGCACGGGGTTGTAGCGCTCCCGGATGCCGTCGGTCGCCGACCAGCGCATGAAGCCGAAGGGCGGCGGCCCCGGCGACTTCTTCGACGTGAGGTCGAACACCTCGGCGGCGACGCCCGCCTCCCGGCGGAAGGCGAAGCCGACCCGGCTCTTCCGTCCGAGGTCGTCGGTGATCATCCGCGGGCCGGGCCGCGAGTGGTTGAGCGCGAAGATGCCGGTCTTGGGCCTCGTCCCCTTCGTGTTGTCGACGACCAGCCGTGCCACGACGGCCGGCCGCAGCCCGTCGCGCATCTTCCGGGCGCTGGACTTCTTTGGATCGGGGATCGAGGCGAAGGGCGTGTAGACCGTGAAGGTCATGTCCCCCGCGTGCCAGCTATCGGTGCACCAGCCGTAGCGCCGTTCGATCTCCTCGAGCCTGAAGGGCAGGGCATCGGGTCGGACGTTCGCCTCCGACGGTCCCGCCTGCTCCACCGTGAAGGCCTCGGCGGCCTTGCTGACCGCCCCGATGTAGAAGGGCAGGCTCTTCAGGGGCGCGTCGGCGTAGCGGTCCCCGTCGATCAGGCCGACGAACACCTCCTGGTCGGCCGGCTGGCCGATCTGGAGCCCGATGCCGCCCTTCGTCCCGGGATGGCCGCAGGTGAAGCTCATGAAGGCGCCCATCGGGGAGTGCTGGGCGTTGAATCCGATGGGGCAGGACAGGCGCTTCGACATCGTTTCCTCCCTCCGTCTTCTCGTTGCGTCCTGAGGCGAACGGCTAGGTGGCCTTTGCGAAGGACTTGCGCCGCTCCGTCAGCTCGTCGGCGATCGACCGGGTCTTCTCGGCCGACAGCGGATAGAAGAACAGGAAGGCGGCCGCGGCGAGGAAGGCCAGGCCGGCGTAGACGCTGCCGGTGAGCACGATGCCCGACTGCGCCGTCGCCGTCTGCGTCGCGGCGTCGGAGACGACTCCATAGGCCCCGAGCAGCCAGCCGGCGACCGCGCCCCCGAGGGCCAGGCCCGCCCAGAGCGCGAACACCACGGCCGCGGTGACCGTGCCGCTCGCGCGCCGGCCCGTCTTCCACTCGCCGTAGTCGGCGACGTCGCCCATCATGGCCCACAGGATTGGACCGGACAGGCCGAACGAGAACTGGCGCAGCGCCTCCGTCGCGATGATCGCGGTCGTCCCTGACGGCGGCAGGACGTAGAGCGCCATCGTGAAGACGCCGGTGAGGATCATGCTGGCCTGGAAGAGCCTCAGCTTGCCCACCCGGATCGAGACCGGTGTCGAGCAGGCGACCCCCAGGAGCAGCGACCCGAGGCCGAACCCGTTGAACCAGGAGTAGACGTCCACGTGGCCCGAGACGAACCGGAAGTACGGCAGCATGACGTTGCCGCGGACGAGGATCGCGGTGAAGTAGAAGAGCGTCACCATGAACAGCATGACGAAGGCCCGGTTGCCGAAGAGGTCCGACATGTCCTGGGCGAGCGAGGTCTTCTGCTGCGGGTCGGGCTGGATGCGCTCCTTCGTGGCGAAGAACGTGACGACGAAGAAGACGACGCTCACCACCGAGAGCAGCCCCATCGTGAGCTGGTAGCCGCGCGCGTCGTTGCCCTGGCCGAGGATGCCGACGAGGGGGATGACGAAGCTGGCGATGATCAGACCCGCGGTGTTCGCCGCGATCTGGCGGTACGAGGAGATGCTCGTGCGCTCGTCCGGGTCCTCCGTCATCACCGCGGTCAGCGAGGCGTAGGGCACGTTGTTGACGATGTAGACGACCCGCAGCGCGGTGTAGGTCACCCAGGCGTAGATCACCTTGGCGCCGAGGCCGAGGTCGGGTGTCGTGAAGGTCAGCACGCCGATGATGCCGAAGGGCAGCGCGCTCCACAGGACCCACGGCCGGAACTTGCCCCACCGGCTGCTCGTCCGGTCGGCGATGACACCCATGACCGGGTTGAGAACGGCGACGCCCAGGCCGACGACGCCCAGCATCGTCCCCGCCTGCGCCGGCGTGAGGCCGAAGGTGTGGGTGTAGAAGTCGAGCTGCAGGGCGATCATGAACTGGAACACGAAGTTGGCGGCCAGGTCGCCGAGGGCGTAGCCGACCTTCTCTGTGACGGGGAGCTTCTGGGCCATCGTCTCCTTCCTTCCAGTCGTGCCGGCTCGTCTGTCCCATCGAGGGACAAAAGCCGCCTCATTTGAGCCGCGGGAGGCGGCCCGAGTCAACACCGACGTCGTTCACTTCAGCAGCCGGCGCGTGTCGCCCCGCGGCGACGCTGCCGTCGGCAGCGGGTAGGCGCCGGGCGTCCGCGCCTGGGCCGCGGGCCAGCCGAGCAGCCTCGCCACCTCGGGCGGCAGGTCGTCCGTCGGCTGGAGGCTCGGCAAAGGCCGGGCCAGCTCGTAGTTCGAGAGCTCGGGGCTCCGGAAGAGGGCGCCCACGTAGTCGCTGAACGAACGCCCGCGGGCCTCGAGCGCCGGCTGGAGCTTCCGCAGGTCCTCGAGCGAGCCCAGCTCGACCTGGCAGGTCTCGCCCTCCACCGGGCTCCACACGACGAGGGGCAGGGCGCCGCCGCCCGCGCGCACGTAGACGTTGCCGTCCAGCTCCTTCACCTGCGGCCGGACGAGCCGGATGCAGAGGGCCTTCGGCTGCTCGAAGCGGAGCAGGGGCTTGCGGAAGGAGGCGCTCGCGAAAAGGAGGTTGCCCACGAACACGTGCCCCTCGCGCTCGTCGACGTCGGGACCGGTCCTCGGGTGCCAGCCGAAGTGGTCGCCGACCGCGCTCCGCTCGGTGCGCTCGAAGGAGGCCACGCTGTCGACGAGCGTGTTGTGGTAGACGCGCACGTTCGAGCTGTTGAGGACGCGGATGCCCTTGTCGCAGCCCACGAACACGTTCCCGGCGACGGTCGCCCCCTTCGAGATCTCGAAGAAGAAGCCGTCGACCGCCCCCTCGATCCAGTTGTCCACGAACACCGCGTCGACGTTGCCGACGTCGTACCAGATGCCGTTCGAGTGCGGCTGCTCGATGACCAGGTTGTCGCGGCAGGTGACCCGGCGGGACTGGTTGAAGATCTTGACCGCGGCGGGGTAGTAGCCGGTGAGCTCCTCGACGTTGTTCCGCCGGAAGACGTTCCGCTCGAGCAGGACGTCCGAGGAGCCGATGACGTAGAAGCCCTCGGTGCTGGTGTCGCTGATGAGCGAGTTCCGCAGGGTGAGCCCGTCCCCGCGAAAGTAGCCGGCCACCCGGGAGCAGAACGAGATCGTCACGTTCTCGAGCGTCGTCCCCACGACCTCCCGCCCGTACGTCCCCGGCTCGGCCGGCCCCATCGGGTCGTCGGTCGGCTCCTCGGACACCGGGGTCGCCGGCTTCTTTCCCTCGATGTCGATCGCCCGGTAGGCGTACTGCGTGAACGTGAGGCCGCGGATCGTGGGCCCCTTCTTGTCCGAGGTCTTGCCGTGGCAGGGACCGCTCGTGCGGACGAAGGCGCTGTCGAAGGCGGTGATCTCGACGAGCCGGTTCGTGGGATCGGTGCCGATGTAGACCTGGCCGGCCTCGTAGTCGACGTAGAAGGAGTGCTCGTCGAGCTCTCCCTCCCAGCCCGCCGACCGGAGCAGCTCTCCGTCCACGAATACCATGTCGTTGTTGAACCGGTGGAGAGGCGTCCGCATGCCCTCCCGGTCGCGCTGCCACCAGCCGAGGGGCCGGGCCGGGAAGAGCGTGGGCCAGGACGTCCGCCACACCTTGTTGCGCAGGGCCCGCCACTCCGTGGCGACGCGGGTCCCCTTGAGGACCGGGTGCTCGTCGGCGTACGGCTGCCAGGTGATCCCCTGGTTGAGCCGCAGGCCGCCGGTCCGGTAGGTGCCGCCCCGCATGACGATCGCGTCGCCGCTCACGACGCGTTCGAAGGCGGCCTCGAGCGTCGTGGGCTCGGCGAGCGTCGCTCCCGCCGCCTCGGCTCGTCCGTCGGGGGCCACGTAGTAGACGTGGGCGGCCTTCGGCGGCGGGTAGCTCTGCGGGATCGGGCCGTAGGGCCCGCCGGAGGGCTGCGCCCGAACGAGCAGGGGGGCGAGGGCGAGCAGGAAGACGAGGACGCCCGCCGACGCAGCCTGAATCCGGATTCCGGGCACCCGCGGATGGTCCATGTCGGGTCCTTTCGAGGACCGATGGTCGGGGGAGGTTCCCCGCCATCGGAACGGTGGCCGCGGCAGAGGCTACGTCGTGGGCGGCAGAGGTTTCAAGCGCCCGTGGTAGGCTCCGGCGGGGTACACCGTGGCGCTTCCACCGCGTCCGGGTGACGGTCAGGCGTCCCATCTGCCCGTCCGGACGCAGGCGGCGCGGATAGAATGGCGGCCGCGGTTCACCTTCGGAGGCCCACCATGTCCCTTCCCTACCAGGACCCCGGCCGATCCATCCCGGCGCGCGTGGACGACCTCCTGCCGCGCATGACCCTCGCGGAGAAGATCGCGCAGATGCACGCCCTGTGGCTGATCCTCTCCGAGGACGGCGACCACCGCCCGCGCCAGGACGACTTCACCGGGGGGACCGACCCCGCGGCGGTGAAGAAGGCCCTCGGCCACGGCTTGGGACAGGTCTCCCGTGCTCTCGGCAGCCACGGCGTCGACCCCCGCACGGGCGTCCGCGCCCTCAACCGGCTGCAGAAGTTCCTGCGCGAGGAGACCCGCCTCGGGATCCCGGTGTTGTCGCACGAGGAGTGCCTCGTCGGACTGATGGCCCGCGGCGCGACGATGTTCCCGTCGGCGCTGGCGTACGGCGCGACGTGGAACCCGGAGCTGATCGAGCGCGCGGCCGTGGCCATCGGGCGCGAGGCCCGCAGCGTCGGCTGCCACCAGGGGCTCGCCCCGGTCCTCGACGTGTCCCGCGACGTGCGCTGGGGCCGCACCGAGGAGACGCTGGGCGAGGACCCCTACTTGGTCGGTGTCCTGGGCACCCGCTTCGTCCGCGGCCTGCAGGGGGAGAAGCGCGACCTCCTCGCGACGCTCAAGCACTACGCGGGCCACTCGTGGAGCGAGGGGGCGCGCAACCACGCGCCGGTCCACCTGGGCCGGCGCGAGCTCAACGACGTGTTCCTGCTCCCGTTCGAGATGGCGGTGAAGCAGGCGCACGCCGGCTCCGTCATGCCGGCGTACCACGACGTCGACAACGAGTCCTGCCACGCCTCGCGCCACCTCCTGACCGAGGTCCTCCGCGACGCGTGGGGGTTCGACGGCCTGATCGTGGCCGACTACATCGGCATCAGCCTCCTGTACCAGCACCACAACCTCGCCCGGGACCGCGCCGAGGCGGCGGCGATGGCCTTCGGTGCCGGCGTGGACATCGAGCTGCCGGCCGACGACTGCGCCTCCCACCTGGACGAGGCCGTGCGCCGCGGGCTCGTCTCCGTCGAGGCGATCGACGCGATCGTGCGGCGGATCCTCGGCGAGAAGCTCCGCCTCGGGCTCTTCGAAAGACCGTACGCGGACGAGGGAGCCGTCGAGCTGCAGGCGCCGGCCACCGTCGCGCTGGCCCGCGAGGTGGCGCGCCAGGCGGTGGTGGTGCTCGAGAACGACGGCATCCTGCCCCTCGACCCCGGGCGGGGCCAGCGAATGGCCCTGATCGGTCCCACCGCCGACGACCCCATGGCCCTCCTCTGCGGCTACAGCTTCCCGGTGCACCTCATCCTGAACGACGGGGGAGAGTCGGCCGCGCAGGTCGTGACGCCGCGGGCTGCGATCGAGACTGCCTTCGGTGCGGGGCGAGTTCGATACGCGAGGGGCTGCTTCGTCATCGAGGAGCGCAAGTACGGCTCACCGGTCTTCCCGGGCGACGTGGAGAAGAGCACCTCCCTCGACCAGGCATCGCCCGTCTCGCGCCGGACGGACCTCATCCCCGAGGCGGTCGAGTGCGCGAGGGCGGCGGACGTGGCCGTGGTGTGCGTCGGCGACCTGGCGGGCCTCTTCCAGACCGGCACCGTCGGCGAGGGGTCCGATGCCGACTCGCTCGATCTGCCGGGCGTCCAGCAGCAGCTCCTCGAGGCCGTGGTCGCGACCGGCAAGCCGGTGGTGGTCGTTCTCACGAGCGGCCGCCCGTACAACCTGGGCGGGCTCGAGGGAAAGGTCGCCGCCTTCGTCATGGCCTTCGCGGGCGGGCAGCAGGGCGGGCCCGCGCTCGCCGACGTGCTGACCGGCAGCGTCGAGCCCTCGGGCCGACTCTCCCTCTCCGTGCCCCGGAACGTCGGCGCCGTCCCGTACTACTACAACCACAAGATGAAGAGTGCCGGCACGCCGATCGCTCGGCACTTCGGCAGCCGCTACCCCTTCGGCCACGGCCTCTCCTACACGCGGTTCGAGTTCGCCGACCTGGCCCTGGACGCCACCGAAGTCGACGCCCGCGCCGGCGAGATCGGCGTGCGGTTCACCGTGCGCAACGTCGGACCGCGGGCGGGAGTCGCCGTCCCCCAGCTCTACGTGCGGGACCTCCTCGCGTCGGTGGTGCGGCCGGTGAAGGAGCTCAAGGCCTTTGGCCGCGTCGAGCTCGGGGCGGGCGAGTCGGCGCGGGTCACGTTCTCCGTGCCGACCGACATGCTCTGCTTCACCGGCAGGGAGGGGCGGCGCATCGTCGAGCCCGGCGAGCTGGAGCTGCAGGTGGGCGCCTCGAGCGCGGACATCCGCCTGCGCGGCTCCGTCCGACTGACGGGAGAGGTCCACGCGCTCGGGCGCGAGTGGCGGATGGAGAGCCGCTCCGTGATCCAGGTCCAGCCTGCGGAGTGAACCAGGTACCGAAGGGAAGGAGGTCACATGTCACGCCGGCAAAGGCTCGCCGTGGCGTTCGTCGCTCCACTCGTCGCCTGCTGCGGCGGAGCCTCACTCGCTCAGGAGTCGACGCCCGCCTACCTCGACCCGGCGCAGCCCATCGACCGCCGCGTCGACGACCTCGTCTCCCGCATGACCCTCGAGGAGAAGGCCTCGCAGCTCGTCAACCACACGCGGGCCGTTCCCCGGCTCGGGGTCCCCGAGTACAACCTCTGGTCGGAGGCCCTCCACGGCGTGGCCGCGAACGGCATCGCCACCGTCTTCCCGCAGGCGATCGGCCTCGCCGCCACGTTCGACGCGCCGCTCGTCCACGAGATGGCACAAGCCATCGCCCTCGAGGGGCGGGCGAAGTTCAACCGGGCCGCGAAGGCGGGCGAGCGCGGAGAACTCTTCAAGGGGATCACGTTCTTCTCGCCCAACATCAACATCTTCCGCGACCCGCGCTGGGGGCGCGGCCAGGAGACGTACGGGGAGGACCCGTTCCTCACCGGCCGGCTCGGCGTCGCCTTCGTGACCGGCCTCCAGGGAGACGACCCGAAGCACCTGGCCGCGGTGGCGACGGCCAAGCACTTCGCGGTGCACAGCGGGCCGGAGCCGCTGCGGCACGGCTTCGACGCCAAGGCGTCGGCGCACGACATCGAAGACACCTACCTGCCCGCGTTCCGCGACGCCGTCGTGGACGGCCGGGTCCGGGCGGTGATGTGCGTCTACAACGCCGTCAACGGCGTGCCGGGCTGCGCGAGCTCCTTCCTCCTCACGGACACGCTCCGGAAGGCGTGGGGCTTCTCCGGCTTCGTCACCGGCGACTGCGACGCCGTCCGCGACATCTACACCGGACACAAGTTCGCGAAGTCGCTCGCCGACGCGGCCGCCATCGCCGTCAAGGCGGGCACCGACAACGACTGCCAGGTGGTCTTCGGACCTCCGGGCGCCGCTCCCGAGTACCAGAAGTACCTCGACGCCGTGAAGGAAGGGTCGCTGTCGGAAGGCGAGATCGACGTGGCGGTGAGGCGGATGATGAGGACGCGCTTCGAGCAGGGCCTGTTCGATCCCCCGGAGCGGGTGAAGCCGGCCCAGACGCCCGACTCGGTCGTCGACTCCGAGGAGCACCGCGCCCTCGCGGCCCGGATCGCGCGGTCCACGATGGTCCTCCTCAAGAACGGCGGGGTCCTGCCCCTGGCGGCGACCACGGGAAGGATCGCGGTGGTGGGGCCGCTCGCGGACTCCGGCCGCGTCCTCCTCGGAAACTACAACGGGACGCCGTCGCGGTCGACGACCGTGCTGGACGGCATCCGGAGGCAGTTCCCGTCGGCGAAGGTGGTCTTCGAGCCCGGCACGTCCTTCCTCCGGCCGCTGGTTCCGGTGCCCACGACTGCGCTCCGGACGGACCGCGGGAAACCCGGCCTCCAGGCCGAGGTGTTCGCGGGACCGGACCTCGCCGGGAAGGCCCTCTCGACGCGCGTGGACCCGCAGGTCGCCTACGGCCTCCCGCCGGGGACGTGGCCGTCCCGCACGAACCCGCCCAAGCCCGAGAAGCCCACGCGGTGGACCGGCTGGCTCACGCCGGAGGCCTCGGGCCCGTGCACGCTCGCCGTCGAGGGCTTCGGCAACCGCCTCTACCTCGACGGGACGCTGCTCGTCGACACCACGGCGCCCGGCTTCCCGCCGAAGCCCCACACCGCCGACGTCGTCGTCGAGAAAGGACGCCGCTACGCGATCCGGGTCGAGGCCGTCCCGCGCTTCTTTCCCTCGGCGCGCCTCTCCTGGCTGCCCCCGGACCCCGCCGTCGCCGACCGGGCCGTCGCCGCCGCGCGCGAGGCGGACGTGGTCGTGGCCGTCGTCGGCATCACCTCCGACCTCGAAGGCGAGGAGTCGGGCGTCGACCAGCCGGGCTTCAAGGGCGGCGACCGCACGAGCCTGGAGCTGCCGAAGGGAGAGCAGGAGCTGCTCGAGGCCGTCGAGGCCACCGGAACGCCGCTCGTCGTGGTGCTCATGAGCGGGAGCCCGCTCGCGGTGAGCTGGGCGAACGCCCACGCCGACGCGATCCTCCAGGCCTGGTACCCGGGCGAGGAAGGAGGCACGGCCGTCGCCGAGACGCTCGCCGGCGTCAACAACCCCGCCGGCCGCCTCCCGCTCACCTTCTACAAGGGAGTGGACCAGCTCCCCGAGTTCACGGACTACTCCATGAAGAGCCGCACCTACCGCTACTTCACGGGCGAGCCGCTCTACCCGTTCGGGTACGGCCTCAGCTACTCGACGTTCGCGTACTCGGGCCTCCGCCTGTCGAGGACGGTGGTCGCCGCGGGCGAGCCGCTCGACGTCGAGGCCGACGTCCGGAACACGAGCGGGCGGGACGGCGACGAGGTCGTGCAGGCGTACCTCGTCTTCCCGAAGCTCCCCGGCGCGCCGAACCTCGCTCTCCGCGGCTTCACCCGTGTCCACCTCGCGGCCGGCGAGCGCCGGAGGGTCCACTTCACCCTCGGCGAACGCGAGCTCGGCCACGTGAACGAGGCGGGGACCCACCTCGTCTCCGCGGGCCGCTACTGGGTGAGCGTCGGCGGGGGCCAGCCGGGAGCCTCGGCCCCGAGCGTCGACGCGACGTTCTCGATCACCGGAGAGAAGGAGCTTCCCCGCTGAAGAGCCGCAGAGGTACGACCCCTTCGACGAGGCCCCCGGGCGGCGCCCGGGCGAACACTCGGTGACCCGAGGCGAGGTCGGCGTCGACTGGATCAGCGAAC
>Ga0335080_10002573_pt1 | contig 18130 bp, 13 predicted proteins | sample Lox_Sample_34_FD_206720 | JGI IMG/M metagenome (GOLD analysis project Ga0335080, IMG submission 206720) | Soil microbial communities from Loxahatchee National Wildlife Refuge, Florida, United States - Lox_Sample_3.4 | ecosystem: Environmental > Terrestrial > Soil > Wetlands | place: USA...
ACGGCTCGATGAACGTGCGGCCGACGTAGTGATTGCGAATCAGCGCCTGCCGGAAGGGGAGGCCGGACTCGGCGGCATAGCCGATGGCGGCGGCCACACCCGAGTCCGGAACGGGAACGACGAGGTCGGCATCGGCGGGGCATTCGCGGGCCAGGAGGCGGCCGAGATTCTCGCGGGACTCCTCGACCGCGCGGCCGAAGACCATGGAATCGGGGCGCGCGAAGTAGACGTGTTCAAACACGCACTGCGCGCGATTCTGCGCCGGGGCGTAGCGCTCGCGGGTCATGCCCTCCGGGCCAACGATGATCATTTCGCCGGGATCGACGTCGTGCAGGTAGACCGCGCCGATCAAGTCAAAGGCGCAGGTCTCGCTAGCGAAGACATAGCACTTGCGCCCGCCGGAGACCTCCATCTCGCCGACCGCGAGGGGACGGAAGCCGTGCGGGTCGCGTGCCACGATGATCCGGTCTTCGGCGAGGAAGACCAACGAGAACGCTCCTTCGAGCTGGAGGAGGGCATCGCGCAATGCGCCGGCCAGGGTGCGCTCGCTCGAGTGCGCCACCAGGTGCAGGACGACTTCGGTATCGCTGGAGGCCTGGAAAATCGCGCCGCGGCGCTCGAGCTGGCAGCGAAGCTCGCCGGCGTTGGTGATGTTGCCGTTGTGGGCGATGGCGACTTTTCCTTTGTTGCAGGCCACCGAGAAGGGCTGGGCGTTGAGAAGCACCGTGTCGCCGGCGGTCGAGTATCGCGTGTGGCCGATGGCCTGCTCACCGGGAAGCTGGGCGAGCACGTCGCTGGTAAAGATATCCGCCACGTGGCCCATGGATTTGTGAGTGTGGACCTCCGTGCCGTCGGACGTGCAGATGCCGGCGCTTTCCTGGCCACGGTGCTGGAGCGAGTAGAGCCCCAGGTAAGCGAGCTTGGAGGCTTCGGGATGGCCGTAGATAGCAACCACGCCGCACTCTTCGCGGAATTTATCGAACATGCCTTTCGAGCGCCTCCCCATAGGCGGATCGGAGTGCCACGATCTCCCAGGAACCCAGTGTGTTGCCGCGCTGGCGGATTTCCATCCCCTTCTCCATGGTAACGCCCACGACGGGCGCGTCCACGCCGTGCCTGGCGGCGAGCTCGGCGACTTCCTTCGGATGCGCCGTGGAGAGGAGAATCCGCGATGGCCCTTCGTGAAACGCCATGATCTCAGGGCGGAGGTCGCTTGCGATTTCGATCTGCGCGCCGATTTCGGCGGGTCCGAAGCAGCATTCGGCGAGCGCGACGGCGAGGCCGCCATCGGAGACATCGTGCGCCGATTCGGCAAGCCCGGCGGCGACCATCTCGCGGATTGCCGCCTGCACGCGCTTCTCGCAATCAAGATCGAGCGCCGGGGGCAGCCCCCAGAGCTGTTTCTCGATCTCCTTGGCATACTGGGTGGAACCGAAGCGTTGTTCGTCGCAGGTTCCGATGCCGCCGAGCAGAATCACGCTGCGGCCCGCGTTCTTGAAGGGAACGGTGACGGGCGCGGCGGTCTTCATCAGCCCGACAATGCCGATGACGGGCGTGGGGTAGATGCCTTCGCCGAGGGTCTCGTTGTAGAGGCTGACGTTGCCGCCAGTGATTGGCGTTTCGAAGAAGCGGCAGGTTTCTCCCATGCCTTGGATGGCCTCCACGAGCTGCGCCATGATCTCCGGACGCTCGGGGTTGCCGAAATTGAGGCAGTTGGTGGCGGCCACGGGCACGGCGCCGACTACAGAGAGATTGCGGCAGCACTCCGCGACCGCGAGCTGCGCGCCTTCGCGGGGCGAGAGGTAGCAGTAGCGGCCGTTACCGTCGAGCGACACGGCCACACTGGTGCCGGTCTCTTTCACGCGTACGATGGCGGCATCCGCCTGCTCAGGATGAGTGAGGGTGTTGGTGCGGACCTGGTAATCGTACTGTTCCCAGATCCAGCGCTTGGAGCAAATGTCGGGAGCGGCGAGAAGAGCGGGGAGCGCGGTCTGGACATCGGCGGGCTTGCGCGCGGGGGCGGGCAGGCCGGGAAGCCGCCCCACGTGCGGGCGGTCGTAGACCGGCGCCTCGTCGGCCAGCTCGCGATTGGGGATCTCCGCGACCACCTGGCCGTGATGCCGGACGCGCAGCTTGCCGTCGTTGGTGACCATGCCGATTTCCGATGCTTCCAGGCCCCATTTGCGGAAGACGTCGAAGACCTCATGCTCACGGCCCTTGTCGGCGACCAGCAGCATGCGCTCCTGACTCTCGCTGAGCATGATTTCGTACGGCGTCATGCCGGTCTCACGCTGCGGGACGCGGTCGAGCTCGATCTCGATGCCGACCTCGCCGCGGCTCCCCATCTCGCACGTGGAGCAGGTGAGGCCGGCGGCGCCCATGTCCTGAATGCCGACGATGGCGCCGGTCTGCATGGCTTCGAGGCAGGCTTCGAGGAGCAGCTTTTCCATGAACGGGTCGCCTACCTGGACGTTGGGCCGCTTCTGCTTTGACTCCTCGGTGAATTCTGCGGAGGCCATGGAAGCGCCGTGGATGCCGTCACGGCCGGTGCGCGCCCCGACGTAGATCACCGGGTTGCCCACACCGGCTGCCTTGGCGTAGAAGACGTCCTCCCTGCGGCAGACGCCGAGGGCGAAGACGTTGACGAGCGGGTTGCCGTCGTAGCAGGGCTCGAAGATGCACTCGCCGCCGACGGTGGGCACGCCGAAGCAGTTGCCGTAGTGCGCGATGCCGGCCACCACGCCGCCCAAAATGCGACGGTTGCGCGGGCCGGTTTGCGGATCATCGAGGCGGCCGAAGCGGAGCGAATCCATGACGGCGATCGGGCGCGCACCCATAGTAAAGATGTCGCGCAGAATGCCGCCGACACCGGTCGCGGCGCCCTGGAAGGGCTCGATGAAGCTGGGGTGATTGTGGGATTCGATCTTGAAGGCGATGACGTAACCGCCGCCGATATCGATGATGCCTGCGTTTTCGCCGGGGCCCTGCACCACGAGCCTGCCGCGCGTGGGGAGCTTCTTCAGGTGAAGCCGCGAGCTTTTGTAGGAGCAGTGCTCGCTCCACATCACGCTGAAGATGCCGAGCTCGGTGTAGCTGGGCTCGCGGCCCAGGATATCCACGATCTTCCGGTATTCGGCGGGGGTGAGCTGATGCTGTGCGATGATCTCCGGCGGGAAGGCCGTTGTACTCATGCGTGCACCGCCACGCGCAGCATCGAGTCGAAGACCACGAGGCCGTCGCTCGAGCCCATCAGGGGCTCGGTGGCGCGCTCCGGGTGGGGCATCATGCCCATGACGTTGCGTTCGCGGCTGAGCACGCCGGCGATGTCGCGCATGGAGCCGTTGGCGTTGTCCACGTAGCGAAAGGCGATGCGGTCTTCGGCTTCCAGCTCGTCGAGCGTATGCTCGTCGGCGACATAGCAGCCCTCGCCGTGGGCGATCGGCATGCGGTAGATGCGGCTCACGTCGGCGGCGGAGGTGAACGGCGAATTCGTGGTGCCGGCGCGGAGCCGCAGCTCGCGGCAGATAAATTTCAGACCGCGATTGCGAACCAGCGCACCCGGCAGCAGACCGGCTTCGCAGAGAATCTGGAAGCCATTGCAGATGCCGAGCACGAGCCCGCCATCGGCGGCGAACTTCTTCACGGCTTGCATGACGGGCGAGAACTTGGCGATGGCTCCGCAGCGGAGGTAGTCGCCATAGGAGAATCCGCCCGGCAGGATTACGGCATCGATATTGCCAAGCGAGTGGGAGTCGTGCCAGATAAATTCTGTCGGCTGCCCGAGATTACGGCTGACCGCGAAAAATGCGTCGTGGTCACAATTGCTGCCGGGAAACACGATGACGCCGAATTTCATGGTTCCTGTTTTGGGGAGGCTTGGTCTTCATTTTATCAGACGGGGATCTCCGGCTTGCGTGAGAAATCCGCCACGAGCGTGGCGGGGCGGCACAGGTTGGGTTGCACGAAGTAAAAGGACGGTCAGTGATTTGCGCGCTGGCAGCGGCCATGCTAACGACTGGTGCATGGGCATGAAGATGCGTGCGGCTGCCGTGCTCCTGATGATGACGGGTTTTGCGGCGGGCGCCGGCGAGGAGAAGTACGCCGGCACGTGGGAGGCAAGCTTCAAGAGCACCGTGTTCCTGGTGCTGAAGGTGAAGACCGGCGAGAAGATCTCGGGCACAATGAACGCGGGCGGCGTCACCGTGAACGATGAGGGCGACCTTCAGGAGGTGCGCCCGGTCGGCGACCATGAGTCGCCGATTTTCTTCGCCCGCTTGGAGGGCGAGAAGCTGGTATTCGAGTTTCAGGACGACGATGACGACGTGCTGTCATTCGAGCTGAAGCTGACCGGCGAAGACGCGGGCGAACTTCGGATTGTGGACAAGGACCATCCCAAGATGAAAGGGTTCGCGGTGAAGCGGGTGAAGCAAGGGTAGCTTCGTAATACTACCCTGCCGCTGCGGTCCGGCTCAGCAGCGCCTCGAAGCGCTCCATCGCTGCCCCGAACATTTCGCCAGTGGCGGCGAAGCCAAGGCGGAAATGCGCGGGCATCCCGAAGCAATCGCCGGGCGACAGAAGGACGCCGTGACGCGCCATGCCTTTGCAGAACTCGCGGGCGTCGCTGCCGTCGGCGAGCCAGGGGAACGCGGTCATGCCGCCGGCGGGGCGAATCCATCGCAGGGTGTCTGCGTGTTCGGCGAATACGCGATCCAGCGCGGCCAGATTCCTGGTTGCTATCTGCCTCGCGCGTCCATAGATGGCGTCCCGATGGCGCAGGGCGATCGTTGCCAGGCGCTCACCCAGTACAGTGTTCGACACCGTGAAGTAGCTACGCGCGTTTTTGAATGCGGCGCGCCGGGCCGGGTCGCGCTCGATGATCCAGCCGGTGCGCAGCCCGCTCAGACACAGCGCCTTGGAGAAGTCCCCCACGACGGTCGCATGTGGCAGCCGCGCCGCCGAGCGCATTTCGGCGCCATGGTAGATCGGATGATACACCTCGTCGCTCACAAAAACGACGCCGCGGCCGGCGCAGAAGTCGTGTAAGCGCTCCATTTCCAGCTCGTCGATTACGGTGCCCGTCGGATTGTGCGGCGAATTGACCAGCACGAATCGCGTGTTGCGATCCAGCAGGCGGCGGATCTCGTCGGGGTCGATCGCAAACCTGCCTTCGGAGCGCAGGTGGTAGCGGCGCACCTCGATGCCCAGCGATTCGGGCAGCGCGGTATTGGTGGGAAAGCCAGGGTCGGGCAGCACGACGTTGGCATCCGGTTCGGCCGCCAGATAGGACAGCAGGAGCAGCGCCTCGGCTGCGCCGGTCACGATTTGCACGTGGTCGGGATCGACGCCGTGCATGAGCGCTATTTCGCGGCGAAGTTCAGCGGTGCCTTCGGCGCTCGTATAGCTGAGAGCGGTGTCCAGCAGGCGCCCCAGGATATCGCCGCCCTCGAGTGCCAGCAGTTCGCGGAGGGTCCAGACAGGGCCGGTGCTCGAGCCGAGATCGAATTCGATCGGCGGATCGGCGGAGAACGTCTGCGACAGCCATTCATCCAGCAAAAACGGCTTGAGTTGCATTTCTATATGATATCGGTCGTGATTCGCCTCTTCGGACTTCTTCTACTGACTATGCCGCTTGACGCGCAGGTGGCGGGCCTCTACGACTACGACCACTCTGTACCCTTTCAATACCGCGAAGAAGCGATCAGGAAGGATTCGCGGGTGGAGGTTGCCGGCGCGAGCTTCCAGAGCCCAAAAGGCGGGAGGGTCAACATGCTGGTCGTGCGGCCGCCGGGCACGGGCCCTTTTGCCGGCATCATCTATCAACACGGCGGCGGCCAGAGCATGGTGACCTATCTGGCGGAAGCGGAGGCTCTGGCGCAGGCGGGAGCGGTCTCCCTGATCCTGGACGCACCGGGCGGGGGGCCGGGTGCTCCGACACCTCCCACCGACAAAGGCGCCGCGATGCGAGAGCACTTCATCGAGCTTACCGTCTGCTACCGGCGCGCCATCGACTACCTGGAGTCGTTGAAGACGATCGACCCGAAACGGATTGCCTTCGTTGGCCACAGCTATGGCGGGATCGCGGGCAGCGCGCTAGTCGCTTACGACCAGCGCGTGAGGACGTTCGTCCTGACCGGCGGCGTGGCGCGGTTCACGCGCCACGTCGGCGAGACGGATGTCGATGTCTGGATCGAGTGGCGCAAGGGTATGACGCCCGAGCAGTTGGCGAAGACACTCGCCGAGTTCCGGCCGATCGATCCGGACAATTTTGTCGGAGCCGCGCCGCACGGCCCGATTCTCTTCCAGTGCGGCAACTTCGATTTCATCAACGTGCAGCCCTGCATCGACTTGAATGCAGCCGCGTCCGCGCCCAAAGAGCTCCGCTGGTACGACACCGACCACCCCTTCGCCGATTTCGAAGCGACTTTCGACCGGATGCGGTGGCTCGAAAAGGAATTGCGGCTGAAGCCGGTCAAACCGCTGCTCGACCGGCTGTGGACCGCACCCCGGAAAAGAGCGGTCCCGTTGAAGACCGGGCAGTAGGCTGCCGCAAGTTATAATCTGGGCGTTAACACACAACCTCAAGGAGTCTGTCTTGCAAAAGAAGATTACTGTCGTGGGCGCCGGCAACGTCGGCGCGAATTGCGCGGTGCGTATTGCCGATAAGGAACTCGCCGATGTCGTCCTGGTGGACGTGGTGGAGGGTGTTCCGCAGGGAAAGGGGCTCGATCTGCTCCAATCCGGACCGGTGCAGGGCTATGACGTCATGGTGACCGGCGCGAACGACTATGCGCCGACGGAAAATTCGGATATCGCGATTATCACCGCCGGTTTTCCTCGCAAGCCGGGTATGAGCCGCGATGATCTTCTGATGGCCAACTACGAGGTGATCAAGACGGCGACCGAGCAGGTGGCGAAGCATTCGCCGAACTGCATCATCATCGTGGTGACAAACCCGCTCGACGCCATGGCGCAGGCGGCCTTCTGGGTCTCGAAATTCCCGAAGAACCGCGTGGTGGGAATGGCGGGGGTCCTCGATAGCGCGCGTTTCCGCACGTTCATTGCGATGGAATTGGGAGTGAGCGTGGAGAACGTGGTCGGAGTGGTGATGGGCGGGCACGGCGATACGATGGTGCCGCTCGTGCGGTTGTGCAACGTGAGCGGCATTCCGCTGACGGAATTGATGGACCAGGAAACCATCGACCGCATCGTGTCCCGCACCGCCAACGGCGGCGCCGAGATCGTGAAATATCTCAAGACGGGGAGCGCCTATTATGCGCCGTCCGCCGCGGCAGTCGAGATGGCGGAGTCGATCCTGAAAGACAAGAAAAAGGTGCTGCCGTGCGCGGCATACCTGGAGGGCGAGTACGGGATAAACGGCCTGTTCGTCGGCGTGCCGGTGAAGCTGGGCGCGGGAGGCATCGAAAAAATCTACCAGGTGAAGCTCACTAGCGAGGAACGGGCGAAGCTCGAGAAGAGCGCCGCGGCGGTGAAGGAACTGGTGGATGTACTGAAAAGCAAGAACTAGTTCAGTCCGCCGCGATCGGTCCATCGGCGCGGGACAGCTCGAAAAGGATCTGTTCGCGGCGGACGGTGGCGGCGGCGACAGCGGAATCCATGGCGATCCAGTAAACGACGCCCCCGATGACGGCAGCCATCGCCAGCACGATGTAGAACACCAAGCCGCTGGAGAACGCGTAGCGCGCCAGGTAGGCAAGGAACACCGGCATCAGCGACAGCGGGTAGAGCAGGAAGATCAGTGCCTGAAAGCGGGTGGAGGCACCGCCCTGGGAGACCCGCTCGGGATTCAGGCCGCGCGGGTATTGGACGCTGCTGATGTTGCCCATGGCGAGCATGTAGAGCGAGCAGACGCCGAGCACCACGAATGTCTCCGCAAACTCCGCCGCGCCGAATCGGATACGAAAAAGCATGACCACGGCAGTGAGAATCAGGGCCTCAAGGTAGATGTACGCAATCGATGCGAGATTCTTCCCGACCAGGGTAAGCCGGATGGGCTGGGGCGCGGCGTAGTAGATCTGCGCCGCGGAGCGATCGAAGCCGAAACAGTTCCAATAAGAAACCTGCCCGAGCAGCGTCATCGCGTACAAGCAAACAACCGTCAGAAAATGCCGTGAGAACGCGCCGTAGCTGCCGGCGCGGCCACCGAGAATCATGGGGAGCCAAACCATCACGCCGAAGGAAAAGCCCATCACGAAAACCATGCGGAAACGCGGCGCGCGGGCCAGGGAACGCAGCTCTTTTTCCACGATGGCGGCCAGGGGGTCGCGCAGTATCAGCGAGGGCAGTTTGTAAAACGCCGCCGCGAGCGCTTGGAAGCGCGTGGTGCCGCCGGCGAGCGGAGTGGCTTGCGCGGCGATGGCGTCGTAGTGCAGACTGCGCTCGAACTGCGAGCGGCCAAACCACGCGGCGAGCAGCGTCCAGCAGGCGAGCGAGAGCAGGGCGCCCGCGGTCGAGTGTCCGGTCGCGCCCAGCGCCGCGGCACCCCAGGGCCAGACTACACTGTGAGACGCGCTGCCCCAGGAACGGAGCTCCGGCATCCGGCCCGTGAGGTAGAGCAGCCGGGGAGCCATCCAAAGCATGAAGAGCACGAAGATCAGTACCTCGCGTACGCGGCGCTTCGATAGCATCCGTTCGAGCAGGCTGCGAGCGCCGCTGGCCAGCAGCAGATTGAAGGCAACGAAGAGCGCGGCGGGAGGCAGCACGCGCCAACCGCCGGCCGCGGGATTCATGGCGAGGCCGGCCGTCCCCCCGCAGACGACCATAATCATCTCGGCGCCTGTGGCGGCGCGCAGCAGAATCTCTACGCGAAAGAGCCGTTCGTGCGGTACCGGATAGATCATCAGCTTGCGCATGTCCAACGAGCTACCCATGCTGGCGGTGAGCGCCGGCACCGCCTGCCAGTAAGCCCACGCGGCAAGGAAGGCAAGAGCGAGATACTTCGCGAGTACCTCAGGCGCGGCGTCACGTGCCTCAAGGAACGCCAGCCAGGAAACGAAGGTCCACATGCCGTACCACAGGACTCCCGTAATCAGGCTAAATATCCGGCCGCGGCCCGCTCCCAGCCGCATGCTGAGCCACTGGGCTCGCAGAATCGCAACGATCACAGCCACTCCAGGCGGCCCACCGCTTGTCCGGCTCCGACTACACGGACGAACGCATCCTCCAGCGATTCGCCGCCGGAGCGCAGCTCATCGAGCGTGCCGCTGGTGACGATGCGGCCCTGGTTGATGATCGCCACGCGGTCGCAGAGGCGCTCGACCACCTCCAGCACGTGGCTCGTCAGGAAGATCGTGGCGCCGCGCTGTACCTGGTCGATGAGGATGTCCTTCATGAGCCGGGCGCCCACGGCGTCTACGCCCTCGAACGGTTCGTCCATCAGGAACAGCTCGGGGCCATGGATCAGCGAGGCTGCCATTGCGACGCGTTTGCGCATCCCCTTCGAGTACTCGCCGATGATCTTGCGATCGGTCTGAAGTTGAAACAGGTCCATGAGGCCGCGCGCGCGCTCGATGGCGGTGGGGCGGGGAAGGCCGTACATCCGGCCGACGAATTCGAGAAACTCGATTCCGGTGAGACGGTCGAAGAGCAGGGATTCGTCGGGCACCAGGCCGATGCGCCTTTTGACCTCCAATTCCTGACCGGCGAGCCCGTAGCCGAGGATCTCGATGCTGCCGCTGTCGGGCGGGATCAGGCCGGTGAGCATGCGGATCGTGGTGGATTTGCCCGCGCCGTTGGGTCCCAGGAATCCGAAAAACGAGCCTCGGGGCACTTCCAGATCTACGCCATCGACAGCGGCTTTCAGGCCGTAGGACTTCCGCAGATCGCGCACAAGGATGGCGGGCGTCATCGATACCAGTGTAGGGCAGGCCGGAAACGGCCCGACTACCTCAGCTTCTCGACCAGCATCAGGTTGCTTTCCTGGTGGTCCACTTGCGAGAAGAGGATAGACTGCTCGTCAGGCGAGACATTTAGGCGAAGCTGCCGAGGTTCGCCTGCGGCCGCAAGCAAGCTCCCGTCCCCGCCGAAGGATCCCGTCCGCGCCTGGCCCAAGATGCCCTGAAGCGGCAACCGGCAGGCGCGGTGTCTGCACTCTTGCCGCCGCGCCTGCACGGTTTGACGACTGACGCCCGCAGCGCCGATCATGGGGTTTGCACCACTGGAAGGGGACCCATGCTTCGACTGATCTGTCTCTCCGTGCTCACGGCCTGCGCCATCTGCGCCGCCGATCCGCCGAAAACCTGGATCGACCCCGATACAGGGCACCGTGTCGTCCGGCTCACGGATGAGCCGAACAGCGCCAGCCTCTACTTCAACCAAAACGGATATACCGCCGACGGCAAGAAGATGGTCTACACCTCGCCGCAAGGCATCCACGTGCTCGATCTGGCGACGAAGGCCACGAAGCTCGTGGTGCCGGGGCGCGCGCGCATCATCGTCACCGGACACAAGACGCAGAGCGTGTACTACATGCGCGGCGATGAGGTAATGGCTACAGATGTCGACACGCTGGCCACGCGAAGCATCGGGAAACTGCCACGACGCGGGTCGGTCGCGACGGTCAACGCCGATGAGACGCTACTCGCGGGTACCTACATCGAAGGCGACGGAGTCGATTACAATCAGCGCGCCGGACAGCAGGCGCAGAAGCAGGACACAAATCAATTGCAGAACCTGATCCAGCCGCTCAACAAGGGTCAGATGATGGAGCAGCGCCTCGCGGCACACCTGCCGATGGCGATGTTCACGATCAGCACCATCACCGGCGAGGTCAAGGTGATCCATCGCGCGACCGACTGGCTGAATCATCTCGAGTTCTCGCCCACGGATCCGACGCTGCTTATGTTCTGCCATGAAGGGCCCTGGCACAAAGTGGACCGCATCTGGACCATCCGCAGCGACGGCTCGCAGGTCACCAAGATCCACAATCGCACGATGTCGATGGAGATCTCCGGGCATGAATTCTGGAGCCACGACGGCAAGACCATCTGGTACGACCTGCAGACGCCGCGCGGGGAGGATTTCTGGCTGGCGGGCTACAACGTCGAGAGCGGAAGGCGCACTTGGTATCACCTGCAGCGGGACGAATGGTCCATCCACTTCAATGTGACGCTGGATGGAAAGCTCTTTTGCGGCGATGGCGGCGACCCGGGACAGGTGGCGAAAGCGAAGAACGGACAGTGGATTTACCTCTTCCGGCCGGAGCTGTTCGAGACGAAAGGAATCAACGAGCCCGGATTTGTCCAACCGGGCGTGTTTCATGCCGAGAGACTGGTCAACATGGCGAAACACAATTACCGGTTGGAGCCGAACGTCAGCTTCACGCCGGATGCGAAATGGGTGGTGTTCCGCTCCAACATGTTCGGCGAGACATATGCGTTCGCTGTGGAGGTTGCGAAGGCGCAGTAGCGGACCGCCGGCGGGATGAGGCGTGAGAGTCTGCACGGTTCGGCCCGAGTTTCGCCCAGAACCGGTATTATGGATCACACCGTGCTGGGGTGCTCTATGGGGTTCGGGCCGTAAAATGAAGGGCCTGAGGTTTCATCATGGGCGATGCTGCCACGCTTGCAACCACGGTTCGAGACGGGTGGGTGGTTTGGGAAGTTCCGGGCAAACCGGTTTCCGTGCGCTTGAGTGTCGATGTCGTGAGCCGGCTCGGAATGGCAGTCCGCGAAGGGTTCAAGGCACTGCCCAGACGGGGACTGGAAACCGGCGGCCTGCTGATCGGCACACGCAAAGATGGCGGGGGGCAGACGATAGTCGAAGTCGAAGATTTCGAGGCCGTCGAATCGGAGCACGCCGCGGGACCGTCGTACCTTCTCTCGGAAGCGGATCGCCGGCTGCTGGAGGCCAGGATCGCGACGCATGGCACTTCGGGCAAGAAGCCCTCGGTGGTGGGCTTTTATCGGAGTCACACGCGGAACGGGTTTGGCATCACGATGGAAGACGAGTATGTGTTTTCCAACTTTTTCCGTAAATCGTCGGACGTCTTCCTGCTGATCAAATCCAACGAGAACGCTCCGCCGACCGGCGGCTTCCTGATTCGTGAAGGCGGCAAGATCCTGTCCGACACTCCATACGTGCAATTCGCATTCAGCTCGGAGTTCGCGCTGCGGGCCGCAAAGGAAACGCCTGCGCCGCCCGCGCCGGCACCTGTCCCGGTTTGCGTGCCGCAGACGGTTGCGGCTCCGGCTCCGCAGCCGAGCGCGGCTCCAATACCGCCGCCGCGTGTGGCTCGGTTGCCGCAGGAGACGGGGTTGGTGATTTCGCGGCGCGCGCTGCTCGCCGCCGCAGTGGTCGCGGTTCTACTGGCCGGTGTTTCGGTCGCGATGTGGAGGCGCGCTCCCGTCTCGGCCCCGGCTGGCGCTGCCGCGCCACTCGCCCTGAGCGTCAGCAATTCCGGCAGCGGATTGCGGTTGAGTTGGGACCATCGTGCGTCGCAGCGGGCGAGCCAAGCCATCCTGTGGATCCGGGACGGTGAGGCGGAACAGAAGGTCGAGCTTGACGCGAAGCAGTTGAACGAAGGAAGCATCGCCTATTGGCCCAGGAGCAGCGATGTCAACTTTCGCCTGCAACTGCTGGTGCCGGGGAGCCCGGTTACGGAGTCGGTGCGGTCGATCGGAGGACCGAGCCGACCGCCGGAGGAGCCCATCCCTATAGAAGCTTCGATCCCGGTTCTTCCGGAAATTCTGCCGGTCCCAGCCGTCCGGCGCGCAGTTCAGACCGGGGCGGTATCGCGGCAGCGGTACCGCCCGTTCGAGTTGTCGGAGCCGGCGGTGCGGCAGGCGTCGATTCCGGAGCCGCCGGCTGTGGACCCGATGGTGGTGCCCGCGCTACCGAACGGAGTGGCCTTCTTACGGCCGATCGCGCCAGTTCGCCGGCCGGTCGTTGGGGACGACACGGACAGCTACCTGCGGGTCAAGGTGGAGCCTGTGCAGCGCGATTCACGGAACTTTCCGCTGGTGGGGAAGCGGCATCGGCGTCCCAACTACGTTCCCCCCGCGCCGGTTCGTGAACCTTCCGTTCCGGGTCTGCTGGCGCGCAACTTGGAGCACCCCGTAAATATTGACGTGAAGGTGTATGTGAACCTTTCCGGCAAAGTGGAGTATTCCGAAGTGCTCTCGAAGGTCAATTCGGACGAGCGAGACCTGGCAGCCGCGGCGGTTTTTTCCGCGCGAAAGTGCGAGTTTGTTCCGGCGCGCGAGGGGTCGGCCAGCGTACCGGGGGAAGTGATTTTCCACTACGAGTTCGGTCCCCTGGCGCGCGCAGCGAAGGATTCGCAAGCGGCGATGAGATAGCAGCAGGTGCCGGCTGCCGGCGATCGGGTTGGATCCTACTCCACCCGAAAGCTGATCCTGGAGCCCTCGGCGCCGCCGAAATACACACGCTGTGTGGCTCTGACGAAATCGGTGGAGAGAGCTTTTGGGATTTCCATGAACTTCTGCGGGTTGCGGTCTGTGAGTGGGAACCAGGAGCTTTGGATCTGGACCATGATGCGATGTCCGGCGCGCCAGGTGTGAGCAATGTCCGGCATGTCGAAGGCGATCCGGTCGGGCTTGCCGGGTTCGAACGGCGCGGGCTTCTCGAAGCTCTTGCGAAACTTGCCGCGGAAGGGCTCGCCACGCACGAGCTGCTGATAGCCGCCCATCATTGAGACAGCAGGGGCCGGAGGGCCGCCGGGCGCGGCGGGAGCGGGCGCCGGCGTATTGTAGTCGGGCGTGTCGTTGGGGTAGACGTCGATGATCTTCACGTCGAAATCGGAGTCGGTACCGGTGGTGGACACCTTCAGGTCGACGTGGACCGGACCGAAGACGCTCACGTCGCGGTCAAGGGGCTCGGTCCGATAGACGAGCACATCGGGGCGGGAGGCGGCGAAGCGCTGGTCCTCGGTCATGTAGCTGTTCAGCACACGCGTGGCAAGCGGGCCGATGTACGGAACCGGCTTGTTGGGGTCGGAGAGATACTCGTCAACGCCGGTCTCCGCGGGCTGCTGCCAGGCGATTCTGCCCCTGGCGTCGAGCCAGATGGTTGCCGGTTTGGTTGCCGCGGGCGGCCAGCTATCGAAGCGGCGCCACTGGTTCAGGCCGGTCTGGAAGACCTGGGCCTGCGGAAATTTTCCGTCGCCGCGGCCCTTGAGGAAATAGAGGAAGAAGGGAAGCTCGATCCGCTCGCGGTAGTACGCGCCGGTCTTGGAGCCGAAGTTGACATTGCCCAGCCGGTCGCCATCGCCGCGGGCGAAGCCGCCGTGGTTCCAGGGGCCCATGACCAGCATGTTCACCGCGGGCGGGCCATTCTGCTTCATGAACTGGTGCTGGCGCAGCAGGCCTTGCGGATCTTCGGTGTCGTACCAGCCGCCCACCAGCATCACCGCAGGCCTGATGTTCTTCAGATATTTCCAGATGGCTCGCGACTGCCAAACCTCGTCATAGGTGGTGTGGTCGATGTTGAGATTCCACAGAGGCTGCTTGTGTTTGAAGTACTTCTCGTCGGCGTTGGCCAGCGAGCCCAGTTCGAGATAGAACTCGTAGCCATCCGGCGTGCCGAAGGAGAACGGTGCGGGCGCCGGCGGCAGGTGCGGTTCATTCACTTCGCGCACCCGGAATCCCTGGTAGAAGTTGAAGCGATGGGCGAGCATGAAGGCGCCGTTGTGGTAGGAGTCATCACCCATGTAGTAGTCGGTGACCGGGGCTTGGGGAGAGACGGCGACCAACGCGGGATGCGCGTCGATCATGCCTGCCGTAGCGTAGAAGCCGGGCTGGGAAATGCCCCACATCCCTACCTTGCCGGTATTGCCGGGCAGAGTATGGATCAGCCACTCGACGGTGTCGTAGGTATCCGTGCTTTCATCGGTATCTCTGGGCCCATTTTTGAGCGGCTTGTGAGGCCGGATCACGACATAGTCGCCCTCGCTCATGAACCGGCCGCGGATATCCTGGTAGACGAAGATGAACTTCTCGCGGCCGAAGAGTTCGGAGGGGCCGAGCGTGGCCCGGTATTGGTCGATGCCGTAGGGCGCAACATTGTAGCCGGTGCGCTGCATCATGATCGGGTAGGTGCGGCCATCGGTGAAGACATCCTTCGGAATGTAGACGGAGGTGAACAGCTTGACTCCGTCGCGCATAGGGATGCGGTATTCGAACTTGGTGTAGTTCTCGCGAACGAACTCGCGGCCGGAGGCTTGGGGAGCTTGCGGTGCGGACGGGGCGCCGCGCTGTCCGACGAGAGACGGCACGGAGGAGAGTAGCAGGATCAGGACGCGGTTAGGCATAGCTGGATTGCGGACCATGATATCGCCTTAACGTCCGTAAGCATAATGTCTGTTGACCAAATCCACTGCAAAACGCTAACCGGGATTCGGCTAGCCTGGATGGGGACTCCATCGAAGCGCGAGATTGGTCTATGGGTTCGTTCCGGCTGATTTTGGTCGCGGTTTTCGCCGGGAATCTGGTGACGGCCGCAGAGGGACCCTCGCCCGCCACCGGCCAGCAGCCGGTGGTCCTCAGGCGAGAGGAAGCCCCCGACTCGGCAATTGTGACCTTGCCGGGAGCGCCAAAGACCGCCAAACCGTCGTCGCCGCTATCAGAGGCGCCCGAGGATTCGACGTCAGCTAAGCTGCCACCCCAGGCGGAGCCGGCGCCGCCCCCGGCAGCCAAGCCCGCGCCCGAGATGAATCGCAGAGCATTTCTGCCGCCCGACCTCCAGAAGGACGTCGCGCTCTTTTGTCAAAGGCTGATTGGCCAATGGAGTGAGGAGGATGCGGAGCAATTGCTCGGCAAACCGCTTCGCTCCCGCTCTGCATTCGATGAAAAGAAAGCAGTTAACGGCAAGATCTACGCTTTTGCCGATCCTACTTCGCGCTACCGGGAACTGGAACTCGATTTTGACCTATCCGCGGGAACCCTGCGCACCGTGTTCGCCTACCCGAAGCGGATGACCTGGAAGGAATGCCGGAAACTCTGGAATGGCGAAGTCTCCGAGGCGGATGCGCTGCAAGGCCGCACGTTCTACTCCTACCTGAACCGGCGGATGGATGTCCTGGTGGACTCTAAAGGCCGCGTGATCAGCCTGGGACTGTATTGAGTTTGCCGGGTGCTCCTGGCGTGTAAAAACTTAAGAAACCGGAAATTCAGCAAGTGCATTATTACTTGTGGGTACCCAGACCCGCCCGTTTGGGCGTATAGTGTACCTAAGGGGTTTCGGACGATGCGAAAGAGCTCTCGAGTGTCCGTGGCAATCCTGAGCGCATTCAGTCTTCTGGCTGTATCTGCGTTCGCGGGGGACAAGAAAAAGTCGAAAGACGATCCCGACGAAATCGGGAACCGGGATGTCGGCAAGGGCGTGAATTTCTACTCGCTCGAGAAGGAGATCGCGCTCGGAAAGCAGTTGGCGCAGGAGGTGGAGCGCCAAGCGAAGATCATCGACGACCCTGTAATAGCGGAATACGTCAACCGTGTAGGCCAGAACCTGGTTCGAAACTCCGACGCCAAGGTTCCGTTCACGATCAAGGTGCTGGATTCGGAGGAGGTGAACGCCTTTGCGCTTCCGGGCGGCTTCTTCTTCGTGAATTCCGGCCTGATGTTGAAGGCGGAGTCCGAAGCCGAACTGGCAGGTGTGATGGCGCACGAGATCGCCCATGTCGCGGCGCGGCACGGCACCAAGCAGGCCACGAAGGGCGAACTGGTCAATATTGCCAGTATCCCGCTGATCTTCATGGGCGGCTGGACCGGATATGCGATCCGGCAGGGTTTGAGCCTGGCAATTCCGCTGGGCTTTCTGAAATTCTCTCAGGCGATGGAATCCGAAGCCGATTATCTCGGGTTGCAGTATCTCTATAAATCGGGGTACGATCCGACGGCGTTTGTGGATTTCTTCGAAAAGATCCAATCGATGGAGATGAAGAAGCCGGGCACGCTGTCGAAGGTATTCTCGAGCCACCCGCCGACGCCGAGCCGGATCAAGAACGCACAGAACGAAATCCAGAAAATTCTCGAGGCAAAGCCGGAATATGTCGTGAACACCAGCGAGTTCAACGACGTGCGGAATCGGCTGGCGATGCTGCACAACCGGCGGAAGCTGGATCAGAAGGAAGATCCGAACCGTCCGCGGCTGCGCCGCGCGCCGGGCAGCGGAACGGGTCCGGTGGATCCCAACGACGACGGCACCAAGCCGAAAACGGACGAGGACGAGCGTCCTACGCTGAAGCGCCGCGACGGCTGATACACTGCCACGCGCGGCGGGCTACGATCAATTCCTCATTTGTGGCTAAGGCCAGCACGGTCACTGGTGCGCCTTCGACGGAGACGATGCGGTCGCCGCAACTGGCTCCGTTGCGGGCGGGATCGATGCGTACGCCGAGGAACTCGAGGTTCGCACAGCACTTCTCGCGCAGACGCGGCGAGTTCTCGCCGATTCCGCCTGTGAACGCGATGGCTTCGATTCCACCCATGGCCGCGGCGTAGGCCCCGATCGTCTTTCGCACCTGGTAGACGAATACCTCCAGCGCCAATGAAGCGCGCTCGGTGCCAGCGGCCTCCAGATCGCGCACATCGCCGCCCGGTACTCCGGAGAGTCCGGCCAGGCCGCCGCCTTTGGCGAGCTGGCCGCGGATTTCCTCGCAGCTCCAGTTGTGGCGCTCCATCATGTAGAGTACGGCAAAGACGTCGAGATCGCCGTGTCGCGTGGCGTTCTCCAGGCCGGATTGCGGAGAGAAGCCCATGGTCGTATCGACGCTGCGCCCGCCGTCGATGGCGCACATCGAAGAACTACCGCCGAGATGGCAGCTCACCAGCTTCGGCTTGCGGCCCAACAAGGCGGCTACGCGTTCGGCGATGTACTGGTGCGAGGCGCCGTGGAAACCGTATCTGGCCACGCCCTCGACCCTCCACGGCTCCGGGACGCCGTAGAGACGAGCGTATTCCGGCATGGTCGTGTGGAACTCGGGCTCGAACGCCGCCACGATGGGCACTCCGGGCATGGCTTCGCGGAATGCCGCGATGGCGGTCAGATAAATCGCGTTGTGCGCGGGCGCCGCGGGCAGAAACTCGCGCAACGCGGAGACCACGCCGTCGTCCACCACAAATGTGCCGCGATACTTCGGCCCCGCATGGACGGCCTT
>Ga0335080_10002574_pt1 | contig 18126 bp, 18 predicted proteins | sample Lox_Sample_34_FD_206720 | JGI IMG/M metagenome (GOLD analysis project Ga0335080, IMG submission 206720) | Soil microbial communities from Loxahatchee National Wildlife Refuge, Florida, United States - Lox_Sample_3.4 | ecosystem: Environmental > Terrestrial > Soil > Wetlands | place: USA...
CGCACTCGCGTGCGCGCGTAAGCCGAACGGCGTGGCCGACCGGTTGAGCATGATGTTCAGCATGGCCGGGCTGTCGGTCGCGCCGTACGTGCTGGCGCTGGTGCTGGTTTACGTGTTCGCGGTCAAGCTGAACGTGTTGCCGGCGATCGGATGGGTTCCGCCAGGACAGGGCCTGTGGCAGAACATCCGCCACCTGATTCTTCCGGCGGTGTCGATCGGCCTCGGCCTGCTGTGTTTCTACACCCGCCTGCTCCGGGCGGATCTGCTCGAGCAGATGCAGGGGGAGGACTATGTGGTGACGGCGCGGGCCAAGGGCGTGCGCCCGTGGCGGGTGCTCACGCACCACGCACTGCGCAACTCGCTGTTCGGGCTGATCACCGTGGTGGCGCTCAACCTGGGCACGTTGCTCGGCTTCACGGTTGTGATCGAAGACATCTTCGGGATTCCGGGCATCGGTCACGAGTTGCTCCAGGCGATCGACAACCGCGACGTCCCGGTGATCGAGGGGATCGTGTTCGTGTTCGCGGTGATCGTGGTCCTCGCCAACCTCGCGGCCGACGTGCTGTACTCGATTCTCGATCCAAGGATCCGCTATGGCCGACCTACCGAGTGACCTCGTCGTAGCCGGCGTTGCGCCCGCGGCCGACGAAGCCGCGGCGGCCAAGGTCGAGGGCCGCTGGCGCAGCTCGCTCGGCGTGATCGTGCCGGCCGTGATGGTCGCCTTCATCTTCGGGGTGTGCTTCATCTGGCCGTTGATCGGCCCCGTGCCGTCGCCGACCGGGGGAACCATCCTCGACTCGAACCTGCCGGCGTTCTCGCCCGGGCACTTCCTGGGCACCGACGCGGTCGGCAATGACGAGTGGTCCCGCCTGCTCTACGGCGGCCGGTCATCGCTCGAGATCGCGCTTGCCGTCCAGGCGATCGGCATCGTGGTCGGCGGCCTGATCGGGGCGATCGCCGGCTACATGGGCGGGTGGCGGGATTCCACGATCATGCGGTTGCTCGACGTGCTGATCGCGTTTCCCGGGCTGGTGCTGGCGGTGGCGATTGCGCAGGGCCTCGGGCCGAGCAAGCTGAACACGATCTGGGCGCTGTGCTTCTTCAGCGTCCCGGCGACCGCGCGGATCGCGCGGGCGGCCACCCTGCGCGTGCGCGAGCAGACGTTCATGGTCGCCGCGCGCCTGTCGGGGACGAGCTTCCCGCGGATGCTCGTCGGCCACATCGCGCCCAACATCCTGCCCCAGCTACTGACCTACGCGCTCTTGGGTATGGGGATCATCATGATCCTCGAGGGCGCGCTCAGCTTCGTCGGCCTGGGTGTCCCGCCACCGGCGCCGAGTTGGGGGAACATGATCGCGCAGGGGCAGAGCACACTCTCGGCGCAGCCGCGCTTCGTGTTCCTGCCCAGCGCCGCCCTGTTCATCACCGTCGTGTCCTTCAACCTGCTCGGCGAGGGCCTGCGATCCCGGTGGAGCGGCCAGTGAGCGAGTCACTGTTGGAAGTCAACGACCTGCGGGTCGACTTTCACCACGACGGGCAGCTAGTGCGGGCGGTGGATGGGTTGACCTATTCGGTGCGGCGCGGGCAGACGGTGGCGGTGATCGGCGAGTCGGGGTCGGGCAAGACGGTCAGCTCGCGCGCGATCATCGGCCTGCTCCCGCCGACGGCCAAGGTGAGCGGGTCGATCCGGTTCGACGAGGTGGAGATGGTCGGGCTGGCCGAGAAGGCGGTCCGATCGCATCGCGGGTGCGGCGTGGCGATGGTGTTCCAGGACCCCACGCGGTCTTTGAATCCAACGATGCGCGTCGGAGCCCAGATCCGCGAGGCGATCCAGACGCAGGCCGCGAAGGTCTCGCGCGCGGCGGCGCAGGACCGGTCGCTCGAGCTGCTCGAACTCGTCCGGCTGCCGGCCGCGCGGGAGCGCCTCGAGCAGTATCCGCATCAGCTCTCGGGCGGGATGCGCCAGCGCGTGATGATCGCGATCGCGCTCGCCGGCTCGCCCAAGCTGTTGATCGCGGACGAGGCGACGACCGCGCTCGACGTCACCACCCAGGCGCAGATCATGGAACTCCTGCGCGACCTCCAGCAGCGGCTCGGGATGGCGCTGATCATGATCAGCCACGACCTGGGACTGGCCGCGAGCTTCGCCGACGAGGTTGTCGTGATGTACGCGGGACGGGCGGTCGAGCGCGCCCCGACCCGGAAGCTGTTCGCCCAGGTCCGGATGCCTTATACGCGCGCATTGCTCGACGCGATCCCCCGCCTGGAGAATGCTTCGCACTCCCCGCTGGCCGCCGTGCCGGGCCAGCCGCCCAACCTGGCGCTGCGCGAGCCCGGGTGCCCCTTCACCCCGCGCTGCCCTAGCGCCACCGATAAATGCCGCGAGCACGCGCCGAGCTTCGAGGAGCACGAGCCCGACCACCTGTGGGCGTGCTGGCATCCGTGCGCCGACGAGGTGGCAGTGTGAGCACCGGCCAGCCGCTGCTCGACGTGCGAAACCTCGTCCAGGAGTTCGAGGTCCGGGCGCAGGGCGGCGTGCGCAGCGGCGTCGTACAGGCGGTTTCCGACGTGACCTTTTCGCTGGGGAAGGGCGAGACGCTTGGGCTCGTCGGCGAGACCGGGTCGGGGAAGTCGTCGCTCGCGCGCGCGATCCTCCAGGCGCCACGCCCCAAGTCGGGTCAGGTCCTGTTCGAGGGCACCGATCTGGTGGCCCTGCGCGGGCGGGCGCTGCTGCGGGCGCGGCGTCAGATACAGATGGTGTTCCAGGACCCGTTCGGATCGCTCGATCCGAAGTGGTCGGTGGCGCGGATCGTCGAGGAGCCGCTGATCGCGTTCTCCGCCGGCTCTCGGGCGCAGCGGCGGAGCCGGGTGACCGAGGTGCTCGAACTGGTCGGGCTCGATCCGGGGCGATACGGCGACCGGCGGCCGCGATCGCTGTCGGGCGGTCAGGCGCAGCGGGTGGCGATCGCCCGCGCGCTCGCGCTCGACCCCGCGCTGATCATCTACGACGAGGCGGTCTCCTCGCTCGACGTGCTGATCCGCGCCCAGGTCCTCAACCTGCTCGAGCGCCTGCGCTCCGAGCTCTCGCTCACGTACCTGTTCATCGCGCACGATCTGGCGCTGGTGAAGCAGGTCTCCGACCGGGTGGCGGTCATGTACCTGGGCAAGCTGGTCGAGATCGGCCCCGCCGAGGCGCTGTATCGAGAGCCGCTTCACCCCTACACGGTGGCGCTGCTCGCCTCGATCCCCAACCCGGATCCGATGGCGCCGCGCGCGGCCGTGACGCAGACGATCCGAGGCGAGCCCCCCTCGCCGATCGACCCGCCGTCCGGGTGCCGGTTCAGGACCAGGTGTCCCCGGGCGCAGGACATCTGTGCCTCTGAGGAGCCGCCTCTGCGGTCGTTGGCCGACAGGCACTCGGTGGCTTGTCACTTCCCGGGCGGGCGGGAGCTTAATCACGGCGACGCGCGGGCGCCGGCGGCGCGCGAGCCCGCCCGGCTGGCAGGAGGAGCCCATGACTCTGCAGCAAGCAACTGACACGCTCGACATCCAGGGCCTGTTTCCCGACGGGGCGCAGCTGATCGGGGGCGAGTGGGTGCCGGCGCGGGGCGGGGAGACGATCGACGTCCTCAACCCGGCCACCGGCGGTGTGTTGGCATCGGTGCCGCGGAGCGCGTCCGTCGATGTCTCCGATGCGGTCTCCGCAGCGTCTGATGCGTTTCCGGCCTGGCGGGATCTGAGTCCGAGCCGGCGCGGCCAGCTGCTGCTCGACTGGGCGGCGCTGTGCCGGACGCACGCCACCGAGATCGATCTATTGGAGCGGCTTGAGGTCGGGCGCCCAAAGTGGGGTCCGGCACCGATGTCGGGGATCCTGACCTTCACAGCGGGCATGGCCGACAAGGCGACGGGTCAGACGCTGCCGAGCGCGTTCCCGGACGTGATCGGGATGACCCTGCGCGAGCCCTACGGCGTGTGCGGGAGCATCATCCCGTGGAACGCCCCGGGGCCGAACACCGTGAACGACGCCGGGCCGGCGATCGCGATGGGCAACACGATCGTGATCAAGCCGGCCGAGGATGCGCCGCTGACGTGCCTGCTGCTGGTCAAGCTGGCCCATGAGGCGGGGATTCCGCCCGGAGTGATCAACGTCGTCACGGGTCTTGGTCCCGAGGCCGGGTCGCCGTTGGCGGGTCATCCCGACGTCCGGCACATGAGCTTCACGGGATCCCCCGAGACCGGCCGCCGGGTGATGGAGGCCTGCGCGGCGCATCTGATCCCATTGCATCTCGAGCTGGGCGGCAAGTCGCCGCAGGTCGTGCTGCGCGATGCGCCGCTTGATCGCGCGATTCCGACCATCGCTCGGAGCATCACGCTCAACACGGGGCAGATCTGCGCCGCGGGGTCGCGCGTGGTCGTCGACGCGTCGATCCGCGACGAGGTGGTGTCGGGGCTGGCCGAGGCGTTTGCGCGCGTGCGCGTTGGGCCGTGGTACGAGGAGGTCGACATGGGGCCGCTGATCAGCGCCAAGCAGGAGCAGCGCGTCCTCGGGTATCTGGAGAGCGGACGTAGCGAGGGCGCCCGCGTGGTGGTGGGAGGCGGCAAGCCCTCCGGTGCCCGGTATGACCGCGGCTTCTTCGTCGAGCCGACGATCTTCGACGAGGTCACGCCCGATATGCGGATCGCCCAGGAGGAGATCTTCGGCCCCGTGCTGTCGGTGCTCTCCTCGGATGACGAGGAGGAGGCGCTGTCGATCGCCAACGGCACCCGTTACGGCCTCGTGGCGTCCGTGTGGACCCGCGACGTGGGGCGTGCCGTGAGGCTGGCCCGGCGGATCGAGTCCGGTCAGGTATCGATCAACACGCTGTGGTCGGGCGGGGTGATCGGCGCGCCGTTCGGCGGATACAAGTCGAGCGGGTTCGGGCGCACGGTGAGCGCCGACTCGATCCTCGACTACACGCAGGTGAAGAGCGTGATCATCGACGGGCGGGTGTGAGCTTCGTGGAGGTCTCGCTCGACGGCAAGGTGGCCTTGGTGACCGGCGCCGGTCCCAACATCGGCAGCGGGATCGCGCTCGCGCTGGCACGGTACGGGGCGTCGGTGGCGTGCAACGACATCGACGTCGACGCGGCTTCGGCCTCGGTGCGCCGGATCGAGCGCCACGGCGGCTCGGCCCTGGCCGTCGTCGGCGACGTCACCTCCGAGGAGGACGTCGTGCGCTACGTCGGCGATGTCATCGATGCGTGGGGCCGGATCGACATCCTGATCAACAACGCCGCGCTGCTGGGCGGTCGGGGCGTGCTGGAGGAGAGCCTCGAGTTCTGGAACCGCGCCGTCGCCGTCGCGGGCACGGGCACCTTCCTGAACACCAAGCACGTCGCCATCTCGATGATCGAGCGCGAAGTGAAGGGCAGCGTGGTCAACATCCTGTCCTCGAACGCGTGGCAGGGCTGCGCCGGCGTGATCGCCTACGCGTTCCACAAGGGCGGGCTGGCGAACTTCACGCGCGCCGCGGCGATGGACCTGGCGCCGTACGGGATCCGCGTCAACTCCTACTCCCCCACCGCGCCGCGTCCGGACAACCCGGAGCTGCTGGCTTCGCTGCCCGAGTCAGGCGGGCTGCGGCGGCATTTCGCCTCGCCGCCCGACCGTCCGGCATGGTGGCGGCCGACCGGCAAGATCGACGTGCGGGGAAACATGCCGATGGCGCCCTCGACGCCGACCGACATCGGCCACTGCGTGGCCTGGCTGTGCTCGGACTACGCGCGGCTGATCACCGGCTGTGACTTCGTGATCGACGGCGGGGCGCGCGCGAAGTACTGGGGCTACACGCCGCCCGAGGAGAAGGCGGAGCCGCTGCCGCTGATACCCCTGTACGAGGACGAGACGATGCCGGGAGGGTTCTGATGATGGATTCTGTGCGAGGCGCGGTTCAGACCGGGCCGCTGGCGTACGAGATCCGTTCGTTTGACCGGCCGCGCATCGGCCCGGACGAGGGATTGCTCCGGGTCGAGGCGTGCGGGGTGTGCGGGTCCGACGTGGAGCAGTACCGCGGGCACCTGGTCCGGCCGGGAATGTTCCCATTGATCCCGGGGCACGAGCCGCTCGGAGTGATCGAGGAGGTCGGCTCGCGGGCCGCCGAACGGTGGGGCGTGTCGGTGGGCGATCGTGTGGCGGTCGAGATCCTGCGGCCCTGCCGGGCGTGTGATTTTTGTCTGACCGGGCGCTACATGTCGTGCCCGAACCGCGACGGCGCGTACGGGATGACGCCCTTGAGCCGCGAGCCGGCGTTGTGGGGCGGGTTCGCGGAATACCTGTACCTGCACCCGTGGGCGATCCTGCACAAGGTGCGACGCGATCTGCCGCCCGAGTTGGCGGTGATGTTCAACCCGCTGGGGGCGGGCGTGCGCTGGGCCGCGATGCTCGGCGAGGTGGGGCTCGGCGACACCGTGCTGATCCTCGGTCCCGGGCAGCGCGGGCTCACCTCGGTGATCGCCGCGCGCGCTCGAGGCGCCGGGACGATCATCGTCACCGGGCTCTCGCGCGACGAGCGGAAACTGGCGCTGGCCCGCGAGTTCGGCGCCGACCACACGATCAACGTGGACTCCGAGGACGTCGTCGATCGGGTGACCGAGATCACCGACGGCGCGATGGCCGACCTGGTGCTCGAGCTGACGCCGATCGCGACGCAGCCGATTCTCGATGCCGTGGAAGCGGTCCGGCACAGCGGCCGGATCGTGCTCGCCGGACTCAAGGGCGGTCGCGGCGTTGAGCTCGTCACCGATCGCCTGATCAACAAGGGCATCACGGTCCGCGGTGCGTTCGGGGTCAACGCCGAGGCGTACATCGAGGCGATCCGGATCATCGAGTCCGGGAAGTTCCCGCTCGAGAAGATGTCATCCGGGACATTCGAGTTGGCCGACACCGAAGCCGCGATCCAGGCGCTCGCCGACGGGGACGCGATCCATACGTGTGTCTGCCCGGACGGGGGCTCGGACGGCGGCTCGGGAATGGCGGGGATCGCCGCGATCAACGAGGAGGCAGCCAATGCTGGTTGACATGCACGCGCACGTGATCCCGGGGTCTCTGGACGCCGTAGGTTCGTCCGAGGACCACCGCGGACCGCGGATCGGGCCGTGCGAGGACCCGCACGCCCGCCTGCTCGAGAACGACCGCGGCATGCAGTTCAAGGCAATCGACGCGTTCTACACCGCCGAGCGCCGGCTCGAGGAACTCGAGCGCAGCGGGGTGGACGCCGAGGTCGTCTCGCCGATGCCGCCGCTGCTCGACTACGTCCTGCCCGGAGCCGAGGGGCTTGATCTGTCGCGCCGGGTCAACGAGTTCGTCGCGTCCCTGTGCTCGGCCGACCCTCGTCGGCTGCACGGCATGGGAATGGTCCCAATGCAGGCGCCCGAGCTGGCGACTTTGGAGCTCTCGCGGGTGCGCGAGCTTGGTCTCGTCGCAGTGGAGATCGCGTCCAACGTGGTCGGCCGGGCGCTGCACGGCGACGAGTACGAGGAGTTCTGGGCCGAGGCCGAGCGACTGGACATGCCGGTCTTCATCCACGCGATGCCGGCCGACTTCGGCGAGCGGCTGCCCGCCGGCCTGATTCCGATCGCGGCGTTCGCAGTGGGAGCCGATGCGCTCCTGGCTTGCGCCGGGATCATCACGAGCGGACTCGCCGAGCGCCACCCGGGGCTGCGCCTGGCCTTCAGCCATGGCGCCGGCGGCTTCCCGATGATGCTCCCGCGCGCCCAGTTCTTCTGGGGGCGGACCTGGAACGAGGATCCGCCGGACGCTGAGGTCGAGGGGGTGTCCCCGGCCGAGCTCGCGCGGCGCTTCTACTACGACGGGCTCGTGTTCGACCGCCGCACGCTGCGTCTGCTGATCGATATGGTCGGCCACAGCCAGGTGCTGGTCGGGACCGACTTTCCCGCGGTGCCGCGCGAGGAGCCGTGCGGCCGCACGCTGCGTTCGCTCGGGCTCGAGTCCGACGTGCTCGAGGACATCACCTGGCACAACACGTTCCGCTTCCTCGGCATCGAGGCCCCGGAGCTCGTCGGTGCCGCTACGTCTACAACAGGAGTGACACAGTGAAGACACGCGCCGCGGTAGTGAGGGGGCCGGGTCAGCCCTGGGAGGTGACCGAGCTCGAGCTCGACGAGCCTCGCGAGCACGAGGTGCTGGTTCGGGTCATGGCCTGCGGGCTGTGTCACTCCGACGAGCACGTCCGCGAGGGCGGGCCGTACCGCTATCCGATGGTGGGGGGCCATGAGGGCGCCGGCGTCGTCGAGAAGGTCGGGCCCTCGGTGTCGCGCGTGCGAGAAGGGGATCACATCTGCACCTCGTGGATCCCGGTGTGCGGTCATTGCCGGTATTGCTCGACCGGCCACCAGAACATGTGCGACGACGGCCTCAACGCCGGCACCGGGATGTTCCTCGACGGGACCTTCCGCTTTCACGAGAACGGGGAGGACGTCGGTGGGATGTGCGTGCTCGGCACGTTCTCGCAGTGGATGGTGGTCTCCGAGAACTCCTGCGTGCCGATCGACGACGACCTGCCGTTCGAGGTGGCGGCGCTGGTGGCGTGCGGCGTGACCACCGGCTGGGGCTCCTCGGTGTACGCCGCCGGCACGCGCGCCGGCGAGACCGTGGTCATCTTCGGCACCGGCGGCGTGGGCATGAATGCGGTCCAGGGCGCGGCCTACGCCGGCGCCAAGCACGTGATCGCGGTCGATCCGAACCCGTTCAAGCAGGAGATGGCGGGCAAGTTCGGCGCCACGTTCACCACCGGCGACCCCTCCGAGGCGGAGGATTACATCCGCGACCGGACCCGCGGGCAGATGGCGGACCACGCGGTGATCACCGTCGGGGTGATGAACGCCGACGTCTTGAAGCACGCCGTCAACATGATCGGCAAGGGCGGCAGCGTCGTGGTGACCGCGGTCGGCGGCGAGGGCGACACGATCGCCGTGCCCGGCTCACCGGTGACCGGCTGGCACAAGAACATCCAGGGCTCGCTGTTCGGTGGCGCCAACCCGCTCTACGACATGCCCCGGCTGCTCGGGCTGTACAAGAACGGGGACCTCAAGCTCGACGAGCTGATCACCCGCCGCTACACCCTCGACGAGATCAACCAGGGCTACGAGGACATGCTCTCGGGCCGCAACATCCGCGGTGTCCTGATCCACGACCACTGACCCCGTCGGGAAGAACCTTCAGCATGGAACCAGTTTCTTCCCACGCCCCCAAGGAGGACGACCATGACCAGCGCGATTCTTGACCCGACCGGCCTGTCCTCCCGCGAGGACAGGACGCCCGAGTTCACCCTCGCCCCCCGGCCGTCTGATCTACGCGGCGTCAAGATCGGGCTTCTGGAGAACGGCAAGCAGAACGCCCGCTTGCTCCTCGAGGACGTGGCCGCCCTGCTCCGCGATCGCTACGGCGCCGGCGAGGCGACGCTCCGCCGCAAGGAGAACTTCGCCCAGCCCGCGCCCGGAGAGTTGGTCGACGGGCTGAGCGCCGACGCCGATGTGGTGGTGATCGGCGTCGGTGATTGAGGCTCGTGCAGCGCGTCGGCGGTCGCCGACGGAATTCTCTTCGAGCGCAACGGCAGGCCCGCGGCGGTGATCTGCTCCGAGGCGTTCATCACCACCGCGAATGCGATGGCCGATGTGCGGGGCGCTCCCGGGTACCGCTACCTGACCACGCCCCACCCGGTCGCGGGGCTGACGCCAGACCAGGTGCGCCAGCGGGCCGAGGCTATTGCGGATCAGGTGTCGAGGCTGCTCGCACAATGACCGCTCCCGACCGGGACGTGGCGCAGGCCGCGGCCACCCCAGACCCCGACCTCGCCCGCGAGGCGATCGAGTACTGCTACGAGCAGGGCTGGACCGACGGCCTGCCCGTCGTGCCCGCCTCGGAAGGTCTCCTCGAGCAGTTCCTCGCGCATACCGGCCGATCGCCCGACGAGGTGCTGTGGCGCATGGACCACCTCGACCGCGAGTGCACGGTCAGGACCGCCGCGATCAACGCGGCGATGGCCGGCTGCCTGCCCGAGTACTTCCCGATCGTGCTCGGGGCCTGGGACGCGGTGATGCGCGACCGCGCGGCCAAGGGCGGGGGCTGGCAGAGCACGAGCGGGCCGGCGCCGCTGATCGTGATCAACGGTCCGATTCGGGACGAGCTCGGGATCAACTCCACGGGTGGGATCTTCGCCGCCGGCTTCCGTCCCAACGCGACCATCCCGCGCGCCCTCGGGCTGATGCTCCGGAACGCGTTCGGCGTCGTCCCGCACGTGTTCGACCAGACGACGCAGGGAATTCCCGGGCGGTGGGCGATCTGCTTCGGCGAGAACGAGGAGGAGAGCCCATGGGAGTCGCTGGCGGTCGAGACCGGACTCGAACCGGGCGCCAACGCGGTCTCCTGCACACTGACCCGCACCTACGAGTTCGTCGACAACCGCCACACCCAGGATGCCGAGCAGCTGCTGGCCGATTTCGCCGACACGCTGTCGCGGACCGGGTCGCTGATCTTCCGCGGCCAGTCGGCCGGCGTGGTGTTCTGCCCCGAGCACGCGCAGATGCTGGCCGGCGCGGGCTACTCCAAGGGCGACGTCAAGGACTGGTTCATCCAGCACGTCGGCCGCGCCGAGGCGGATCTTCGCCGGGCGGGCAAGGATGGCGTGTCCGGCAGCGGGCCGGGCGCACGGTCGGCGAGCGAGTCCGAGCGCGCCCCGGCCGACGAGTTCACGCCGTTCTTCTCGGCGCGCAAGGATGTCCCGATCATTGTCGCCGGAGCGCGCAACGCCGCGATCTCGATGGTCTTCCGCGTTTTCGGCGAGTGGTCCAACACCTCCGTGGAGATAGAGCCGGCGCCGGTCACCGCCGCGAAAGGAGGCTGAACGATGTTCAGCGAGCAGGGATTGAGGGACATGCAGGAGACGCTGGCCGCCGACGGGTACGCGCTCGCGGCGTTCGAGGAGGGCGACCAGGTCGTCGTCACGATCGAGGCCACGCCGCAGGCGTGCGAGGAGTGCCTCGCCCCGCCCGAGGTGATGCGCGCGATCCTCGGCAAGACGCTGGCCGTACCGGTCGAGGCCATCGACCTGCACTACCCCGAATGAGGATCGACGTCGACGGCCCCCTGGACGCCGCCTGGATGACCGGGCGGACCGCGCTGGTCACCGGCGGCGGCGGGCGCGCCTGCGGACCGGGCACGGTCGGCTGGGCGATCTCGCGGTTGCTGGCGCGACACGGGGCCGCGGTGGCGGTCCTCGATCGCGATGCTGTCGCCGCCCACCGCACGGTCTCGCAGATCCGGGCGGGCGGCGGCACCGCGATCCCCGTGATCGCCGACGTGACGATCGACGAGGACTGCGCGCGAGCGGTGGCGGAGGCGCGCGACGCGCTGGGCGGACTTGACACGCTGATCAACAACGTGGCCGCCTGGAGCCCGGCCGAGGTGTTCGACGTCGAACCCGAGCAGTTCGACGAACTGCTCGAGTTGAACCTCAAGACCGCGTGGCGGATGACGCGCCACGCGGTCGAGGTGATGCCCGCCGGCGGTACGGTCGTGAACATCACCTCGGTGGCGGCGCGGCGCGCCGGCACGATGTACGGGCTGGCCAAGGCCGCGCTCGAGTCGCTCACCGGTGGCGCCGCCGCCGTGCTCGGGGACCGCGGGATCAGGATCAACGCCGTCGAACTCGGCGCGCTCTGGACCGCGGCGGTGGCCGACAACCTCCCCGCCGAGGCACGCGAGCCGCGGCGGCTGATGTCCGCGCTCCAGAGCGAGGGCGACTGCTGGGATGCCGCCGGCGCGGTGCTGTTCCTGGCCAGCGATCACGCGCGCTGGATCTCAGGGCAGGTGCTGACGGTGGACGGCGGCGGCGCGCCGCGGGCTCCGTATCCGGGGGTCACTCGCGTCGGGGCGGCCGCGACGTGAACGAGCGCGTGGCATTGATCACCGGGTGCGGCAAGCCCGACGGCGGCGGCCAGGCGATCGCGCGGGCGCTCGCCGCCGACGGCGCCGCGGTCGTCGTGACCGACCGGGCCGCCACGGGGGTGCCGAATCGCCGCCAGGAGATCGTGGGCAGCGGGCAGCCCGCGTCGTGGGGCGGACTCGACACGCTCGTGTCCGAGATCGAGGGCGGGGGCGGACGCGCGGTCTCGGCGATCGGCGACATCGGCGACGCCGCGGACGCCGGGGCGATGGTCGAAGCCGCCCTCGAGCAGTTCGGCCGGCTCGACATCCTCGTCAACAACGCCGCGGCGCCACAAGGGCTCGACCGTGATGTGATCGACGAGATCCCAATCGACGTGTTCGACGAGGTGATCCGCATCAATCTGCGCGGCACCTGGCTGATGTGCCGGGCCGCCGTGCCGGCGATGCGCCGAGGGCGCTGGGGACGGATCATCAACATCTCCTCGATGGCGGGCGTGATCGGCGCGCCGCGCTCGAGCCCCTACTCGGCGTCGAAGGCCGGGATCATCGGGCTGACGCGCGCGCTGGCCATGGACGTGGCCGCGTGGGGCGTGACCGTGAACGCGATCTGCCCCGGCGCTCTCGACACGAGCCGCTCCGTACTGAGCCTCGACCCCGACCTCGACGTCCGCGCCGAGATGCAGCAGCGTGGCCGGCGCCTGCCGGTGGGGAGGGTCGGTCGGCCCGACGACGTGGCCGCCGCTGTCCGCTACCTGGCCGGAGACGGCGCCGAGTTCGTCACCGGCCAGATGATCGTCCTCGACGGAGGCGGACCGGCACCATTCCCGTTGCCCCGACCGGAGGAGGAACCCGCGTGAAGGTCCGAGTGCTCATGGAGCCGCGCCACGGCGCCACCTACGACCGCATCGTCGCGATGGCGCAGGCCACCGAGGAAGCCGGATTCGACGCGTTCTTCCGCTCCGATCACTACCTGGGAATCGATTCGGCCGACCCCGACTACCTGCCCACCGACTCCTGGACGACGCTCGGGGGCCTGGCCCGGGAGACCAGCCGGGTCAAGCTCGGCACGCTGATGACCGCGGGCACGTACCGCAATCCGGCCGTGCTCGCGATGGCGGTGGCGAGCGTCGACCAGATGTCGGGCGGGCGGATCATCCTCGGCATCGGCACCGGCTGGTACGAGCGCGAGCACCACGCCTTCGGCATCCCGTTCCCGCCCATCGGCGAGCGCTTCGACCGGCTGGGCGAGGAGATGCAGATCATCCGCGGCCTGTGGGAGACGCCGCGCGGCGAGACGTTCAGCTTCCACGGGACGTTCTGGCAGCTCGATCAGTGCGCCAACTTCCCGGCCCTGGTGCAGCAGCCGCGGCCGGAGATCGTGATCGGCGGGACCGGCCCGCGTCGCACGCCGCTGATGGCCGCCCGCTATGCCGACGAGTTCAACAGCGGAGGCGGCAAGGGCAGCCGCGAGCGCTTCGAGAACGTGCGGCGGATCTGCGAGGAGATCGGCCGCGACCCGGAGACGCTGCGGCTGTCGGCCACCTACCAGGTGATCTGCGGCACGACGCGCGCCGAAGCTCAGGCGCGGTTGGAGCGGCTCGGCGCGCCTGGCACGCGGATGCTGGCGAACGGCGTGGTGGGGACGCCCCCTGAGGTCGTCGCCGCACTGCAGGACCTCGCCGACCAGGGCTGCGAGACGGTGTACCTGCACATCTTCGACATCGACGACCTCGACCACCTCCGGCTGATCGGCGCCGAAGTCGTGCCCCAGCTGGCCTGAGCCCGAAAGCCCGCGATACATATAGATATAGATCTATATATAGATATATACCTATTGGTAACTGAGGAGATACGCAAATGGCGAGCATGACGACGCGCGCTGCGGTGCTGCACAAGCCGGGCGACCCCTGGGAGATCACCGAGCTCGACCTCGACCCGCCCAAGGAGTACGAAGTCCTGATCCGCTACAAGGCGGCCGGCCTGTGCCATTCCGACGAGCACATCCGCGCCGAGGGCGGCAGCCACATCCGCTTGCCGCTGGTCGGCGGGCACGAGGGCGCGGGGATCGTCGAGGCGGTCGGCCCCGGGGTGACCCGGGTGCAGCCGGGCGATCACGTGGTGACCTCGTACATCCCGGCGTGCGGCAAGTGCCGGTACTGCTCCACGGGCCGCCAGAACCTGTGCGACCGCGGCCTGTACGCCGGCGTCGGCTGTCTCCAGGACGAGACGTTTCGCTTTCACCGCAACGGACAGGACTACGGCGGGTTCTGCGCGCTCGGTACGTTCTCCGACCACACGGTCGTGTCCGAGTACTCGTGCCTGCGGATCGACGACGACATCCCGTTCGAGATTGCCTGCCTAGTCGGCTGCGGGGTGACCACCGGCTGGTGCTCGGCCGTGCGCGCCGGCGAGACCCGCCCCGGGGAGACCGTCGTCGTGATGGGCGTCGGCGGCGTCGGCATCAACGCCGTGCAGGGCGCGCGCTACGCCGGGGCCACGCGCGTGATCGCGATCGACCCCAACCCGTTCAAGCTGGAGATGGCCAAGCGCCTGGGCGCGACGCACACCTTCGCCAGCGCCGACGAGGCGCGCGAGCCGCTCATCGACATGACCCGGGGCCAGTTGGCGGACCTGACCGTGGTCACGGTCGGCGTGCTCGAGCCCGAGATCACGGCCGACGCTGTGAGCCTGATCGGCAAGGCCGGACGCGTCGTGCTGACCTCGGTGAGCCGCGCCGATGTGAAGTCGATCAGCCTGACCGGGTCGCCGATGATCGGCTGGCACAAGCGGATCCAAGGTTCGCTCGCCGGCGGGTCAAACCCGATCTTCGAGATGCCCAACCTGCTCGGGCTCTACAAGTCGGGTCACCTCAAGCTCGACGAGATCATCACCCAGCGCTACCCGCTCGAGCAGGTCAACGAGGGTTATCAGGACCTGCTGGCGGGGAAGAACGTCCGCGGCGTCGTCATCCACGAAGGCTGACCGTGGCGGCTCCTCAGTAGTTGCGAGCAAACCCGTACCTTCATCTACGGAGGGTTCCAGATGCGGCGCGTGTCATGCTCAAGAGTGGAGATGAACGATGTTTTCAGTATCTCCCTTCTTGCGCCGTGCCCTGATGGGCTCGACAATCGCCTTCGTCCTTCTACTTGGAGCGCCGCTGGCGTCGGCCGATACCACGTCGTGGATGACCGGCCCGGTGCCCACGCTCGGCGGGCTCTCGTGGATCGCTGCCGACACGGGCGGCAACGTTTACGCCTACGACGCCTATTCGGGAATGATCAAGAAGTACACGGGCACCGGCACGCTCCTCGGGACAGTCGGTCCCCGCACATCCGGTCTGTTCGGGCTGACCGCTTCCCCGGACGGCGGCGTCTATACGGCGTCGGCTAACGCGCCCAATCCCGGCTTTACCATCACCAGGTACGACGGTGGCGGGACCGCGGTGCAGACGATTTCCGTGGCTTCCGGCAACGGTCCTGGGCAGGTAGGCCGGATCTCCGGGTTCGGCGCCGACGGCACCGGCAACGTCTACATCCTGGATGCGACCAACAGTCGCGTCGAGAAGTTCTCTGCCGGTGGTTCCTACTCGACTCAATGGGGATCGCCGGGCGACGGGAGCGGACAGTTTGATTTCTTCAACAATGGCGGAGCGCTTGGGGTTGCGAGTGACGGCACCGTCTATGTGTGCGACTCGAACAACCGCATCCAGAAGTTCACCTCGACTGGAGACTTCCTGACCTCGTGGGGCTCGACCGGAGTGGGGCCAGGCCAGTTCATCATGCTCGGCTCGCTCGCGGCTGACTCGGCCGGACACCTATACGCCGCTGATTTCTCACAGCGCTGGGCCGGCAACGGCACCGCGAGCGGACCCGTCATCCAGGAATTCGACTCCTCGGGCAACTACCTCGGCAGCGCGACTCAGGGCACGACCTCGATGACCACGTACGGCGACGACCTCGTCTATGCCATTGCCGGCAACACCGTGTATCGCCTCGAGTTGACAGTTCCCAATGTGACGGTTTCCTTGTCCCCGCTGCCGCCGCCCGGCACCCCGTCGAGCGTCTACGTCAGCCAGCCGCTGACCGCCACCGCCACGGCATCCGTCCCGTTCGGATCGATCACGGGCTATCGCTTCGACTTCGGGGCCGGCGGCCCAGTCACGGCCGGCCCATCGCCGACGGCAACGAGCACCTACATGACCGGGGGCACCTACCGCGTCACGGTCACAGTCACGAGCTCGCGGGGAGGCAGTGCCACAGCATCCGCGCCGGTTCTCGTCCACCCGCGCTCGCCCGCCAACGCCTCGCCGCCGTCGATCTCGGGTACCGCGGCCGAGGGCCGAGTGCTCACCGAGCTTCATGGCACGTGGAGCTACGGTCCGGTCACCGCTTACGGCTATCACTGGGTCCGTTGCGACCGGTCGGGCGCAAAATGCACCCCGATTGCCGGCGCCTCGGGTCAGACGTATGTGCTGAGGCAAGCTGACGTTGGTCACCGTATTCGGGTCCGCGAAACCGCGACCGGAGCCGGCGTTGGAGCCGGACCGTTCGCAGTCTCCGCGGCGACCGCTGTTGTGAAGGCGCTTCCGAAGCTGAGCGCGCTATCCATATCACCCAGCGCGTTCCGTCCAGCACAGCTCGGCGTCAAGATCAGGTACAGGCTGGTGAGCCCAGCACGCGTGCGTTTCACGATCCAACGTGTGGTGGGTGCCCGTCGGTTTGCGCCGGTCCGCGGCAGCTTCACCGTGACAGGCCGCGCGGGCAACAACACCTTCCCCTTCAGCGGACAGCTCAACGGACGAGCGCTCGGTTCCGGCGGCTACCGCTTGGTCGCTACCCCGATCGCGTCCGGCATCACCGGGAACGCTCGGACGACAGGGTTCAGGATCCTGCGTTGACGACCACGGGCTCCACGGCGGCTCCGAGCGCGCGCGCGAACCCGGCCGGTATCAAGACGTCGTCCGCGGTGAGCTCAGCTGCGCCGGCGCGGCCGAGGCCGAGCAGGGCGGAGTCGATCCCGGCGCGCATGATGTCGAGCACGTTCTCGACCCCCGGCTGGCCCGCGGCGGCGAGCCCCCACAGGTAGGCCCGCCCGATCATCACCGCCCTGGCACCCAGGGCCAGCGCCTTCACCACGTCGCCCCCGCGGCGTATCCCGCCGTCGAGGAGAACGTCGAGTTGGTCGCCGACCGCCTCGGCGATCGCCGGCAGCGCGCGGATCGAGGCCGGGGTCCCGTCGAGGTTGTTGCCGCCGTGGTTGGAGACCGAGATTGCGCTGAAGCCCGCGTCGACGGCGCGCCGCGCGTCGTCGACCCGCATGATCCCCTTGAGCATGAACGGACCGTCCCACTGCTGGCGCAGCCAGCGCAGGTCGTCCCAGCTCGGAGGCGGGGTCATCATCCACTCTCCGTAGGCGCCGAAGAAGGTCGGTGGCGCCGAACCCGGGATGGTCATGTTCGGCACGGTCAGGTCGGGCGGGCCGCCGGCACGGGTCCAGTCGCAGAACCACTGCGGGCGGGTGAGCGCCTCGGGCAGGAACCGGATCGCCGTTTTCAGATCCATCTTCTCCGGAATCTTGGGGCTCCCCCAGTCGCGGGTGTGGGAGAAGCTCCAGTCGAGCGTGACGATCAGCCCACGCGCCGCGGCGGCCCGAGCGCGCTCGATGCGCGCGAGGATCTGATCGCGGCTGCCGGCCCAGTAGAGCTGGAAGAACGTCTGCGGGTTCGCGGCCACCACGTCCTCGATCGGCTTGCTGGCAAACGAGCTGAGGCCCATCGCGGTGCCGCGAGCGGCGGCGGCGCGCGCCACCGCGAGCTCGGCCTCCGGGTGCACCGACTGCACGCCGGTCGGGGAGATGATCACCGGGAGCGAGATCTGCTCCCCCATCACGATGGTCGTCTGATCCCTTTGTGCAGGCGCGCCACCCACATGCGGAGCGAACCCGAGCTCCCGGAACGCGGCGAGGTTGTCGTCGAGCGTGACCCCGGCCTCCGATCCGGCGATCAGCGCGGAGTACACGGACTTCGGCAGGTAGCGCTTGGCACGGCGCTGCGCGACCGCCACCGACTCGAACCACTGGTTGCTCATGGCGAGCTCACGATCGCAAGCGGGCTCTCGTCACAGGCCCTGCCCGGCCGGCGACGCTTCCTGGACATGTCGACGCTCGCCCTTGGAATCGGGTCCC
>Ga0335080_10002576_pt1 | contig 18115 bp, 25 predicted proteins | sample Lox_Sample_34_FD_206720 | JGI IMG/M metagenome (GOLD analysis project Ga0335080, IMG submission 206720) | Soil microbial communities from Loxahatchee National Wildlife Refuge, Florida, United States - Lox_Sample_3.4 | ecosystem: Environmental > Terrestrial > Soil > Wetlands | place: USA...
ATTGAAATCAGAAAGTATGTCAGCTTTGTTTTTTTGAACACAGACATCGTGCTCGAAATGAACAGAAGGAAGGTGATCTGCTGTTCTAACAGTCCAGCCATCATCTTCCGTGTACACTTCTTTTTTCCCAAGATTGATCATGGGTTCAATAGCAAGCACAAGGCCTTCTTTCATCTTTACTCCACTCCCACGCCTTCCATAATTAGGCACCTGGGGATCTTCATGTAAATTCTTCCCCAGTCCATGTCCTACTAATTCCCTGACAACCCCGTATCCGTGTTTTTTTTCGGTATGCTCCTGAATGGCGTTTGAAATGTCACCCACACGGTTACCCGCAACCGCTTTTTCAATTCCCTTATATAATGATTCTTTTGTGATCCGGATTAATTCAGCTACTTCTTTGCCGGGATTTCCTATCGCAAAAGTATATGCGTGATCGCCATGAAATCCATTTTTGAATACGCCGATATCAATAGAGATAATATCGCCATCCCTGAGTTCCTTACCATTGGGAAATCCATGCACTACCACGTCATTCACCGAGATACATGAATTAAAAGGATAGCCGCGATAATGCAGAAAAGAAGGAACTGCACCGTGTGCTTTAATATATTCGCCAATTATTTTGTCAAGAGATAAGGTAGTGATTCCAGGCTTTAATATCCTGGCTATTTCTGCAAGCGTTTGACTAACCAGCAAACAGCTCTGCCGCATCAATTCTATTTCCGTCTTTGTTTTGTAATAAATCATGCCTTGATCCTTATAAAATTATTTGAGGTTTATTAACTTTTCAAAGCAGGAACTTCGGAGAGTTAGTAAACCTCATTAGAAATAATGCTGTTCTGATATCAGATAGTTGCCGTCGTTACCGATTGTCGGCCCTGTATTCTTCCACTCTTCATTAAACCATCATATTGACGCATCAGCAATTGCGTTTCGATCTGCTGGAGCGTATCGAGAATCACCCCTACCATGATCAACAGGGAAGTGCCTCCGAAAAAGGAAGCGAAGCCCTGTGTGACGCCTGCACGCTGAGCAAAACCCGGAAGGATGCCCACGACAGCGAGTAAAACCGCACCCGGGAAAGTAATCTTATCCATTACCGCCCCAATAAAATCAGCTGTCGGTTGGCCTGGCTTCACACCTGGAATAAAACCATTGTTTCTTTTCAAATCATCCGCAATCTGCTTGGGATTAAAGATAAGTGCGGTATAGAGAAAAGTAAACAAAATCACAATCACACCGTAAATAAGCATATGAAGAAAATCCTTCGGATCGGAAAATATTTTCGAAATGCCTTCTTTGTTTTCAAAACTTGTATAAGAAATCAATGTGGGAAGGAACATAATAGCCTGTGCAAAAATGATCGGCATTACACCTGCGCTATTCACTTTCAATGGAAGAAACTGACGGGCTCCTCCAAATTGTTTATTGCCTACGATTTGCTTGGCATAATTAACAGGAACTTTTCTGACTCCCTGTATCAGGATAATTAATCCGAGAATAATCGCAACCACGATAGCGATTTCAATCACAAAAATCAGGATGCCTCCACTGCCCGAAATTGATTTGGCTTCCCATTCATGATAAGCGGCATTTGGCAGTCGGGCCAAAATACCAATCATGATAATAAGAGAGGTTCCATTACCCAATCCTTTGTCAGTGATTTTTTCACCCAGCCACATCACGAACAAAGTACCCGCTGTAAGAATGATCGGAGTGGTGAGCCAGAAATAAGTAGTAAAGGAATCGAGGATTGCGTCTTTTCCCATCTGCTTGAGGTAAGAAACATAAGCATAAGCCTGAGCAAAAGTCACTATAACCGTTAGGTATCTTGTCCACTGATTAATTTTCTTGCGGCCGCTCTCACCTTCTTTCTGAATTTTCTGCATTTGAGGGACCAGGATGGTCATCAACTGCATAAAGATAGACGCAGATATATAAGGCATGATTCCTAATGCAAGAATAGATGCCTGGGAAAATGCGCCTCCGGAGAATGCGTCGATCAATCCCAATGCCCCTGTTTTTGCACCGGCCAGGCTACCCAGCTTGTTCGGATCAATACCCGGTAATACAACATGAGTACCGAAGCGGTAGACCAGCACAAGGGAAAGCGTCACAACGATCTTGCTCCTGAGTTCCTCGATACTCCAGATATTCTTTAATGTTTGAATAAATTTCTTCACGGGTTATCGTAATTTTTGATTCAGAGGAATGTCTGCTATCAATACTTTCAGTTCACTCTCAGCATTTAACATCCATGCAAGTTACAGAAAAATTACTTGAGAATTTCGATTGTTCCGCCAGCTTCTTCAATGGCTTGTTTGGCCTTATCACTGACAGCATTTACTTTGAAACTGACCTTGGCTTTGATTTCTCCGTTGCCAAGTATTTTCACAAGATCAGTTTGTTTAATCAGTCCGTTGTCATATAGGTTTTCCAGAGAAAATTCCTTGATACCATATTTTTCGACCAGCTGGTCAATTTGACCCAGGTTAAATACTCTGTATTCAGTACGGTGAATATTGTTAAACCCGCGTTTTGGTAACCTTCTCTGGATAGGCATCTGACCTCCTTCATGGGCCATCTTTCTTTGATAACCCGCACGGCTTTGACCACCTTTATTACCTTTTGTCGAAGTGCCTCCTTTACCAGATGCTTCACCTCGTCCCAATCTCTTTTGCTTGTGCGTTGCGCCCTTGGCAGGACGAATGGTATGTAATTTCATTGTGTTGATTTTTTACTCATCGGGGAAATCGCCCCTCGCTTATTTTGATTATTCGGATATTAATGATCCCGATGGAATCATTAATATCATATCTCTTCAACCTTCAGCAGGTGATGCACTTTCCGGATCATTCCCAACACCTGTGGTGAAGCTTCGACTTCTTTAGAATTATGGAGTTTTTTTAACCCTAAAGCTTTCAGCGTTAGCTTCTGCCTTTCCGGTCTGTCGATAGCACTCTTAACCTGTGTGATCTTTATCTTTTTCATACCCCTATCCCCTAAAGGAGAATTTTAAATTTGAAAATTATTTTATGCTTACCCATTCCCCACTCAGGGGTGAGGGGTTTATCCGTGAAAAACTTTCTTCAATGATAAATGGCGGGTCTTGGCAACATGAATGGGTTCTCTCAATAAAGCCAGCGCTTTAAAAGTTGCTTTCACCACATTGTGAGGGTTAGCCGAGCCCAGTGATTTTGCCAGTACATCGGTAACACCGGCACTTTCCAATACTGCGCGCATGCTTCCTCCTGCAATTACTCCGGTACCCTGCGCGGCAGGTTTGATCAGAATTTTCGCTGCACCTTCTTTTGCGAACTGGTCGTGAGGAATTGTGCCATGCATAACAGGAACCCGGATCAGGTTCTTTTTTGCATCCTCAATGCCCTTTGTAATAGCTTCCTGGACTTCTTTGGCTTTTCCCAAACCATGACCCACTACGCCGTTCTCATTTCCCACTACAACCAATGCAGAGAAGCTGAATGCTCTTCCGCCCTTTGTCGTCTTTACTACGCGGTTAATGGCAACGACTTTTTCTTTTAGTTCCAGGTCGCCGGCCTTGACCCTGTTTAAATTTACTTTTGCCATAGTTATTTATGATTTTGATGCATCAAGAAAGATTCTCCATACATCATCCATTTTTTATTTTTCAGACTGCAGATCCTGATTGTGATCAGCAATAATTGTAACATGAGTATTTAGAACTCCAATCCTCCTTCCCTTGCTCCTTCAGCAAGTGCTTTCACACGTCCGTGATAGAGATTACCCCCGCGATCAAAAACACAGGTCTTGACACCCAGTTCTGTTGCTTTCCGCGCAATGGCAGTCCCCACCAATTTGCTTTTTTCTGTTTTGGTACCCTTTTGCGCAAGGATGTCTTTATCGCGTGAAGATGCGGCAGCCAATGTTTTTCCATTGTCGTCGTCTATCAACTGCGCATATATATCACTGTTGCTTCTAAACACAGACAATCTCGGCTGTTGGCCCACACCGCTTATTTTTTTGCGGATACGGTACCTGATTTTCCGTTTCTTACTTATCTTTTCCATACCCAGATCCGCCTTCGGCGGAATTTATTTTGAATTTTATAAAATAATTTTCTTTTCCATCCTTACCCCTTTAGGGGCGGGGAGATTATTTACCAGCTGCTTTCCCTGCTTTCTTACGAACCACTTCACCTACATACCGAACACCTTTTCCTTTGTATGGTTCAGGCTTACGCAGACTGCGGATCTTTGCTGCAACCTGTCCGATCAGCTGTTTATCTGTTCCTTCGAGCATGATCTTAGGGTTCTCTCCTTTCTCCTGCGCAGTGGCTACTTTCAATTCTTTCGGAATTTCGAAGACGATATTGTGAGAATATCCCAGGGCCAGGTCAAGCAAATTACCCTGGCTGGAAGCTTTGAAACCCACACCAATCAATTCCAACTGTTTTTTATACCCCTGCATCACACCTTTTACCATATTGGCAAGCAAAGCACGATACAACCCGTGCAATGCACGATGACGGATCTGATCCGTGGGGCGTGAAAAATGAACCTGCCCGTCTTTCACTTCAACTTTTATATCACGGTCAATGGGCTGTTTCAATTCGCCCTTAGGCCCTTTGACAAGGATGACATTTTCATTACTAACGGTAACCGTTACCCCATTCGGGACCTGGACCGGTTTGTTTCCAATACGAGACATATCATTCAAAAATGTGATAATTTGAAAATGTGTACCACGAAAATGCAATCAAATTATCCGTTCAAAATTGTTGCAAACGTGAAAATCATTTTCGCTTTTCACTTTTGCCTGTTTGCTGTTAATATATATAACACAACACTTCTCCGCCCACATTCTGTGCTTTGGCTTCCTTATCGGTCATCACTCCTTTGGAAGTGGAGATGATGGCGATGCCCAATCCGTTTTTCACGCGGTTGAACTGAACGGGTCTTGCGTACTGGCGCAGTCCGGGACGGCTGATTCTTTCCATGTTTTTGATAGCAGGCTCCTTTGTCTGCGGATCGTATTTCAAGGCGATTTTGATCACGCCCTGTTTGCTGTCATCCTCAAACTTATATTTCAGGATATACCCTTTATCATACAGGATTTCCGTCATCCTTTTTTTCAGGTTGGAAGCAGGTATTTCTACAATACGATGATTCGCCATCTGCGCATTACGGATTCTTGTAAGGAAATCTGCTATCGGATCTGTAACCATTGTTTTTCCCTCCTGGCCTCCCTAAAGGGAGGAATTATTATTTGTTGAGTTAATTCATCATTTTTTTATATCTCCCTTTAAGGGAAGGGGTTTACCAGCTCGCTTTACGTACTCCTGGTATTTTGCCCTGCAAAGCCATATCCCGGAAAACACCACGGGATACTCCGAAATAACGGATATAACCTCTCGGTCTGCCGGTCAACTGACAGCGATTTTTCAAACGCACCGGAGATGCATTTTTGGGTAGCAGGTCCAATGCTTTGTAATCACCCGCCGCTTTTAAAGCTGCGCGCTTCTCAGCATATTTTGCGACCAATACTTGTCTTTTTCTCTGCCTGGCTTTTACTGATTCTTTTGCCATATTATTTTTTAATCTTTTTTAGCGTTTCTGAACGGCAGGCCCAATTCTTTCAACAACTCATATGCCTCTTCATTTGTCTGGGCAGTTGTTACAAAAGTGATATCCATGCCTGTTATCTTATTCACCTTATCAATATCCACTTCCGGAAAAATGATTTGTTCGGTGATACCGAGTGTATAGTTACCGCGACCGTCGAATGATTTGTCATTGACACCTCTGAAATCGCGAACACGTGGCAATGCAGCAGAAATCAGCCGGTCGAGAAACTCATACATTTTTTCACCGCGCAGTGTTACCCTGGCGCCGATCGGAATCCCTTTTCTCAACTTGAAGTTGGAAATATCTTTTTTCGAGATGGTCGATACGGCCTTCTGACCCGTAATCAAAGTCAGTTCGTCAATAGATGTGTCAACCAGCTTTTTATCAGCAACGGCTCCGCTGACTCCGCGGTTGAGACAAATCTTTTCAAGCCTGGGGGCCTGCATGATGCTTTTGTAACTGAATTTCTTCATCAAAGCAGGTACAACTTCTTTTTTGTACTTATCCGCCAGACGTGGAGTGTATTTAACGGTACTCATTATTTAATAACCTCCCCTGATTTTTTTGAAATCCTAACTAATTTTCCATTCTCACGGGTGCGTTTCACTTTAGTGGCTGCACCTTCTTTAGCATCCCACAACTGTACATTCGATATATGAATGGATGCTTCGATCTTTACGATGCCACCCTTTGTATTTTTTGCAGAAGGCTTGGTATGCTTGGTAACAATATTCACTCCTTCCACCAATATTCTTGAATCGTCGGGGTAGACTTCCAGCACCTTGCGTGCCTTTTTCAGGTCCTTATCATTACCTGCAATCACAACGACGCTGTCACCCTTTTTAATATTGAACTTCGGTTTAAATCTGTTGCTCATTTTTTTATGCTTAACACGGAACGCTTATAGCGTAACGCAATTTTAAAATTTAATTACTGCAGGCATACGCGTTCAGCGTGTAGCCTTTAGCATTATGCTCATTAGAGTACTTCCGGTGCCAGCGAAATAATCTTCATATATCCTTTATCGCGTAATTCCCTGGCAACGGGTCCGAATATGCGGGTTCCTCTTGGCTCATCAGACGGATTCAACAGCACCACTGCATTATCGTCGAAACGGATATAAGAGCCATCTTTGCGGCGCAATTTGTTTTTTGTACGAACAATGACTGCTTTGGTAACGGTTCCCTTTTTGATGCCCCCGGAAGGCAATGCGTCTTTTACTGTCACCACGATCTTGTCGCCGATCTTCGCATAGTCCTGACCGCTATTTCCCAATACACGGATGCACAATACCTCTTTGGCGCCACTGTTATCAGCTACATTTAACCTGCTTTCCTGCTGAATCATTTTAATACGTTTTAGAATTACGAAATACGAATAATGAAATACGAATTAAATTTCTGACTTCGTACTCCTCACGATAACTCCTTATTTTGCTTTTTCTACTATTTCTACCAGGCGCCAGCGCTTGGTTTTGCTCAAGGGACGGCTTTCCATAATCCTGACCACATCACCCACATTACATTCGTTCTTTTCATCATGGGCATGAAACTTGGTCGTTTTCTTAACGAACTTACCATAGATGGGATGCTTTACCCTTCTTTCCACAGCAACCGTGATGGTTTTACTCATCTTATTGCTGCTAACCACCCCTGTCTTAGTTTTTCTTAAATTTCTTTCAGCCATATATTTAATTTGAAAACCTGGAAATGTGAGAAATGTTCATTTACACGTTCACACATGTGCACGTTATTTTTGTTCTTTTTTCTTCAATTCCGTTTTTAAACGGGCAACATCTTTCCTGAGTGAACGAAGGCTCATTGGATTTTCCAGTGGAGAAATCGCATGAGCAAATTCCAATTTCTTCAAACGCAATTCATCTTCCCTGATACGGGCTTTCAAATCCACTCCGTTCATGTCCTTCAGGCTTTTTACGAAATCAATTCTCTTTGACATTTTTCTATGTTTTACCCGCTGCTCCGGAAAGAAACAGCGAATTCTTTTTTATTGGGTGATAGGCGTACTGTCGTGCCTCACCACGAATTTCGTTTTAATCGGAAGCTTCTGTGCTGCCAGCAGGAGGGCTTCCTTGGCCACCTGCTCAGTAACTCCGTCGGCTTCAAAAAGGATGCGACCCGGTTCAACCACCGCTGCCCAATATTCCGGATTTCCTTTTCCCTTACCCATCCTCACTTCAAGTGGTTTTTTGGTGATCGGTTTATCAGGAAAAATGCGAATCCATACATTTCCTTCGCGCTTCATGTGGCGGGTCAACGCCTGTCTCGCAGCTTCCAACTGACGGTTGGTTAACCAGATTGGTTCTAATGCTTTCAAGCCATAGGAACCAAAAGCAATTAAATCACCCCTTTTCGCTACTGCACGAATCCGGCCTTTTTGTGCCTTTCTATGTTTCGATCTTTTTGGTTGTAACATGTACTTTATTATTTATCTCCCGCCTTCGTGAAGAAGACTTAAAATAATTTTCATGCAAAAGTTTTATCGTCTGCGGTCTCTTCTATCTCTGTCACCTCCTCCGGATCTTCTTTCACCACCGCCGGGTCCTCTTCTTTCTCCACCACCTCTTCTGTCATCACGGTGATCGCGGTGATGATCATGATCCCCTCTTCTTTCCCTTCTGTCGCTTACATCGCTCTTGCCACCAACGAAATTCGGATTCAAATCTCTTTTGGTCAGCACTTCGCCCTTGCATATCCATACTTTCACCCCAATCTTTCCATATACCGTCAATGCATATACGCCTGCATAATCAATATCCATACGCAACGTATGTAATGGGGTACGGCCCTGTTTGATTTCTTCTGTACGGGCAATTTCTGCGCCCCCCAAACGGCCGCTGACCTTTACCTTAATCCCTTCAGCACCCATACGCAATGCCGAAGCAATGGCCATTTTAATGGCACGTTTATAGTTGATCCTGTTTTCTATCTGCCTTGCAATAGTATCAGCAACAATATTGGCATCGAGCTCAGGACGGCGAATTTCCAGGATGTTGATCTGTACATCATCCTTGCCTGTGAGTTTTTTCAACTCTTCCTTAATTCGATCTACTTCACCACCCCCTTTACCAATGATGATACCCGGTTTGGAGGTATGAATCGTAACAATCAGTTTATTAAGGGTACGCTCAATGACAATCTTGGCGATGCCCCCTTTATTGATACGGGCATTCAGATAAGTCCTGATCTTATTATCCTCAATGAGTTTGGTTGCATAATCTTTTTTATTTCCATACCAGTTGGATTCCCAACCGCGGATGATTCCCAGTCTAGCACCAATAGGATTTGTTTTTTGACCCATACTTTTAGTTTGACAATTTTGTTTTTATTTTCCGTCAACAATGATCGTTACATGGTTACTGCGTTTACGAACGCGATAACCACGGCCCTGCGGTGCAGGACGCATGCGTTTTAATACTCTCGCTCCGTCTACAAAAATCGTTTTCACCACCAACCCGGCATCAGCAGCGCTTTTGCCTTCATTTTTTTGTTCCCAATTCTTAACTGCAGACCACAACAGTTTATGTAGCGGTGTGGAAGAATGTTGTGGATGATGTTCGAGCAAAGCCAATGCTTTCTCTACATTCAGGCCACGTATCTCATCTGCCAGCAAACGCATTTTACGTGGCGATGTGGGGTAATTTCTCAATTTAGCTACTGCTTCCATGATTGAATATTTGTGTCGTGGTTAAGAACCACTAACTAAACTCTTGAACTGTATTATTCTCCCTCAATAATTTTTTTGCTCGAATGCCCTTTGAAATTGCGTGTTTGCGCAAATTCGCCGAGTTTATGACCTACCATAAATTCGGTTACATAGACCGGAATGAACTTATTGCCATTGTGAACAGCAAAAGTGTGCCCCACGAAATCGGGCGTAATGGTAGAACGTCGGCTCCAGGTTTTGATCACTCCTTTTTTTGATTTTCCTTCGTTGATACCAAGGATCTTTTTTTCAAGCTTTGCGTCTACGTAAGGACCTTTTTTTATTGAACGACCCATAGTAAATGTGAAAATGTGGAAATGTGAAAATTATTAATTTTTCTTCTTCTTGTGCAATCTGAGAATCTGAAAACCATTTCCATATTTCCACATTCTCACATTTACACATTGCTTATTGCACTATTTTTTTACCGCTCTTTCTCTGAATAATCAGCTTATCACTTCCTTTGCCTTTTGTTCTTGTCTTCAATCCTTTTGAATACTGTCCATTCCTTGAACGAGGCTGGCCACCGGAAGCCTTACCTTCACCTCCACCCATCGGATGATCTACGGGGTTCATAGCTACACCACGGTTGCGCGGACGAATTCCTCTCCAACGATTGCGCCCGGCTTTACCCATGCTCTGCAAACTGTGGTCGCTGTTCGACACAACACCAACAGTAGCATAACAATTGATCAATATTTTTCTCAATTCACCGGAAGGCATTTTCAGGACAGCATATTTGTCTTCTTTGTTCGTCAATTGAGCTGATGCGCCTGCACTACGAACCAGTTTGCCACCCTGTCCGGGCTGCATTTCGATATTGTGAATATTAGTTCCAAGAGGAATATTTTTCATTTGCAATGCATTCCCTACTTCGGGAGCCACATCATCACCAGCCAATACAAGGGCTCCAACCTGCAAACCCTGTGGTGCGAGAATATATCTCTTTTCACCGTCCTTATATTTCACCAAAGCGATAAATGCGCTGCGGTTCGGATCATATTCTACGGAAGCCACTACCGCAGGAATATTTTTCTTGTCTCTCCTGAAATCAACTATACGATACATTTTCTTATGTCCGCCACCTATATAACGCATGGCTCTTCTGCCCTGGACATTTCTGCCTCCGGTAGATTTTACTTTTTCCAACAATGTTTTTTCGGGTTTATCCGTAGTTACTTCCGAATAGGCATTGCCGATTCTCCATCTTGTTCCTGCTGTTACAGGTTTATATTTTTTTAGTGCCATACCCTTTGATCCCCTAAAGGGGAAAATTTATTTTGTTGAATGATATTTTATTTTCAGTCCACCCTTCAGGGTGGGGTTAAATATTAGCGTACAGATCGATCGTTTCTCCTTCAGCTACCGTAACCAGCGCTTTTTTATAAGCAGGTTTACGTCCCTGGATGAGTCCGGCCTTTGTAGAGCGCATTTTATTTTTTCCGGGTACCACTGAAGTGTTTACATCGATCACATTCACACCATAAAATTCTTCCACAGCTTTCTTAATTTCCAGTTTGTTTGCCTGTTTACTTACCCTGAAAGCGTAACGCCTCATTTTTTCCTGCTGTGCATTTGCTTTTTCAGTCAGGATCGGTCGTATCAGAACATCAGACAGTTTCATTACTTTAATTTGAGAATGTGAAAAATGTGGAAATGTGAAAATCATTAAGCATCCTGCTTCTTCCTGTAATCAGAGAATCTGAAAACCATTTCCACATTTTCAATTCTCCCATTTACATATTATTTACGCTTCAACCGCTTCTTCCTCCGAAAACATTTTTGCAGCCGATTCACTCAGAAGCAATACATCCGCATTCACAATATCATAGGTATTCATATCAGCCATTACCAAACTCTCCACATGATGAAGATTTCTCAGACTCAGATGCAGGTTGTCATTGTATTCGGCCAACACAAGCAGCGTTTTTTTATCAGCAAGCTTTAATGCTTTTAGCATCTCCACTGCTTCTTTTGTCTTCGGTGCATCGAGCTGAATATCTTCCACCACAACAATACCATCGTTCTTTGCCTTATAAGACAATGCAGACATTTTTGCCAGATCCTTCACCTTACGATTTAATTTGAAATCATAATCGCGTGGCTTGGGTCCAAAAATGGTACCCCCACCTTTATACAAAGGGTTACGAATATTGCCCTTACGAGAACCGCCCGTACCTTTTTGTTTATGCAGTTTCCTGGAAGAACCTTTTACTTCCAGGCGTGTCTTTACTTTATGCGTTCCCTGCCGTTGTGCAGCCAGGAATTGTTTTACTGCAAGATAAACGACGTGCTCATTGGGTTCAATCCCGAAAATTTCATCCGGCAATTCAATTGTCCTGCCCGTCTTCTTTCCTTTTATATTAACTACATTTAGTTGCATGCTGCTCTGATTAAATAGTTACTTCTGAATAAAAACAATGGAACCGTTATGTCCCGGAACTGATCCGCTGATCAACAGGTAATTTTTATCAGGGAAAATTTTTACAACTTTCAGGCTTTTCAATTTCACTCTGTCACCACCCAGACGACCGGCCATACGCACACCTTTCATGACACGGGATGCATCAGAAGAGTTACCCAGCGAACCGGGAGCACGGCTACGATCATGCTGACCATGTGTAGCATTACCCACCCCACTGAACCCATGGCGCTTAACCACGCCCTGGAATCCCCTGCCTTTTGAAGTACCTACCACATCCACAATTTCTCCTTCAGTGAAAATGTCAACGGTGACAGTTTCACCTAAATTCTTTTCCACGAAAAAATTGCGGAATTCTTTTACAAATTTCTTAACCGGAGTATTTGATTTGGCGAAGTGATTTTTTTCTGCGGCATTTACGTGCTTTTCTTTTTTATCGCCGAAAGCTAACTGGAGAGAGTTATACCCATCTGATTCCTGGGTTTTGACCTGGGTAACCACACAAGGACCCGCCTCAATGATGGTACAGGCGAGTTGCCTGCCATCAGGAGTGAAAACACTGGTCATTCCGATTTTTTTTCCGATAATCCCTTTCATTGTTTTAAACTTTTTGCCTGGAGTATAAGGACAATCGGCAGGTCTGCTTTCCAGAGGAAAGTAATGACCATGATTTCAATCCCTTGTTTGCAACCGACCTTTTCTTTTTATTCCATCATCAACTGATGGAGGATATCAGAAGTACCGGCAGTAAACAAACCCCGAACGGCTTGTTCATATGTAATTTCTGCGATTAAAGATTGGGGATAATGTTGTCCTTTCTCCCTCAGTCTTTCTGCCCAGCGCTCTTTTTTCCCGGATATACAGGATTGAGAGATGAGCAAATATTTTAAGAACTACAGTTTCTTTAATACGGATCAGGCTTTGATCTCAACATCTACGCCTGAAGGTAAATCCAGTTTGGACAGGGCATCTACAGTTCTGGAAGTAGAAGTATAGATATCCAGCAAACGTTTATGTGTATGCAACTGGAATTGCTCACGGGCTTTCTTGTTCACATGAGGTGAACGAAGAACGGTGAAGATTTTCTTCCTTGTAGGTAAAGGAATTGGACCTGTCACCACGGCACCAGTGCTACGAACGGTTTTTACGATTTTTTCGGCAGACTTGTCTACCAGGTTATGATCGTAAGATTGTAATTTGATCCTGATTCGTTGAGACATACATCAAACCCGTTTTTCATCCCTTGCTTTGACTCGGGATTTTTAGGGATGCAAAGGTAGGGACAAACTTTTAAACGGTCAAAGTTTTATAGAATTTTTTTGAACAGAATACTGAATATCTGTCATTAAAGCTATCTACCGCCAGGCGGACAATGCTCTCTTAAGAATTTAGTATATAGAGCTGACAAATGTTCCCTTGTTCCCGGTCCTTCAAAAATTCCGTGGCTGCGATTGGGATAAGGCATGAACTGGAACTGTTTATTATACTTGATGAGTTCATTGATAAGCATTTCCGCGTTGTTATAATGCACGTTATCATCCCCTGTACCATGAATGTAAAGGAGATTGCCCCTCAGATTTTTGGCATAGGTGATGGCAGAACCCTTTATATAATCCTCCCTGTTTTCCTGTGGAATGCCCATATATCTTTCCTGATAAATATTGTCATAAGTGAGTTCATTCCCTACTGCAGAAATAGCAATCCCGGTCTTGTAGATATCCGGGTATTGAAAAAGCAGGTTGAGGGTTGCAGAGCCGCCGCCGCTCCAGCCCCAAACAGCTACACGGCTTGAATCCACAAATGGCCATTTCAAAATTTCCTTAGCTGCCATGGCCTGGTCTCTGATATTTACAAGTCCGATTTTCCGGTAAATGGCTCTTCGCCACGCACTCCCTTTTGGCGCAGGTGTTCCCCTGTTGTCAAGGGAAATAGAAATGTATCCGTCACTTGCAGGATTTCCCTGGTAGAGGAAATTAAACATTGATCCATAGACATCCCGTACGGTTTGAGCAGCTGGTTCCGTATAAACAAAAAATACGACAGGATATTTTTTTGTTGAATCAAAATGGAGAGGTTTGACCATCCATCCATCCATTTCAATTCCATCCACCGTTTTTAATTTGAAAAATGAAATGTTCGATTTGGATTTATCTGCATTGGTTACCGCATCATACACATTGTGCTTATGATCTGCCACATTATGATCGGGCAATGTTATCCATTCCTCCGCCTCAGGCGTATAGTAATTTGAAAACTTATGCCGGGCATATTTTGCAGAAGGAGAAATATCATACTCGTGTGTACCCACCTGGTTTGACGGAGATAACAATTCCGGTTTCCCTTTTCCATCAAGCCGGCAACGGTACAGATATTGTTGAGTCGCGTTCTCTGGCGATGCTATGAAATAAACAGAGTTCCCTTTTTCATCTATGCGCCCGATGGAAATCACGTCGTAATTTCCAACGGTGACCAATACCTGCTTTTTACCGTCACGGCTCAACCGGTACAGATGACGCCAGCCATCTTTTTCACTGGCCCAGAGAAATTCCCTGCCGCCGTTCAGCCAATCCCAGCCTCCCATTTTATAGTCATCATCCCAAGCGGAAATAATATCAATCCATGCCGAATCCTTCTCGGTATAAATTGTTTCGGAATTACCCGTGGCTACATGACAAATCATGATCTGGCTTTCATTCTGGTAACGGTTAAGATGCTGGACAATGAGTTCCGTATTATTGTGAGCCCATTCCATCCTGGGCAGATATGATCCGAGCAGAGGATCTGTCGGAATATTCATCCATTTGGTTTGAGCAGAATTGATATCTATCACTCCGATCCTGAATGGAGAAGGTAGTTGCCCTGTTACGGGATATTCAACAGGTATTTCTCTTGAGTACACAGAATCAGTTGTGTTGAGCATAAAATAATCCCTCGTACTGCTGTCATTGATCTGCCAATATGCAATCTGCCGGCTGTCGGGGCTCCAGCGGAATCCATCACGGCAATCAAATTCTTCTTCATAAACCCAGTCAAAAGTTCCATTGATGAGTTTGCGCGTTCCATCAAAAGTCAGCTGTTTGATTTCATTGGTACCAAGGTCTTCTACAAAAAGATTATGACCGCTTACATAAGCTGCTTTTTTACCATCCGGAGAAAATTTAGCAAACATCAATGATGAGGCCGGCAATGATCTGCCCAATTGTTTCAGCGAATGCTGCTGAATATCATATACCCAGTAATCGCCACGTGTATTGTAACGCCACACTCTTTTTGTGTTCGTGAAAATAAGTAGCTGGTGATTGTCATCGGAAAAAGAAAAACCACGAACCTGGAGAGGCTTGGTTTCTCCCTGGGGAATCAATTGCTCTCTGGAAGCAATAAACATTTCTTTGCTATCAGGAAGAGTAACCTGAACAATTCCTTCCTGTTCTGCTTTATAATAAGAATTGCCTTCTTTATCCCAGACCAAGTCCTTTCCAAGCTGAGCCTCGGTCTTTATGCTAAATACGAAAAAGAGAATGGCAAGAAAAAATAGCCGGTTTTTTTTCTTTTTGAAGAGTATCATTGAAAATTAATTGAATGTGAAAATTATATATTTTAAGCTTTTCTGTTCCGCCGCTCAACAAAAAAGCCAGCCATAGAGGCTGGCGAATGTAAAACTTTTTATAAACGCCTGATGGTTTTTCAGCTGATATTCCCGAATCCTGATGGCTACATAACGAAAAAAACCCTCATTGGATGGGGTTGATGATTATCAAGTATTTTATCTAAGCGCTTACTTTCCCTTTACCCTTCACTTTCGCAATCACTTCTTCGGCAATATTATTCGGCGCGGGAGAATAGTGTGAAAACTCCATGGTTGAAGTGGCGCGGCCTGAGCTCAGCGAACGTAACTGTGTCACATAGCCGAACATCTCGCTCAGGGGAACTTTGGCTTTGATCACCTGTGCATTGGCCTTGGTATCCATGCCTTCCAGAATTCCGCGACGCCTGTTCAAATCACCGGTCACATCTCCCATGTACTGATCAGGAGTGATCACTTCCACTTTCATGATGGGTTCCAGTAAGGCCGGCTTTGCTTTTCTTGCTGCTTCACGGAAGCCTGATTTTGCGCACAACTCGAATGACATAGAATCTGAGTCTACCGCATGGAAACTACCATCAAACACACGAACTTTCATATTCTCCACGGGATAATTTGCAAGTACGCCTGTTGTCATTGCAGATGCGAAACCCTTTTCTATTGCAGGAACAAATTCACGGGGAATCGATCCTCCGAAAATATCATTCACAAATTGGAAATGTCCCTTGCCTTCCTTTAGGAATTCTTCATCGGCAGGACCGAGTTCAAAAATAATATCAGCGAATTTACCGCGACCGCCGGTTTGCTTTTTCAGAGTTTCCCTATGTTCAATCGTTGTCTGGAATGCTTCTTTATACGCAACCTGTGGTGCACCCTGATTGATCTCCACTTTAAACTCGCGCTTCATGCGATCCACAATAATTTCCAGGTGCAACTCACCCATCCCGCTTAAAATCGTTTGGCCTGTTTCTTCGTCTGTCTTTACCCGTAAGGTCGGGTCTTCTTCTACCAATTTAGCAATGGCAATACTCATTTTATCAATATCTGCCTGCGTCTTCGGTTCAACCGCGATAGAAATAACCGGTTCAGGAAATGTAATACTTTCCAGAACGATCGGATGATCTTCCGAACACAAAGTATCTCCTGTTTTGATATCTTTAAAACCAACCGCAGCACCTATATCACCGGCTTCAATGAAGTCAATGGGGTTTTGCTTATTAGCATGCATCTGCATGATACGTGAAATGCGTTCGTTTCTTCCTGTGCGTGTATTTAATACATAGGAACCTGAATCCAGGTGACCACTGTATGCACGGAAGAAAGCGAGTCTCCCGACAAACGGATCGGTCATGATCTTGAAAGCGAGCGCCGAAAAAGGCTGCTTCGCATCGGGTTTACGGCTGATCTCTTCGCCTGTATTCGGATCAGTACCTTTTACCGCTTCAATATCCAGCGGACTGGGTAAATAACGGACGATGGCATCCAGTGCCGTTTGCACTCCCTTATTTTTGAATGAAGATCCGCACATCATGGGTATGATAGAAATATCAATCGTTGCTTTTCGGATCGCCTCGTGCATTTCATCTTCAGTTATGCTATTCGGATTGTCAAAAAATTTCTCGAGCAGCTTATCATCATATTCAGCCACAGCTTCAATCAGGTGTTGTCTCCATTCTTTCACTTCATCCATCATATCATCCGGAATGGGTACTTCTTTATAAGTCATTCCCTTTGTCTCATCATCCCAGATAATCCCTTTCATTTGAATCAGGTCCACGACTCCTTTAAAGTTGTCTTCAGCACCGATAGGTAATTGCAGGGGCACCGCTTTGGCACCGAGCATTTCCTTCACCTGCTTTACCACATTAAGAAAATCCGCTCCGGCACGGTCCATTTTATTTACAAAACCAATACGGGGAACTTTATATCGATTGGCCTGGCGCCAAACAGTCTCTGACTGTGGCTCCACGCCTGAAACAGCGCAAAACAAAGCCAATAAACCATCGAGTACCCTTAATGAACGCTCTACTTCAACCGTAAAATCCACGTGTCCGGGTGTATCAATGATATTAAACTTATATTGTTTTGTATTTGCATTTTTCTGACCCTGGGTGGTAGGGAAATTCCAGAAACAGGTTGTGGCAGCAGAGGTAATGGTAATCCCTCTTTCCTTTTCCTGCTCCATCCAGTCCATGGTAGCGGCACCATCATGCACTTCACCGATTTTATGTGACACACCGGTGTAATACAGGATGCGTTCCGTTGTGGTGGTCTTACCGGCATCGATGTGTGCGGCAATACCGAAATTTCTTTGAAATTTTAAATCTCCCATTGTTATATTTTATAAGTTTTCTATTCGGAAATATTCTTTAATTCGGAGCGCAAAGGTACGTCAAAAGTCTGAGAATCTGAAAACCAGATGTACACAGGTTGTAGTTATATTCCTCAATAAATGCCGGGTTAATCATTTTGTCCGGTTTGATTACATCAACTCTTTTTTCTAAATCAAAAAGGCTGTAAAGATCTCGTTAAAAAAAATCCCGCAGTGTTTGGCTGCGGGATCCTCAATTCGAAAAATTATTCACTAAACCCTGAAATGAGCAAAAGCTTTATTTGCTTCTGCCATGCGGTGGGTATCTTCTTTTTTCTTAAAAGCTCCGCCCTCACCTTTGCTTGCAGCAACAATTTCGTTAGCCAGTTTTTCAGCCATGTTGCGGCCATTTCTTTCCCGGCTATAGCGAATCAGCCATTTTATGCTTAAAGAAATTTTTCTGTCCG
>Ga0335080_10002577_pt1 | contig 18115 bp, 13 predicted proteins | sample Lox_Sample_34_FD_206720 | JGI IMG/M metagenome (GOLD analysis project Ga0335080, IMG submission 206720) | Soil microbial communities from Loxahatchee National Wildlife Refuge, Florida, United States - Lox_Sample_3.4 | ecosystem: Environmental > Terrestrial > Soil > Wetlands | place: USA...
GCAGTTCTCGAAGCTCGCTCCGGGTTACTTCATGGTCGCGAACTTCAAGAACGTCGCGGCCAAGCAGCCCCTGACCGGCCAGAGCGGGCCGCTGATCCTCGACCACAACCTCCAGCCGGTGTGGTTTGACCCGATCGGCGTGAACGCCCTCGCCGCGAACCTCCAGGTGCAGCGGTACAACGGCAAGCCGGCGCTGAGCTGGTGGCAGGGGACGGTCACAGCGGCCGGGGTCACCACCAGCGGCGAGGATGTCGTCGTCGATCAGCACTATCGCCACGTCGCCACGCTCAAGGGGGCGGACGGCTGGGTCATCTCCCAGCACGAGATGCTCATCAGCGGCGGGAACGCCTGGGTCACGGCATACAAGAACGTGCCGATGAACCTGACCCACTACGGCGGCTCGGCCAACGGAGTCGTCCTCGACTCGGCCGTCCAGGAGTACAACCTAAAGACCGGGCAACTGCTGTACACGTGGGACGCGCTGAACCCGGGCGGCACCCCGAACGTCCCGCTCTCGCAGTCCAAGCAGAAGGCCTTCCGCGGGGTTCCGTGGGACGCGTACCACATCAACGGGGTCCAGTTGACCGGCAACGAGACGTTCCTCGTTTCGCTGCGTAACACGTGGTCGGCGTACCTGGTCAACCGGCTCACGAACGGAATCGAATGGACGCTGAGCGGCGATCAGAAGCTCAGCACATTCAAGCTTCCCGCGAACGCCCAGTTCCATTGGCAGCACGACGTCGAGCTCCACAACGGCAACGTGGTCAGCGTGTTCGACGACGCTTGTTGCGGCTTTGACTCGATCACCGGCAAGAGCGTCAAGTTCGGGAAGTCGAGCGGTCCGAGTCGCGGCCTCGTGCTGAAGCTCAACCTGACCACCCACACCGGCAGCTTCGTCGCCCAGTACACGCGCACGAACACCACCACCTACTTCCTCGGCAACGCGCAGCTGCTCCCGAACGGCAACGTGTCGCTCGGCTGGGGCTCGACGCCGTTCTTCTCCGAGGACAGCAGCAAGGGCAAGGTGCTCCTCGACGCCTTCTGGCCGGTCCCCGACGTCAACTACCGGACGTACGTCGAGAGCTGGGTCGGGATCCCGTACTTCCCGCCCAGCGGCGCGGTTCGCAACAATGGTGGGAAAGCCACGGTGTACGCGAGCTGGGATGGAGACACCCAGGTCGTGGGCTGGAGAGTCCTGGCCGGTTCAAGCGCCCAGAGCCTTAAGACGGTGGCGACGAAGTCGAAGACCGGCTTTGAGACGACGATCCCGCTCAGCAAGAACTACAAGGCCTACAAGGTGCAGGCGCTTGATCCCAGGAACAAGGTGCTGGGCACATCCAGCGCCTTCCCGACGACGAGCTCGAACAACGGCCTGCCCGGGGCCTACTAGCGCCTTCGGTACCAGTTCCGGTGCGTGCCCGCCTAGCCTCAGTGCCCGCCCGCATCGGGTGACCTGCGCCGCGACCGCGGTCGCCTGGCAGACGGGTCGAGCGCGAGTCACCCGGGGGGGAGGTGCACCTGGGCAGCTTGTCGTAGGCGAGGGGTGCTCCACCCCTGTCCGGACGGGGTAGAGGGCCCCACGGATGCCGAGCGGAGCGAGGCCAGCAAAGATCGTCGCGATCGTTCTCGCGGCGGCGCTGTGCCTGACCGCCACCACAGAAGCCGGCGCCGAGACCAAGAAGAAGCATCCGCCGGCGCCCACCCGCCCGAGTGGGCCGCCGCCGGTGTACGTGTTCCCGATTCCCGGCGGCCGCTTCGCCTCGCCCACCACCCAGCTCACGTTCCGGGGCATCCCGACCCCCGAGTTCGGCACGATCACCGTGACCGGCTCGGTCAGCGGCGCCCACACCGGGACCGTGACTGCCGACTCGGACGGAGATGGCGGCAGCTTCATCCCCTCGACGCCGTTCACGCCCGGCGAGACGGTGACGGTCGGCACCTCGCTGAACATCGAGGGGAGCGGGAACGGCACCTACCAGTTCCAGGTGGCGACGCCAGCGGGCACGATTCCGCCCGCCACGCGGCCAGCCGCGCCCAGGGTGAGGGGAGACGTGTGGTACTTCCGCTCGCGGCCCGACCTCGAGCCCGCTGCGGTCGAGATCACCAAGCGCGATCCGGGCTCCACCGGCGACATCTTCCTCGCCCCCCAGGTCGGCCCGATCCAGCAGGGACCGGAGCTGATCGGCCCGAATGGCGGCCTGGTCTGGTTCGACCCGGTTCCCGTCAACGACGCGGCGACGGACTTCCGCGAGCAGTACTACCGTGGCCAGCCCGTCCTCACATGGTGGCAGGGAAACGAGGCGGCCGGTGTCGGCTCGGGGCAGGACATGATCGTCAACAGCTCCTACCAGGTGGTCAACGTCGTGTCCGCCGGCAACGGCCTCACGGCCGACCTGCACGAGTTCGAGCTCACCCCGCGCGGCACCGCGCTGATCACCGCCGAGTACCCGGTGATCGTGAACGCCGCCTCGGTCAAGGGCTCGACGCAGGAGGTCGTGCTCGACGGGGTCGTGCAGGAGATCGACATCCCCACCGGGCTGGTGCTGTTCCAGTGGGACAGCCTCGACCACGTGCCGCTGACCGCCAGCTACTCGGCGCTCCCGACCAAGGCGCACGCCGCCAACGGCATCGGCGACCCATACGACTACATCCACGTGAACTCGATCGAGCCCGACAAGGACGGCGACCTCCTGATCTCGGGGCGCAACACGTGGGCGGTGTACAAGGTCAGCCGCGAGACCGCCGCGGTCATGTGGACGCTGGGCGGCAAGAGCTCGAGCTTCAGGCTCGGACCCGGAGCGTCGTTCGCGTTCCAGCACGACGTGCGAGTGCAGGCGTTCGGGGACGAGTTCCTGACGATGTTCGACGATGGCGCCGGCCCGCCGTACGTGCACTCGCAGTCGCGTGCCCTGAAGCTGGAGCTGAACCTGAAGCATAGGACGGCGGATGTAGCGTCGCAGCGCGACCACGCTCCGCCGCTGCTCTCGAGCTACGAGGGCAGCGACGAGCAATTGCCCGATCATGACGACTTCATCGGGTGGGGCCAGCAGCCGTACTTCAGCCAGTTCAACGCGCGGGGCAAGCTGGTGTTCGACGGCCGGTTCGTCGACAACAACGTCAGCTACCGCGCCTACCGCTTCCGGTGGAGCGGGTTCCCGGCCACCCCGCCTGCCGTCACGACGTCGCGCCAGGGCCGCAAGATGACGGTGTATGTCAGCTGGAATGGCGCCACCGACGTCGCCTCCTGGCGGGTGCTCGGCGGTGCCACCGCCACCGCGCTCAGACCCGTCGCCACGGCGCGCAAGAGCGGCTTCGAGACCGCGATCTCGACTGGTGCCCGCGCCGACGTGGCAGTTCAGGCATTGGGGTTCAACGGCCGTCCACTCGGCGGCAGGTCGGCGGTCGTGAAGGTGCCGCCGCCGCCACGGAAGCCGAAGCCGAAGCCGAAGCCGAAGCCCAAGCCCAAGCCCAAGCCCAAGCCGCACGTGCCGGCTAAGGCGCCGCAGTCAGGCGCCGCCGACGATTCCACTAACAAGATCGCCACGAAACCCCCGCTAACCGGGCCTTAGTAAGGGTCTATCGGGATCCTGACTACAATCCCGGCCGCATGCGCCGGCGGATCAGATCCGCGGCCTTCCCCGTTCACCGGCACTCCGTGCCACAGCTGCTCGTCGACGGGATCCTGGTCGCGCTCGCTTATTACCTTGCTTTCCGGCTGAGGTTCGAGGACGGCCTCGGTGGCACCAACGAGCGCTACGGAGACCTGCTGACGCATACGATCTGGTGGGCTGTCCCGGTCACGCTTGTGGTCCTGGCGGCATTCGGCCAGTACCAGCGGCTGTGGACGTTCGTCGGGCAGCGGGACTACGAGGCCGTGGTCAAGGGAGTGATCGTTTCGACGCTCGTGATCGTCGGCGCGATCGCGTTCCTGCACCCCGTCACGACCACCCCGAGCGTCTCGGTCAAGAACTTCACCGTGTCCGTGCAGGCGAGCCCGGTGACGCTCCCGGGAAGCGTGATTGCACTGTTCTTCCTGCTCGCGCTGGTGCTGCTGATCGGCGCCCGGTTCCTCGTGCATATCGTCGTCGAGGGCCGCGTTCACAGCTTCCGCGTGGCCAAGGGCGCGCGCGATGTGTTGATCATCGGCGGTGGCCAGGGAGGCCGCCTCGTGGTCCGCGAGCTGATTCGCAATCGGCAGCTGCGGCTGCGACCGGTCGGGTTCGTCGACGACGACCCGCGCAAGCTGGGGACCAAGGACGAATATGGCCTCAAGGTGCTCGGCACGACCGTTGCCGACGACCTGGCCCGGATCCTCGACGAGGTCGAGCCCGACGAGGTCGTGATCGCGATCCCCTCCGCCCCCGGCACGCTCCGCGCGAGGGTGGTGACCGCGTGCCGGGAGCGTGGCATCCAGGTCCGCACCATGCCGACGGTGTTCGAGCTCCTCCAGGACGGCTCCGGGCAGCTGAACGTCACCCGTCAGCTGCGCGAGGTGCGCGTCGAGGACATGCTCGGGCGCGAGCCCGTCCGGATGGAGATCGAGCGCGTCGGCGCATATCTCTCGGGGCAGGTCGTGATGGTGACCGGAGCCGGCGGATCAATCGGGTCCGAGCTGTGCCGGCAGATCGCGCGCGTGGCGCCGCGGGCGCTGATCCTGGTCGACCACGCCGAGGACAACCTGTTCGGAATCCTGCGCGAGCTCGAGGAGGACCGCCACGTCCGCACCGCGGTGCCAGTGCTCGCCGATTGCAGGGAAGAGGAGCGGATGCGCGAAGTTCTCACCGAACACCGGCCGAGCGTCCTCTTCCATGCGGCCGCGTACAAGCACGTGACGATGATGGAAGTCAATCCCGTCGAGGCGATTCGCAACAACGCCCTTGCGACGCGAGTGGTCGCGAGGATCGCCGCCGAGACCCAGGTGGGGACGTTCGTGCTGGTCTCAACCGACAAGGCCGTCAAGCCGGCGACCGTGATGGGGGCCTCCAAGGCCCTGGCGGAGTGGGCCGTTGAGGCCGCCGCGATGCGGTATTCGGGCACCAAGTACGCGACGGTCCGGTTCGGGAACGTGCTCGGCTCCTCCGGCTCGGTGGTGCCGATCTTCCGCCGCCAGATCGCCGCCGGTGGTCCGGTGACGGTCACAGACCCGCGCATGAAGCGCTACTTCATGACGATTCCGGAGTCCGTGCAGCTGATCATCCGGGCTGGCTCGCTGAGCGGGGGGAGCGGCGAGGTGTTCGTGCTCGAGATGGGCGAGCCGATCGCGATCGTCGATCTCGCCAAGACGATGATCAAGCTGTCAGGACTCGAGCCCGAGCGCGACATCGCGATCGAGATCGTCGGTGCGCGGCCCGGGGAGAAGCTCCACGAGGATCTTTTCAACCCCTACGAGCGCCCGCAGCCCACGCCCGCCCAGAAGATCCTGCGGGCCGCCCGCGAGCCGCTCGATCCGCAATCGGTCGAGCAGATCTTCGGCGAGATCAACCTGCTGGTGCTCGAGGGCGATGCGGCGGCGCTGGCCAAGCACGTGTCGAAGCTGTCGAGCTCTCGCTTCTCCGCTCGCGAGGCCCGCGACGCCCGTGAGGCCCGCGACGCGCGCGAGCCAGACACCCGCCTCCCTCGCCTCCCGACGTAGACTGGGCCGCGAGCGTATGGAGAGGATCCCCCTTGCCCTGTCGGTGCACCACTTCATCTCCTCGGTGGGAGCGGATGCCGGGTTCGCCGCGTTCATCGCGGTCGCGCTGCTGGTGCTCCTGTTCTTCTCGCAGGCCCGCGAGACGGCGAATCTGCGGCGCCGGGCCGATGAGGCGGGTCAGCGAGTGCATGAGCTCGAGAGTGAGCTGTACGCGCTGTCGGAGCAGCTCGCGGCGCTGCCGGCCGAGATCTCGGTGGTCCGTGCCCCCGGCTCGAGGACCGCGCCCGCGCACCGTGGCGTCACCACGCCCGCGAACGTCGGTGCTTCCGCCTCGACGTTGCCACCCGCCGCTCCGGCCGGTGTGGGCGCGCCGGCACTGGCAGCCGCGACGCGGCTGATCCCGGATCCCGTGAGCCCGCTCGGCGAGCACCAACCGGCGACCGTTGGCCTTGTCGACGGCTCGGTGGACGGGGCCACCGGGGTGCATCCCTCCCCGGTGACAGTCAGCGGCGGCAACGGCGCCTCTCGCCGCCCGATCCCGGCATCCGCGGCTACCATGCAGCGACCCCTGCAGGCGCGGCCCGCAGGCCCGTCGCGGCCCGGCGGCGGTCCGCAGCGTGGCGCCCAGGGCCGTCCGGGCGGTCCCCCGCGCTCGACGATGGCGATCGGGCCGGGCGGGCGCCGATCGCGGACCGGCCGTGTGTTCACGGTGCTCGCCGTGTTGCTGCTGGTCGGCGCCATCGTCGCCGGCGTGATCGTGATCAGCGACATCAACCACGGGTCGAGCCAGAGCAAGTCTTCCGCCGCCGAAGCAGCAGCCAGGCGCGCGCTCGAAACCCGCCAGGCCGCGTCCCAGGCGCCGGTCCAGCCGTCGACGGTGACCGTCGCCGTTCTCAACGGAACCGACACCTCCGGTTTGGCCGGTGCGGTGTCGAACAAGCTCCACACCGCCGGCTACCAGAAGGGATACGTCGGCAACTTCACGGCCAACCAGACGCAGAGCTCGACCTCCGTGCTGTACATGCGGGGGTACAAGCGCGACGCGGTCGCCGTCGCGACGGCGCTCAAGCTTCGCCCGGCGACAGTGCAGCCGATCGATCAGAGCACGCAGCAGATCGTCTGCCCGTCCTCGTCCGGGACCTGCAAGTCCGCGGTCGTCGTCACCGTCGGCAGCGACCTCGCCAGTCTCGCCACTCAGTAGGCGCTCCGGGCATGCGAGACCTGCTCAACCTCCCCGAGAGGAGCCGCAAGCCGCGGTCAGGCGGCGTGACCCACGTGATCGACCGCGGCCTCTCGACCGCGGAGATCGACGGGCTGGTCGAGGTCGCGGGGGAGTTCATCGACATCGTCAAGCTCGGATGGGGCACCGCGCTCGCGACCGGCAATCTCGAGCGCAAGCTCGAGCGCTACCGCGCCCACGGGATTCCCATCGTGCTCGGGGGCACGCTCACCGAGCTTGCGATCGCGCGTGGCCGCCTCGACGAGCTGATCGCGTGGGTACACGAGCTCGGACTCGAGCACTTCGAGATCTCCGACGGGACGATCGCGCTCGAGCACGAGCACAAGCTCGAGCTGATCGAGCGCCTGGCCCGCGAATTCACCGTCCTCTCGGAGGTCGGCTCCAAGGACGACACCGGCGCGATCACGCCGCCATACGTGTGGGTTCAGCAGATGCGGGCGGAGCTCGGCGCCGGCGCCTGGAAGGTCATCGCCGAGGGCCGCGAGGCGGGCACCGCCGGCATCTTCCGGCCCTCGGGCGAGGTGCGCGAGGGCCTGATCGGCGAGATCGTGCACGAGATCGCCCCCGCGCAGATCATGTTCGACGCGCCCCGCAAGGACCAGCAGGTGTGGTTCGTGCGGCGGTTCGGCCCCGAGGTCAACCTGAGCAACATTCCCGCCGGCGAGGTGCTCGCGCTCGAGACGCTCCGCCTCGGGCTGCGTTCGGACACGCTCGGCATCGCCGGACGGTCGGCGGCGCCTCACGGCGGCGCCTCGGCCGGACGGTCGGCGGCGCCTCACGGCGGCGCCTCGGCCGGACGGTCGGCGGCGCCTCACGGCGGCGCCTCGGCCGGACGGTCGGTGGCGCCTCACGGCGGTGCGCCAGGCGCCCAGTGACCGCGTCCGCGAGGCCCTCGCTGAACGGCGTGCTGCTCGCGCGCCACGGCCAGACCAACGACAACCTCCAGCCGATCCGCTTCCAGGGCTTCCGCGACACGCCGCTCAACGACACCGGCCGCCGGCAGGCGCACGAGCTGGCCGGGCAGATCGCGGCCCAGCCCGAGCCGATCCGGTCGCTGTGGTCGTCCGATCTCAGCCGGGCCCGGGACACCGCGGAGATCGTCGGCGCGAACATCGGACTGACCCCCCGCCTGGACCCGCGCCTGCGCGAGGCCAACCGCGGCGAGTGGGAGGGAAGGCTGTTCATCGACGTCCAGCGCGAGGATCCCGAGCGGTTCGCGGACTGGATGCGTGCCGGTGCGTCGTTCCGGTTTCCCGGCGGGGAGTCGCTGCAGGACCAGCTCGACCGTGTGAGCGCCGCGCTCGAGGACATCGAGCGGTCCGGCGAGCTCCCGGCCCTGGCGGTCTGCCACGGCGGCAGCATTCGCGTGATCCTCTGCAGTCGCGATCCGCGGGGTCTGGACGCGTTTCACGAGTTCGAGATCCCGAACGTGGCAGTCTTGCGGTTGTGATGCATTCGAGTTGTCGGCGGCGCCTGACGGCGGCGCCTTGAGGCTCTCGACCGCCGCGTTCGCGGGGCTGGTCGCGGCGACGATCGCAGCGTTCTTCCTCACCCAGCACCTGAAGGTGACGACGCCGCTGATCCAGGGTGCACCGCGGCCGGTCCCCGGGGTGATCGATCCGCTGCACGGCGTGCCCTGCATGCGGGGCCTGGGCAGCGGCTCGACGACGATCTCGTTCTACCTCCAGCACCGCGCCGACACCGTCGACGTGTTCGTGGTCAGCGCCGCCACGAGGGCGATTGTTCGCACGGTCGCGAGCGATCGCCACATGCGCAAGGACGTCCGCCACCCGGACGGCGTGTTCCACTGGAACGGGCGCGAGGACGACGGTCAGGTGGCGCCGGACGGCACCTACTACTTCCGTGTCGCGCTCATCCACCAGAACCGCACGATCGACCTGGACGATCGGAACCAGACGGTGAAGGTCAAGACCGTCCCGCCGCATCCCGTGGTCACGCGTGTCACGCCCACGCTCATACCCGGTCCGCAGGGCACCGACGTGACGATCCACTACGCCGGGAACGACGGCCGTGGCGGGACCGTCCGCATCTACCGCACCGACCTGCCAGGCGGGCCGCGGCTGGTCAAGAGCTTCCTGACGCCATGGAATGGGCATCAGGCGATCTGGGACGGGAAGATCGGCGGACGCCCGGCGCCGGCGGGCACGTATCTGGTCGGGCTCGACGTGTCCGATGCCGCCTGCGACACCGGCCATTTCCCCGCCCGCGTTCCCCCGGCGCGCGGGACCACGCCGAACACCGGCGTCACCGTCAGCTACCTGGCCGCGCAAGCGCCGCTCGACCCCGTCCCGGCCGGCTCGGATGCGGAAGTCCACGTGCGCTCGCCGGGGCTCGCCTATCACTGGACGCTCTCACCGGCCGGCACGCGCAAGACCCTCACGTCGGGCGAGTCCGGTCAAACGTCGCTGGCCGTCCACCTTCCCGCCGGCCGGCCGGGCCTGTACAAGCTCGCGCTTCGGTCGCCCGCCGGCAGAACCACGGTTCCGATCGTCGCGAGCGGCGTGCCGCGTGCCCGGGTGCTGGTCGTGCTCCCGGCGCTCACGTGGCAGGGGCTCAACCCTCTCGACGACACCGGCGACGGGATACCGGACACGCTGGCGAACGGCGGTCCGATCGAACTCGAGCGCCCGCTCGTCGACGGGCTCCCGGCGGGCTTCGCCGACGAGGCGGGCCTGCTCACGTATCTCGCCGCGTCCCACCGCTCGTATGAGCTGACCACGGACCTCGGGCTGATCTCGGGCGTCGGGCCGCGCCTGCGGGGTCACAGCGCGGTCGTGCTGGCCGGCAGCGAGCGCTGGCTGCCGGCGGCCGAGCGCGCCGCGCTGCGGTCGTACGTGACGGCCGGAGGCCACGTGCTGTCGCTCGGCGTCGACTCGCTGCGCCGTGGCGTGACCGTGGCGGGCAACCGCGCCCTGAATCCGACGCCGCCGTCGGCGGCCGATGCGCTCGGCGCCCGCGTGGGCGGTCTGGCCTCGAAGACCGCGGCGCCCGTGACGGTGACCAACGACGGCCTCGGCCTGTTCACGGGCGTGGCGGCGCCGCTCGCGGGATTCCGTGCCTATCAGCCGGTTCTTTCGGTGGCGGCGCCGGGCCGCGTGCAGTCCTCGGCCGGCCCGAGCGCCGGCGCCGCCGCGGCGATCGTCGGCTACGTCCTGCGCACCGGGATCGTGGTCGATCTCGGCGTCCCCGGATTCGGCGCGGCGCTGCCCCGCGACGCCGGGGCGCAGCAGCTGATCGACCGGATCTGGACGGTGGTGGCGAAGTGATGGGGGTTCGCCACCGATCGTGGCTGCCGATCGCTGCCGGCGCGTGCGTGGCGGCGCTCGCGCTCCCCGCCTCCCGGGCCGGGGCGGCGACGCCGACCTGCGATAGCTCGCAGCTGAGCATGCGCGTCGTGACCGGGTTACCGGCAAGCATCATGACCCCTGAGGCTGGCGACCGCGCGTTCGTCGCCCTTGGCCGATCTTCCTGTGCGCGAAGCCGATGCGCATCTACCCGGTGACCTCGAAGCCGGGTCGGTAGCGTCGCGGGCCGCCGCGGCGTTCTGCCATCTGGTCGAGCCGTACCGTTTGCCCTCGTGACCGCTTATCTGAAGCGCCTGGTGAGCTCGCTGGCGGCCTACCAGGTCGCCGACGTGGTCTCGAAATTCCTCGCGGTCCTGCTGCTGCCGGTGTACACGCGGTACATCACTCCCGCGGGCTACGGAGTCGTGGAGCTGCTCGGGAACGGTGTGATCCTGATCAGCATCCTGGTCCGCTTCGGGATGATCGAGTCGTTCCTGCGGTTCTATTACTCCGACGCCGACCGGGAGCGCCGGGATGCCCTGGCGCGGCGGGCAGTCGGGTTCCTGCTCGTGACCACGACAGCCGTGTCGGTCGTCCTCGCCGTGTTCGCGGCGCCGCTGTCGAAGGTGGTCCTCGGCTACCGCGATCCGGCGATCTTCCGGATCGCGGTGCTGGGCCTGTGGGCGTTCACGAACCTCGAGATGGCGTACGCGCTGCTGCGTGTCGACGAGCGCCTGCGCGCGTACGCGACCGCCACGCTGATCAACGTCGGGATCACGATCGGCGCGTCGCTTGGACTCGTGGTCGTGCTCGGGCAGGGCGCGAAGGGGCTGTTGCTCGGCAACTACGGCGCCTCGACGATCGTGCTGCTCGGGGTGTGGTGGACGATGCGCCACCGCCTGGCGCCGCGCCGCCACCAGGGCGTGGAGACGCACGGGGTGCTGTTCCGCTTCGGGCTGCCGACGGTCCCCGCCGAGGCGTCGGTGTACGCGCTCAGCATCGTCGACCGCTACTACATCTTTCATCACGGGGCGAGCGGGCCGGGGCAGGCCGGCCTGTACTCGATCGCGGTCAAGCTCGCCGGCGCGGTCGCCTTCATCGTGCGCGCGTTCCAGTACGCCTGGCCGCCGCTCGCCTACTCGGTCCGCGATGATGCCGAGGCTGCACGACTGTATGGACTCGTGACCACCTACTACCTGCTCGTCAGCGGCCTGGTCGTGGCCGGCCTCGCGCTGCTCGGGCGCTGGGTCTTGCGACTCCTGGCCGCGCCGTCCTTCTTCGACGCCTACAAGGCGCTGCCATGGGTGGCGCTCGGCTGGGCGCTGTACGGCCTGTGGGTGGTGTTCCTGGTGATCGCCGGTCGCGCCAAGGTGACCACGCGCAACTTCCCGGCGGCGATCTGTGGTCTCGCGGTCAACGTGATCCTCTTGCTCGTCCTGGTGCCGGCCTGGGGGATCGCCGGCGCCGGCGTCGCGCTGTGCGGCGCGTATGTGGTGATGATCGGGGTGATGCACCTGTTGACTCGCCGGGCGTTCGCGGCGTCGTTCGAGTGGTCGCGCCTGGCCCAGCTGACGGTGGTGCTCGGCGGCATGTCGCTCGCCGGCGATCTGCTGTTGCCGACGAGCGGATTCGTCGGCCTCGTGACCCGCGCCGCAGTCCTCGCCGCGATGCCGCTGGTGCTGCTCGCCACCGGGTTCACGCATTCGGCGGAACGCGAGCAAGCGCGGGTGCTGCTCGCACGAGCCAGGCGAGGGATTGCCCGTGAGCCGGCCTGAGGTCAGCGTGGTGATGCCGTTCGCCGAGTACGCTGCGCGCGCCGCGGTCGACGCGCTGCTGGAGCTCGACCGGCGCGTCGGCGACGAGCTGATCCTCGCCGACAATTCCGGCCTGGCGGTGGCGCGCGGCGGCGTGGCGGTGATCCGGGCCACCGGCGAACGCTCCCCGGCGCACGCCCGCAACGCCGGCGCGGCCCGGGCCCGCGGTGAGTGGATCCTGTTTCTCGACGCCGACTGCCGCGCGCCGCGGTGGCTGCTCGACGCGTACTTCAGGGCGCCGGTCGCCGACGACGTCGGCGCGCTGGCGGGTGAGGTCGTGCCGCTGCTCGCGGGAGACACGCTCGTGTCCCGGTACGGCTCGGCGCGCAACTTCCTCTCCCAGCAGGCCCACCTGAACCATCCCTACCGCCCCCGCGCGGTGGCGGCCAACCTGCTGGTCCGGCGCGCTGCATTCGAGCAGGTCGGCGGCTTCTACGAGGGCGTCCGGGCCGCCGAGGACACGGACTTCAGCTGGCGCCTGCAGCAGGCGGGCTGGAGGCTCGAGCTCCGCCGCGGTGCCGCCGTCGAGCACCGCTACCGCGCGACGCTGGGCGAGCTCCGCCGGCAGTGGCGGGGCTACGCGGCGGGCCGCGCGTGGCTCGCGCGTCGCTATGACGGCTTCGAGCCCCAGCCGGCGGTGAGGCGGGCGCTCGGCCGGGGGCTGGCGCGGACACATGCAGGGGGCGGCGGTTACGGACCGTCCGGGGCGGGCCAGCCGCGGGGCGCGCCGGCCGTGAGCGCCGGCCCCCTCGAGCGAGGGCGCTACCTCGCGCTCGACGCGCTGCTGTCGGCGGAGGAGCTGGCTGGGCTCACGCTGTCCAACCGCCCCGCGCGGCGCCCGCGGTCAGCGGTCGTCGTCGTCGTCGTCGCCGACCGCTTCCCCGGGCGCGGTGATCCCCTGGTCGAGTTCGCGCGGGCGCTCGAGGGCGCGCGGGTCGAGGCCGCGGCCCGGCCGGAGTCGCCCGACCTGGTGGTGGCCGGCGCGCTCCACATCGACTACCGCGAGGACGACGGGGTCGCGGCGCGGGCGGTCGCGCTGGTGGCGCTCGTCGCACGCCACCCGGTGCGCTCGGTCGGAGACGTGCTGAGCCGCCGGGCGGGCGAGCCTCCGCTGTCGGCGCTCGCCCCCGCCGTCCGGCGGCTCAAGCACGACCCGCACGCCCGGGTGCACGCGCTCGGCGGCTCGGAGACGCAGGCGACCGCCGGCCGGATCGCCCGCCTGGCCGGCCGGCCGCTCGACGAGGCGCCCCGCCGGCGTTGATGCGGATCCGGCGGATCGGGAGCCGGCGTTGATGCGGATCCGGCGGATCGGGAGCCGGCGTTGATGCGGGTCCACATCGTCGACCCCTCGGCGTTCACGCTGGCCTACGACCACGCGCTGGCGGCCGCGCTCGCAGGCGCCGGCGCGGACGTCGAGCTGATCACGAGCCGGTTTGCGTACGGCGATGCCCCCGAGCCCGACGGCTACGCGGTGCGCGAGCTGTTCTACCGGCACGCCCGCGGCGCGCCCGGCTCGCGAGCGCGGCTGGCGGCCAAGCTCGTCGAGCACGTGCCCGGCATGCTCCGCTACCGGGATCTCGCCCGCTCGGCGGATGTCGTGCACTTCCAGTGGCTCGCGGTTCAGGCGGTCGATCGGTATCTGCTCCCGCGCCGGCCGGTCGTCCTGACCGCCCACGACCTGCTCCCCCGCGAGCCTCGCCCGGGCCAGGCCGCGTCTCAGCGCCACCTCTATCACGCGGTCGATGCCGTCGTAGCGCATTCGCAGTACGGCCGCGAGCTGCTGGTCGGCGAGCTCGGCGTCGACGCGGCCAAGGTCCGTGTGATCCACCACGGTGCGTTCAAGCACCTGACGCTCCAGCCATCCGAGCTGCCGCTGCCCGCGGAGCTCGCCGCGGTGGGCGCGCCGGTCGTGCTGTTCTTCGGCCTGCTCCGCCCGTACAAGGGCCTCGACGTCCTGCTCGACGCGTGGCGCGGGATCGAGGACGCCGAGCTGTGGATCGTCGGGCGGCCGCGGATGCCCGTTGAGCCGCTGCGGGCGCGGGCGCCGGCAAACGTCCGGTTCGTATCGCGGTACGTGTCGGACGCCGAGCTGCCGGTCTTCTTCCGCCGCGCCGACGTCGTCGTGCTGCCCTACACGCGCACGGAGCGGTTCGACCAGTCGGGGGTGCTCGCAACCGCGCTCGCGTTCGGCAAGCCGACCGTGGTCAGCGATGTCGGGGGGTTCGGCGAGGTCGCGGCGGCGGGCGCGGCGCGGCTGATCCCGCCGGACGATCCCGGCGCTCTCCACGATGCGCTGGAACGGCTGCTTGCCGATCCGCAGGAGCGCGAGGGGCTCGCCTGGGGCGCGCTGGCCGCCGCCTCAGGCCCGTACTCCTGGCAGCACGCGGCCGGCGAGACCCTTGCCCTGTACCGAGAGTTGGTTGGATAGCCGCGGTGATCGTCGTCGCGCTCGTGTTCTGGCTGTCGGTCGCCCTGATCGCGTATGCCCACGCGGGCTACCCGGTCGTGCTGGGGCTGATCGCGGCGCTGCGCGGCCGGCCGGCGGCGCGACGCGATCGCCCGGCGCCCGACGACGAGCTGCCGCCGGTGTCGGTGATCGTCGCCGCCTACGCCGAGCAGGACGTGATCGCCGACCGCGTCGCCAACATCCGCGCGCTCGACTACCCACGCCGGCTGGTCGAGCTGATCGTCGCCTGTGACGGGTCCCCGGACGAGACCGCCGTGCGGGCCCGGGAGGCGGGCGCGGACGTCGTGCTAGAGCTGCCGCGCGGGGGCAAGATCCGTGCGCAGGACGCCGCCGTGGAGCGCGCGCGCTCCGAGATCGTGGCGTTCACGGACGCGAACGTGACGTGGGAGCCGGACGCGCTGCGGCGGCTGGTGAGCCCGTTCGCCGATCCGCAGGTCGGCTACGTGTGCGGGGAGGTGCAGCTGATCGACGCCCGCGGGTCCAACCAGGAGGGCGTCTACTGGCGCTACGAGCTCGCCCTGCGCGCGCTCGAGTCTCGCGTGCGGTCGGTCACCGGCGGCAACGGCGCGATCTACGCCACCCGGCGCGAGTCCTACCTGGTCGTCGACCCGATCATGGGCCACGACCTGTCGTTCCCGTTCAACATGGTCAAGCGCGGATGGCTGGCGCTGGCCGTCCCCGAGGCGCAGGCGAGTGAGAAGATGGTCCCGACGATCGAGGGCGAGTTCGCGCGCAAGCGCCGGATGATGAGCCATACGTGGCCGATCGTCGTGCGCGGGGGCATGCTGTCGCCCCGCGGATACGACCCGCTGTACGCATTCATGATCGTCTCGCACCGCATCCTCCGCTACCTCACCCCGTTCCTGCACGTGATCGCGCTGATCGCGAACGTCGCGTTGCTCGGGCACGGTTGGGTGTACGTGGCGACGCTCGCGATTCAGGTCGCGGTGCTCCTCGCCGCCGCGCTCGCCGCGGTGGTCCCGGCTCGGGGGCTGCTGATCGCGCGGTACTACGTGCTGGCCACGGCGTCGCCGGCTGCCGGCCTGTGGGACTGGCTCGTGCACGGGACCGCGGCGGGGTGGGAGCCGGCGGAGGGGACGCGGTGAGCGCCCAGCGCGTCCTCGACCTCCTGATCGCGGCTCCGGCGGCACTCCTCACCGCTCCGATCGTCGCCGCACTGGCGATCGCGATCCGGCTCGAGTCGCCGGGTCATCCGATCTACGCGCAGACGCGCGTCGGCCGCGACGGGCGGCTGTTCTCGATCTACAAGCTGCGGACGATGGTCGCCGGCGCGGAGTTCGCCGGCGCCGGCCTGGCGATCGCCGCGGGCGACGACCGGATCACGCGGCTCGGCAACTTCCTGCGCCGCTATTCGCTCGACGAGCTCCCCAACCTCTGGAACGTCGTGCGTGGGGAGATGTCGATCGTCGGCCCCCGCCCGACGCTGGCGGTGCAGGTCGAGCAGTACACCGAGCGCCAGCGGGGCCGGCTCGCGGTCAAGCCGGGGATCACCGGGTGGGCCCAGGTCAACGGCCGGGCGTCACTGCCGTGGTCCGAGCGGATCGAGCTCGATCTGTGGTACGTCGAGCACCGCTCGCTGTGGCTCGATCTGCGGATCCTGGCCCGGACCGCGCGGATGGTGGTCGGCGGCGAGGGGATCTACAAGGGAGAACGAGGCGGATGGACACCCCCGACGTAGCCGTGCTGCTCACGGGCGTGGGCAAGCGCTATGACATCGTCTCGGCGTTCGCCCAGCACGCCACCGTCGTCGCCGCCGACCCGAACCCGCTGGCGCCGGCCCAGTACGCGGCCCACCACCGGCGCTCGGTGCCGCGGATCGAGTCCGCCGAGTACGTGCCCGCACTGAAGGCTCTGTGCGACGAGTTCGGCGTGGGCGCGGTCGTGCCGCTGACGGATCTTGACTTGCACGTTCTGGCCGATGCCCGGGCGGCGGGCGAGCTGCCCGCGTTCGTGCCCGATCCGGACATCGCGCGGTCGACGTTCGACAAGTACGAGACGCACCTGCTGCTCTCGCGGCTGGGTCTGCCGTCCCCACCGACCGTGCTGCCGGGCCATGCCGTCGAGCACTTTCCGGTGATGGTCAAGCCCCGCTGGGGCTCGGGCGCGCGCTCGATCCACCGCGCCGACGACGCGCCGGCGGCGGAGTTCTTCGTCGACTACATCGGCGAGCCGGCGATGGTGCAGCGATACATGGACGGCCCGGAATTCTCGATGGACGTGCTCTGCGACCTCCGCGGGCGGTGCCTGAACGCGATTCCCCGCACGATGATCGAGTCGCGCGGCGGCGAGTCGATCAAGGGCACGGTGATCGCCGACCCGGAGCTGATCGATCTGGGGCGGCGCGCCGCCGAGGCGCTGGGCGTGCGCGGCCCGTGCACCGTCCAGGCGTTCCGCGACAAGGAGATCGGGCTCGGGATCACCGACGTCAACACGCGCTTCGGTGGCGCCTTCCCCGCGCCCATGTACGCCGCCCCGCGCGGGCGCACCTACCCGGAGCTGATCGTCCGGATGGCGCGCGGCGAGGAGATCGAGGCGCACGTCGGGGAGTTCCGCGCCGGCCTGACGTTCACGCGCTACTACTGGCAGCTCGAGCTCGACGAGCGCCTGCAGCCGACCGGGCGGGACATCGTCGACCCGCCAGGACCGCCCGCGCCGCGGTGACGCGTGCTGGAAAAACCGCCATATGCGCGGCAGTTCCAGCAAGGACCCGGGGAGGCGTCGCTCTCAAGCGCCCCAGCACTGGTCGACGAACTGCGCGATCTTCGCGGTCAGGCGCGCCGGCCGGAAGCGCAGCTCGACGATCGAGTTCGCGTCGATCAGCCGGCCGTTGGGGAGCTCGGCGGCGAGCTGGTCGGCATCGGAGAACGGGTGCACGGGGTCGCGCGGATGGCCGATCACGAGCGCCGGCGCCTCGAACGTCCGCCGGACGGTCCGCTCGGGCGCGGTTCGGCCGAACAGGATCCCCTGGAGCACGGCTCCGCTCGGCCCGGGATCCTGCGAGATCGCGTCGAGAAACAGCCCGGCGGCGAACGGGACCGCCTGGCGCGGCACCCGCCTGGCGCCGTGCGCGAGCACCTTCATCGCCGGCTCGCCGAACGTGAGCGCGAACAGCAGGGGCGTGAACGCGGCCGCGCAGGCCGGGATCGCGTTGTCGAGCACCGGCATCTCGATCACCATCCCCCGCAGGCGCTCGGGCGCGACCGAGGCCAGTTCGAGCGTGACGTTGGCTCCGAGCGAAGTGCCGCCCACGACCGCCTGGTCGAGCTCGAGGTGGTCGAGCAGCGCCAGCGCCTGGCGGGCGAACGCCGACATCGAGTACCGCGACATGTCCCGGGGACGGTCGGACGCCCCGTGGCCGAGGAAATCGAACGTGACGACGCGATTCCCCTGCGAGGCGAGATCCCCGGCCAGCGGGGTCTGCATCTTCTGCGAGAGCAGCAGCGCCGGCATCAGCACCGTCGTGCGGGGCCCCTCCCCGTGGATCGTGTAGGCGAGCTTGTGGCCGTCGTGGGCGAAATACGCCATGTCTGCAGAGTATCCCGGATGACTGGCTAGTCAGCCAGGGGCGAACATGTGTACGCTTCGCCGTACGTCGAGGGCCACCACACGAGGAGGACTGTCATGTCAAAAGAGCTG
>Ga0335080_10002578_pt1 | contig 18114 bp, 16 predicted proteins | sample Lox_Sample_34_FD_206720 | JGI IMG/M metagenome (GOLD analysis project Ga0335080, IMG submission 206720) | Soil microbial communities from Loxahatchee National Wildlife Refuge, Florida, United States - Lox_Sample_3.4 | ecosystem: Environmental > Terrestrial > Soil > Wetlands | place: USA...
AGTCGTCATCTGACGACATCACCAAATTCCTTGAAGCCAACAAACTGTCGATTGCGGCGGGACCGATGGCAGGCGGACTCTACAAAGTTCGCGTCTCGGTGACCGGCATCTCAAAGGGTGAACTCGCCCGCATCGTGAAGAAGTTGCAGGAAGACAAGGTTGTCGGCTTCATCGCCGCGACCGAGTGAGATGCCCGGCGGCTGCAACAACGAATCCTTGCGGCTCTTGTCGGTGAAATACCTTATGGATTGCCGGGTCAAGCCCGGCAATGACGGGTAAACACTTGCGATCGCGATGCAATGCTGCCAGTTGTGGCGAAGGACAGCCTCGGAGCCATGATGACCGCCACTGAGCCGCCAATAACGATATCGCTGCGCGTGACGCGCAACGATGAGATTGCCGACGGAATCCATCTCCTTGAATTTCGCGATCCGGACGGCCAACAGCTGCCGGAATTTTCCGCGGGCGCCCATATCGCTGTCCGGGTGCCGAACGGGTTGTTGCGCAAATATTCATTGTGCAACGATCCGGTCGAACGTGATCGTTATCAGATTGCTGTCAAGCGCGAGATCAACGGCCGCGGCGGATCGTGCAACCTGATCGATAATGTGAAAGCCGGCGACGAGCTGCCAGTAGCTGCGCCGGTGAACGACTTCGGCCTGCCGCAGCGCGCGCAGGATTTTTTGTTTATTGCCGGCGGCATCGGTGTGACTCCGATCATGGCGATGATTCGGCAGGTTGTCGCGGAGGGAAAACGCTTTCGCCTGTTCTACTGCTCGCGTTCGCCGGAAACGACAGCGTTCCGCGACGAGTTGAGCGCGGCGCAATTCAAGGACGCGGTCACCATTCACTACGATCAGGGCGACGCATCGCGGTCGCTCGATTTACGACCGATTCTGGCCGAGCGAAAAAATCGAGAGCATCTCTATTGTTGCGGACCACGCCCGCTGATGGAGGCGGTGCGTGCCATGACGGATCACTGGTCGCCGACCGCCGTGCATTTCGAGGCATTCAGCGAGGCAGAAACACATAAAGTGGACGACAAGCCGTTCAAAGTGCGGCTGGCGCGTTCAAATGCGGTGCTCGACGTTCCGACCAGCAAGACGATCCTCGAGGCTTTGCGCGACCATGGCCTCGACGTCCCAAGCTCCTGCGAAACCGGCACCTGCGGCACCTGCCGGACCAGATTGCTGGTGGGTGAAGTCGATCACCGCGACCTCGTGCTTGCCGAGCACGAACGCAAGGACACTGTCATGATTTGTGTCTCGCGTGCGCGGGGCGATGAGATCACCATCGATCGTTGAGCGACTGCTTTATTCCTGGATCACGCGCAAATAGGCGCGCACCGCACGCGCATCGTCGGCACTGAACTTGAAATCCGGCATGTCGGGATGGCCCGTCGAGATTCCGCGCTCAAGCGTACGCGGAAACTCGTCAAGATCGATTTTGCGGCCGAGCGTACGAAACGGCGGGGCATCAGGATGCCGGCCCTTTCCTTTCGTACCAATCGCGTGGCAGCGCGCGCAGAATTCCGCCGCCAACGCCTGACCGTGACTGACCGGATCCTGGGCCTGCGCGCCTGAGCCGGCCGCGAACAGCGCGACCGGCAGCGAGAAGATGATCGGCAGTCGTTTCATCGTGATATCTTCATCAGGAGAATGTGGCGCGCCGGAAGGGATTCGAACCCCTGACCCCCAGATTCGAAGTCTGGTGCTCTATCCAGCTGAGCTACCGGCGCTTGGAGGGTAAGGGCGGTGCCCGAAGAGATTCGAACTCCTGACCCCCAGATTCGTTGTTTGGGGCACTCAACTCATCCTGCTTAACCGTGCTCAATCAAGAACGCGATACCTACTTCAAAGATATGGTCAACCCGGCCACACTGACGGACGCCTCCAGGCCAACCTGTTTTCCTTCCAATTGCAGAACGACGCCCCTCGAATTCCGCAGTACAGCTGTTTTTGCGCCGCCCGCGACTGCGATCCCGGTAGAGACAGCCGAATAAGTGCCGGCGATGTCCGCCGCATACCGCAGATTGGAGGCGGTGCCAACCAAGCGCATGCCTGACGCGCCAATGGTGCCGGCGCTAACGCCACGGATGCGCAGCCGGTATCGGTGGTGATGAAAGATCAAGGTGCCGGAGCCGCCTGCGGCACCTACGACGAGTCCAACCTTGGCGAGTTTAATCTCTACAGCACCGGTGTCAGCGTTGGAGCGCGAGGGCACGCCCGCCAGCAGGACCGCCGCCAGCACAATAGCCGCGTATGATTTCGTTGCATGAAAGACAGTGGGTATTTTGGCCTGCGGACATCCGCGCATGTCAATGTCCACTGAACACCAGCGTCTGGAACGGAAGTATTAGCGCCTGCAGCCGTAAAATTATAGCGTGTACAAGAGCAAGCGCATCCACAGCATGCAAAGCGAGAGCCCGTAAGGTGCCGGTGTCTTTTGCCGCGATTATGTCGTGGTTGTTGGAATAGGCATTGGCGATGCAGCTGCTGCCCGGCGTCACTCCCTCGAGCCCGCCCTTGAAAAGAGGCTCGAGAAATACAAGAAGCGTGCCCGGCCGCGTCACCTGTTGCGCTTCCAACAATTGCTCACCGCCGCGAAACTGGCCGGCGGCGATGTAGTCCTGCACGCCGGTCACCACCATTGGGATGATCGTAAATGGCTTGGACACGCAGGTGACCTCTGCGGCCATGCCCACCTTCATGACCTGCGCCTCGATCTGCCCGAACCCGGCCTGCAAAGTTCGCTCACCGGCTCCCTCGGGGATTAGAACGCCGGCCGGGCGCATCAGTGGATTGACGACGTCGCCGACGCGCAAAAGGAACTGCTCGACTCGCCCGTTCACTCCCGCCCGGATCACCGTCTTATCGAGCTCGACCTGGGCCTGGGCCAGCTCGGCCTGGGCGCTCGCTTTCTCCGCAGGCAGAAGCGTAGATATCCGCTCCTCGGTGCCCTGCTTCGCCGCGGTTGCGGCGGCGATCGCACCGAGCTGACCCCGCTCGCGTTCCTGCAGGCGCTCGATCTCGCGGAAAGGAACGTTTCCCGGATTGCGTCGATACAGCTCCTGTTTCGTCTCGAGTTCATCGACCGTCTGCTGGTGCGCGCTCTTGGCCTCCTGCAGCTGGCCTTCGGCTTTCGCCACGTCCGCCCGCGCTACCAACATTTGGGCGTCGATCTCCGCGATCTTGCGCCGCGCCGATTCGACCGCGGCCTCCTGCTTCGAGCTGTCCAGCCTGAAAATCTGAGCACCCTTCGTGACGGGACCGCTCACCCCGAGGTTAACTTCGGCGACGCGGCCGTTCGTTTCTGGAAGGATCGGAATCGTCCGGAAGAAAAGCGTCACGTTTGTCGTGGACGGGTGATTGTAGAACACGGTGGTAATCAAGAGCACGGTCAGAATGAGACAACCGGTGATGCCCCACCGCAGCTCGTACCACACCGAATAGAAAGTTATCTCCTTTCCCAGCCGCTTGCCCTGGACATAGCGGCGATAGAGATAGTCTGGAAGGAGTGTGACCAGCGAGCAGAGAAGCATCTCAAGCATGGTCAAGCTCCTTTCTGCCGCCTACGGCGCGCGCGGGTTTTCGTGACGCAGCGACCGCATCGTCGAAGTGGCCGGCGTCTGCCGCATGCGTCGACTCGCGGGGGTCCGGCACGCCTTCGGCGCCCGCGCCGGGTTTCACGCCGGCGATCCGCTCGACCGAGCCCGCGATACGGCCAAGGAAGCCGCTGAAGTTTGGGAGATCGACGAACGCCAGCAGCAGCGCTGCGATCCAGAAAATATGCATGTGCGTGAAGAGAGCAATCAGGCCGAGGATCGCAACAATTTCGAACTGCACTTTTTGGCCCTTGTGCGCGACCTGCTCGGGCAGCGAATGCAGGCGTAAGTACAGGACACCGAAACCCACGACGGACGCGCCAAGGATTAGAGCCGTAATGACCATGAGCACGTCGGTCTCGCCGGGCGCGGTGATGAATGCCGGCAAATGGTGAGTAGCGGCGGGATTTAGTTGCTCAGCCATATGGAAATCCTACCACCACATTGCGAGCTAGCGCAAAAACGCAGAACGCGACGCCTATCGGCGGCGATTCCGGTCATGAACGTGTCAGGACGCTTTGGCCTGTGGTTTCTTTGTGACTTCGCGAAGGCTGCCAAGTCCAAACAATCGTGCAACTTCACCCATTCGTTTCTTGTCCTCGGCAGTCATTTCACCCCGCGCGCTCATCAGCTGGTTGATCAGTCCATACGCCTTTTCGCGGGCCTCGGCATCGGGGGGTAGCATCGATGGAATTGCCGCGAGAGCCGCTTCCTGGTCGATCAACAAGATGTTGAACTGCTCGCGCACGAGCGCTTTGAAATCCGCGACTGACATATCCCCGTGCGCCTCGCGAATGCGGCGGGCCATTTCAAAACCGCGTTCGTCGACGGCCGCTCGATTCATACCGACATAAATGAGAGCACGGACGATGGCCGTGCGGAGACCGCCGACCGGTATGCGGGATCTCAGCTCTTCGATTCGTTTTTGCAGCAGTTCTTCGTGCAAGAGATTCTTCGGCGCTTTCCGCAGACGCTGTGTTTCGGCGGGGTCGATTCCGACCGCAGCTTGCAACGCCGATGAACCATAGATCGCGAGGAACGCCTGCTCGGCCATTTTTTCGCTTGCTTCGCGCCAGGAATCGAGCGCGGAGACAATCTGGTTTGAAAAATTTTCCTGCATTGCCACAAACGGGTTGTCCGCTGAAACTGGCCGTCGATTCTTGCGAATTTGCTCCGCGAGCGAAGCGATCGGGGCCATTGCCGGATTTTGATCGGAAAATATTTCATATTGCAGGCGCAGGGGATGCATTTGCCGCATCCCGTCTGCGACCGGCGCGCTGACCGCTGCCCGCACCATGGGCTGCACAAACGTGCGATAAAGCGCGAGGTTTATTTCAGAAACGCGCGCCGCTGTCGCGAAACGACGCTCGTCGGCGATGTCATTCCCTCCAAGCGCGCGGATGTCCTCCAGCGTCCTTGCTTCGCACCGCATGACCCAATTTCCGAACGCCAGGTCCGGATTGGCGGTGTCAACTGTCTTGTCTTCGAAAATCGCCTCATAGAGCCCAGGTGGGAGAGTGTCGATCAGGTCGATATTGCTTGAAAACTCTCCATGTTGCTTCTTGGCAACGCCGCTGGAAACGAAGATGCCAAGATGGCCTATGGTTTCATGGATCGTATAGACGATGGTCTGTCCGTTCGCGCGAATGTCGTCGACACTGTCATAGAGATCAAGAATCCATCCGAGAGCCTGTTGCGGCGGCGTGACATTGTCGCCTTTAGAGCAGAACACGACGATTGGAGAACGGATGTTACGAAGGTCGATCGTGGTTCCATCCGGCGTCTTGATGCGTCCGGCAGCCAAATTGTTGCCGATAAACAGCTCATCGACAATGAATTGAATTTCTTCCGCGTTTAAATTGACGTGGCCACCCCACCATTTTTCGAACCCCAGATAGCGAGGAGCCTCTGTGTCGATCTTCGAATAAAGATTGTATTGTTTGGTCCACAGCGTATTTGCCGGGTTCTGGTTCTCGAAATTCTGCACCAGCCAGGCGCCGTCAAACTTGCCGTGGCCAAGATCGCTCGCAAGCGCGGTCAGCCAGCTGCCGCCCAGTAACCCGCCCGAATAGCGCATGGGATACTTCCCGTGCACGCCAGCCCAGTACGAGAGTGGCGATCCGGCAATAATGATCGGTCCAAATAATTCCGGGCGAAGGGCTGCGACCATCATGATGGCCCAGCCCGCCTGACAATTTCCGATAACGCAAGGCTTGCCACCGGCCCCGGGATGGGCGGCCGCAACCTTTTCGATGAAGATCGCTTCAGCGCGAGCGATGTCCGCAATCGTCTGTCCGGGAACGGGATCCGGAAGGAAGCCGACGAAATAGCACGGATGGCCGGCCTTGAACGCCACGCCGATTTCGCTGTCGGCCTTGAAGCCGCCAATTCCCGGCCCATGCCCAGCACGTGGATCAACGACGATAAAAGGCCTCAGCTTGGCATCGATTTCGACTCCGGCGGGCGGGATGATGCGCACAAGCGCGTAGTTGACCGGCCGTTCCAGGGTGCGTCCGTCAATCAAAAGTTCGGCTTTATAATCGAGAACGTGCGGTGCCACTTCCGCCATATGTTCGCAATACTGGTTTCCGCGCTGACGCATCACATCCCAGAACAAGACACCGCGCTGGAAGGCGTCGATTGCGTATTCCATCGTCGGCGCGAACGGGCCGAACGGGGTCCAACTCAGCTTGGGTGAAGGCGTGCTTTTTTGAACTGATGTCATTGCTGAACTCCTTCCTGCATGCCGTGGCGTCGCCCCGCCAGGGCACAAGCTTCAGTCAGTGATGTGATAGCCCCCATCGACATAGAGCGTTTCACCGGTAATGAGCCGCGCTGCGTCGTGCGCCAGAAAAGCGGTCGCGGCTCCCACGTCTTCAATGCTGACGAGGCTGCGCGTGGGCGCTTTCGCTTTGGCTTTGTCGAGCAAGGCGTCAAATTCGGGGATGCCGGATGCCGCTCGAGTCGCGAGCGGGCCCGGAGAGATCGCATGCACGCGAATGCCCTTTGGGCCGAGCTCTGCGGCAAGATACCGCACCGCGCATTCGAGCGCCGCTTTGGCGACGCCCATAATATTGTAGTTCTTCACCACCATCTGGCTGCCGTAGTACGACATCGTGAACAAGGTGCCGCCCTTGCGCATCAGTGGTTCGGCGAAGTGCGCCATGCGGATAAAGGTCCAGCATGACACATCCATGGTTGTCGCGAAGCCCTCCCGCGATACATCGACCACGCGCCCCTGCAGCGCTTCCTTCGGCGAAAAAGCGATGGAGTGAACCAGAAAATCGAGCTTGCCCCATTCCTTGGCAATCCGTTCAAAGACAGCTTCCATCTGGCCTGCCACGCTCACGTCGAGCGGCATGAAGATTGGAGTTTCCAGTGCGCGGGCGAGAGGCTCGACGAACTTTTTGGCTTTGTCGTTGAGATAAGTGACGGCCACCTCTGCGCCGAAGGCTCGGAAAGCCTTCGCGCAACCCCAGGCAATCGACTTGTCGTTGGCGATGCCAACGATAAGGCCCTTTTTTCCCTCCAGGAGCTTGGCCTTCACAGCGGGGATCGTCGGCGCAGCGGTCTTATTCATGTGAATCTCCACGTGGCGTCCGAAATCTGTTCGATTGCAGGCCGATCACCCGCTGTCATTTCAATGAACGGCGATTGAGACATTAAAGGGATACAAGCATAGACGCCTTCTCGACTATTTTCACAAAGTTGTAACCGCAGGACGACGACGGATGCTTTGATCTACATCACCGTCCGCCGGGTAGCCTCGTTTCGGCCTGGAGCCGAGATCGGAAATGTTGGCTTTTTGCGAAGAAACCCGCCGCAGGTAACCTTTTGCCCTTCCCCGGACAACAGGTGCACTTTGGCATGTCTCCCCCACCCCTCCACAAGGCAGCATTCGAGCGGTACGATGCACGGCCTCATGGCGAGTAGCGTTCATAAGGAGATGTGCGTATGGCGACCGAAACTGACGATGTTTTGCCAACCGCATTGGACTGCCGCAAGAAGAGCGCGGAGATGGAGGCCGAAAAAGCCAGCGAGTACATGCGCAAGCTCAAGATCGTCGAGGCCGAGAAAAAGGAGTTGCTTGATCGGCTGGCCAAGCCTTCCGGCGTAAGCGATGAAGAGCGCATGAAGCGAGCGGCCGCCATTATCAAGCGCGCCGTGAGCAATGGTTTGACAGAAGTCGAAGTGGGGCGGTTCTCGAACAATTTGTTTACGGACAAGGGACGCGCCATCAACCAGCAGGAACCCGGTTGGGAAAACACGCTCACCGGCCTGCCACAGGAGCTTTATCAATTCTGGAAGGTGCATCTGCAGCCACGCGGGTACCGCGTGAAGTACCAGATCGCCGAGTGGCCGAACGGCATGCCAGGGGACATCAGCATGACGCTGGTCTGGAGTTGAGCGCTGCTGCGTCACGGAGTGATATCACATGGCCAAGCACAAAAAGGAAAAAGAACACAAAAACGGCAAGATGAAACGAAAGCTCTATGAAAAAGAGCTGCTCAAGCTTCAGATTGAGCTCTGTTATCTTCAGGAATGGGTCAAGGCCAAGGGACTAAAGATCATCATTGTCTTTGAGGGGCGTGATGCCGCCGGCAAGGGCGGCACAATCAAAGCGCTGACCGAACGAGTGAGCCCTCGCGTTTTTCGTGTCGTAGCGCTCCCCGCGCCTTCCGACCGCGAAAAGACGCAGATGTACATCCAGCGCTACGTCGAGCGGTTTCCCGCGGCCGGCGAAATCGTCATCTTCGACCGCAGCTGGTACAATCGCGCGGGTGTCGAGCGCGTCATGGGGTTCGTGGATGAGGAAAAATGCAAACGCTTTCTGGAACTGTGCCCCGAGGTCGAGCGACACATCATCAATAGCGGCATCACGCTGATCAAGATCTGGCTGGAAGCCAGTATGAAGGAGCAAGAGAAGCGGTTTGCCGCTCGCGTTGAAGATCCGCTCCGGCAGTGGAAACTGAGCCCCATGGATGTGGAATCCTATTCACGCTGGTACGATTACTCCCGTGCACGCGACGTAATGCTCAAAGAAACCGACAGCAAGCACGCGCCTTGGTACATTGTCCGCTCGGAAGACAAGCGCCGCGGCCGCCTCAATTGCATCGCACATATTCTGAGCACCATTCCCTACAAGAAAATCCACCGGCCGAAAGTCAAACTGCCCAAACGATCGAACAAAGGCGCTTACGACGACCGCGCAACTTTAAAGGGTCGTCGCTTTGTGAAAGAGCTGTTTTAAACAGCGCCAAGCATGGCCGCGATTGATGTGTGGTTCTCAATTTTCTCGTGCTCGGAGCCGCCACACAAGCGTGACCTGCCTAGACAAGCTTGATTGTCGACGATGCTCGATGCGGCGAAGTATTCGGCGAAGGAGCGCCTGCGTGATGGGCGTACGGTCGAAATCCGCGCTCTCGCGCCGGATGACAAGGCCGGTCTGTTAGCCGCTGTTGATCATACCAGCTCCCAGTCGATGTACCGCCGTTTCTTCGGCGCAAAGCGTGAATTTTCGGAGAAAGAAACTGCATTCTTTCTAAACATCGACTTTGTCAATCATGTCGCGCTTGTCGCGGTCGTCGAAGAAGCGGGCCGTGCCGCTATCGTCGCCGGCGGCCGCTATATCGTCCAGCGACCTGGCACGGCAGAAATTGCCTTCGTTGTGATCGATGACTACCAGGGTCAGGGCATTGGCGCGGCGTTGCTGCGGCATCTGGCCATGCTTGCGCGCGACGCCGGCCTAAAGGAGTTCACCGCCGAAGTATTGCCGGAAAACATCCCGATGCTGAAGACGTTCGAGAAAAGCGGGCTGCAAATGAGCACGAGGCGCGAGCCAGGCACCGTGCATGTCGCGCTTCAGCTCTGTTGATCAGGATTGACCGAATGATTTGCAATGCCGACTGACAAACTGGTCCAGGCAAAACTGAAAACACCGCGGGCGGCCGCTATCGCGGGAATAGTCTTTTCCGTGCTGTTTGTCGCCGCGTTCTCGATGCTGCGCATTTCCGTTCCAAGCGACCCCGCCGAACCCGGCGAGTGGCTCAAGACCAGCTCGAGATTGGTCAGTTTTGCGCTCAACCTTCTCCCGTTCGCCGGAATTGCATTCCTTTGGTTTGTCGGAGCATTGCGTGACCGCCTTGGCGCCCTTGAAGACCGTTTCTTTGCAACGGTGTTTCTGGGGAGCAGTCTGTTGTTTCTGGCTATGCTTTTCGTTCTGGCGGCCGTCGTCGGCGCGATCATTCTGACTTTTGCTGCGGATTCCCAGGCTCTGACCAGCGTCCCGACATTTCAGCTGGCCCGCACGCTCAGCTATAACCTGGTGAATATTTACCTGATCAAGATGGCGGCCGTGTTCATGTTCTCGACTTCGACCGTCATCATGTACACCGGCATCGCGCCCCGCTGGGTCGCCTATCTTGGGTTCGTTCTCGCGCTGCTGCTCCTGTTCGGCAGTTCGTATTTTTCTTGGGTATTCGTAGCTTTCCCTTTCTGGGTATTCCTGATCAGCATCTGCCTCTTGACCGACGAATTTCGTCGGCGGCTCCGGATTTCAGGCACGAAGGCCTGAAAACTCTTTTACTGCGTCTTCTCTATGCCTGAGGCGCCCCCCAGTCCCTGCGCATCTCCCACGCGGGCAAGGGCAAGGTCCTCGGGATAGCGAAAGTGCTCTTCGATCGCACGGTCCAGCAATTGCAATTCTTTCTGCAGAGCGGGATGTCGATTCTCCGGTAATGTCTGAACCAGGTTTTCGATCATCGCGCGCAGCCGCCGGGCAATCTGCATATTTTGCGCGCCGCAGTGACGTATTTCGGTGAATGCGAGATGCACAAAATCGCGCCAATTCGGCGTTCGAAAAATCACTATCAGCTTTCCAGTTTTATCGAGGATCTCGTCGGTGCGCAGGTTCTTGTTTCCGGCTTTCCGGAGCAAGCGATGCAGCTGGTCGATTGCAATTACAGCTGTTGTCGGATCATTGATAGCGGGTGACAGAGCCTTGAGCGCGATGTCGACGATAATCCGGAAGGCGAAGGTCGGGTCCTGTTCCAACGTTCGCTCCGGCCCGAACGCAACGGTTGACTTCAGCCTTCCCTCGTCGAGCAAGGCAGCCCCACCATACAAATTGAACAACGGCTCGTCGGTCGCAATAAAATCTCCGACCTGCGGAACGAATTCGATTACGCCGCCGGAACCCTCCGCTTCGGCCACAAGCTCGTTCACATTGGCCGCGAGAACGATTTCCGACGTGCCCCGGTGCTCAATGGACCGCGTCGGTTTTCCAAGCTTGAAACGGTCACGGTTCGATTGCGTAGGATCCAGGTTCGGGTCCGGGTAAACGCTGTCAATGACCGCAATCCCGGCCTTGCCAACGTGGCTCACGATGCTGATCGGGCGCAACAATCGCGCGGCATAATCGATCAGAAAAAGAAATGCCGCGAAGCACAGGATTCCGAGGCAAGCGGCGACGAATATGACGAGTTGAAAAACATCGTCCTGCATCCTATTCCGCGCGCTGACCGCGAACAGCAGCGTAAAAATGAAAAGGCCGGTCGTGTACCTGACAACGTTGTTTCGGACCAATATGGTGGCGATGATGCGGGGAGTCAGTTGTCCACTTGCGACCTGGAGGGCAACAAGGAGCGAGCCAAACGTAAAAACGACAAAGCTGAGCGTCGCTGTAATGACGGTGTTGAGCATTGCCTCGGCGCCGGATGCGCCGAAGTCGAGAAACCGCCAACCTAGCCAGGCATCCAGGCGGTGCAGTACGCGTGTTGCGACAAGTGCGAAGGGAATCGCAATAAGTGGAACGAGCCAGAGTGAAGATCTGAAATGGTCTTTGAGATAGTACGTTTGCTTCCAATACATGAGCAGCCCCCGCCCACAGCACAGATCCAGCAGAACTTATCCTGTAGCGGTCCTGGGTGCGGCGCGTTGGATCAAAAGCAGTTCCAGCGTGTGTCGCGCGATCATCAGCTCTTCGTTTGTCGGGATGACATAGACGGGAACGCGGCTGTCTTTTTTCGATATCAGTGTTGCACCTGCGTTGTTCGCGGCGGCGTCGAGACCGATCCCAAGCCAAGCGAGGCGCTCGGCAATGCGTGCGCGCATCGTCGGCGAGTTTTCACCGATGCCGGCCGTGAAAACGAACGCATCGAGCCCGCCGAGCGCGGACGTCAGCATGCCGACATAGAGTCCGGCCCGATAGGCGAAATAGTCTAGCGCAAATGCTGCTTTTGGATCCTTGCTGTCCTGGAGCTCGCGTACGTCGTTGCTGATTCCGGAAAGCCCCTTTAGCCCGGATTCCTTGTAGAAAAGGTCCTGGACCGCCGCTGGGCTCATCCCTTTTTCGGCTATCAAGTAAAGCACGACGCCGGGATCGAGCTGGCCCGGGCGCGTACCCATGGGCAATCCGTCGAGAGCGGTGAATCCGAGCGTACTTTCGACGCTTCGCCCGCTCGCAAGAGCGCACATTGAAGCGCCGCTGCCGAGATGCGCGACGATCACGCGACCCTTCGCAATGTCCGGCGCGACCTGCGGAAGGCGCTGGGCGATGTATTCGTAGGAAAGTCCGTGGAAACCGTAACGCCGCACGCCCTCCATGTAGAAGCTTTCCGGCAATGCGTAATAGTCCGCCAGCGCGCCGTGTCCGCGATGAAACGCGGTGTCGAAACAGGCGACCTGCGGCAACTCCGGACGGCGGTCAAGAAGCGTCCGGATCGGAGCAAGGTTGTTCGGTTGATGCAGCGGCGCCAGCGAGACGTAGCGTTCAAGCTGCGCCGCGACCTCCTGGGTTACGCGCACTGGCCGATCGAAGTCGGGACCTCCGTGAACAACCCGATGTCCGACGGCGAGAAGATCGACCTTCTGCGTGCTGCGCAGCCATTCCCCCGCGACCTGGATCGCGGCGGGCAGATCCGGGATTTTGTCGGCACTGTATGTCTGGTCGATCAGGGACTTTTTGTCCGCGCCCTCGGCCCTCAGGCGCGGACGGCTGCCGACCCCATCGACCTGGCCTTTGACCAGGCAGTCAAGCTCGCCACCCGCGCCGCTGATTGCAAACACCTGGAATTTGAGGCTCGACGATCCCGCATTGACGACAAGAATGGCATCCATGGCGGCTACACCGCCGTGACGGTCGCTTGACGACGGCGCGCATCGGCATAGAGCACGGCAACCGCACAGGACGCCATGCGCGTGCGCACCGAGTCGGCGCGCGATGTCAGGATGATAGGCACGCGGGCGCCGAGTACGATGCCTGCGGCATCGGCATTCGCCATGAATGAAAGGTTCTTGGCCAGCATGTTGCCGGCTTCGAGATCGGGAACGACAAGAATCTGGGCGCGACCTGCAACCTCGGACTTGATGCCTTTGATCTTGGCCGCTTCCGGATCGATCGCATTGTCGAAAGCAAGCGGGCCATCGAGGATGCCGCCGGTGATTTGCCCGCGGTCGGCCATCTTGCACAGGGCCGCTGCATCGATCGTGGACGGTATCTTTGTTGTGACGGTCTCGACCGCAGAGAGAATGGCTACCCGTGGCGTCCCGAGACCCGTCTGCGTCCAGAGATCGATCGCGTTCTGCACAATGTCGCGTTTGACGTCGAGATCGGGAAAAATATTGATAGCAGCATCGGTGATGAACAGGGTCTCCGGATATGTCGGCACATCCATCACAAAGACGTGACTGATACGCCGGGCGGTACGCAGGCCTGTCGTCGAGGACGTCACCGCGCGCATCAGCTCATCGGTATGCAGGCTGCCCTTCATCAGGAGTTCGCCCATGCCCGCCTTGACGAGCTCAACGGCCTTGGCTGCGGCCGCATCGCTGTGCGGCACGTCGATAATTTCAATGCCGTCCAGATTCAATTTGTGAGCGCGTGCGACTGCTGCGATCTTCCCCGCCGGGCCAACCAGAACAGGTACGATAATGCCGATCTCCGCCGCTTCGAGCGCACCGCGCAACGACGTCTCATCGCACGGGTGAACGACAAGGGTCTTGGCAGCCTCGACTCCCTTGGCCTTTGCGATCAGCCGTTCGTATTTGGCGTGAGGCTTTGCACTGCCTTGTTGCGCTGCGGAGGAAATTGCCATCGCCCTTCTCCTTGAACCACAGATTCGCGTTCGCGAATCCAACGCCAGATCGCGCTCCAATTTTCCAAGTTGAATACTAGCGCGGACCCCATCGATCGCGTTGATTCACGTCAAAGGGTCGCACCAGTGCAAGTGTATACACTCGTGAAACGGGGCGCTACGATTAAAAAAAGCCATAACGCCAGTGTGACAGACGCCCAGTAGGGAGAAATCGCTATGAAAGGTAGCGCTGCGCTTGCAAAGGAAGTCGAGACCAAAGGTGGCGAGGATCCGTGGCGCGGCTTTAATCCCGGCGACTGGCGGACCTCGATCAACGTTCGGGATTTTATCGTTCGCAATGTGACGCCTTATACCGGCGACGAAAAATTTCTCGCGCCGGCATCCGCCAAGACAAAAGCGGTCTGGGCAAAACTGCAGCCATACTTCCAGGAAGAACGAAAGAAAGGCGTCCTCGCCGTCGATGCTGAGACGCCTTCCACAATGCTGGCGCACAAGCCAGGGTATATCGATCGACAGAACGAAGTTGTCGTAGGTCTGCAGACAGATCAGCCCTTCAAGCGTGCGATCTTCCCGTTCGGCGGTCTGCGCATGGTTGAAGCGGGCCTCAAGGCCGCGGGCTTCGAAGCCGATCCGCAGGTCCACGAAGCATTCACGAAATATCGAAGATCACATAATGACGGTGTGTTTGACGCGTACACGCCGGAGATCATGCGATGCCGGAGATCGGGAATTGTTACCGGGCTTCCGGATGCTTACGGCCGAGGACGCATTATCGGCGACTACCGTCGCGTCGCTTTGTATGGCGTCGATCGATTGCTTGAGGTGAAGCAGATTGAGCGCGCACAGATCGACGACATGTGGCCCACCGATGAGGTGATCCGCCAGCGTGAGGAATTGGCCGAGCAAATTCGCGCACTCAAAGATCTCGCCGCAATGGCAAAACTCTACGGCTTTGACATTTCCCGGCCTGCGACCAATGCGGGCGAGGCCGTTCAATGGACTTACTTTGCATATCTCGGCGCCATCAAAGAGGCCAACGGCGCGGCAATGTCGATCGGACGCATTTCCTCGTTCCTCGACATCTACATCGAACGCGACATTCGCGAAGGCAGGCTGGACGAGGCCGGGGCCCAGGAGCTGTGGGACCAGCTCGTGCAAAAGCTCCGTATCGTCCGTTTCCTCCGTACGCCGGAATACGATGCGCTGTTTAGTGGTGATCCCTACTGGGCGACAGAATGCGTGGGAGGGATGGACCTCGACGGCCGCACGCTCGTGACCAAGAGCAGCTATCGCATGCTGCATACTCTCTACAATCTGGGTCCGGCGCCCGAGCCGAACATCACTGTGCTCTGGTCGAAGCACTTCCCGGCTACATTTAAGCGCTATTGCGTCAAAGTCAGCCGCGATACGTCGTCGCTGCAATACGAAAACGACGACCTGATGCGCCCGTTCTGGGGAGACGACTACGGTATTGCGTGTTGCGTGTCGGCGATGAAGCTCGGCAAGCAGATGCAATTCTTCGGCGCGCGCGTCAATCTTGCCAAAGCGCTTCTTTACGCAATCAATGGCGGCCGTGACGAGATCTCAGGCGACCAGATCGCGCCACCCACGCCCCCGGTGAGCGGCGAATTTCTCGACTATGACGAGGTGATGAAGAAATTCGACACAACCATGGAATGGCTCGCTCGCACTTACGTGCATGCGATGAATTGCATCCACTACATGCACGACAAGTATTTTTATGAGCGACTCGAAATGGCGCTGCACGATCGCGACATTCTGCGCACGATGGCCTTCGGAATTGCCGGCCTGTCGGTCGTCGCCGACAGTCTTAGCGCCATCAAGTACGGGAAAATCCGCGTCATTCGCGATGATAAGGGCCTGGCCGCGGACTACAAGAACGAAGGCAACGCCAACATTCCGCAATTCGGCAACAACGACGATCGCGTTGACAAAATAGCGTCCGATCTTGTCACGAGCTTCATGCAGAAAATCCGCAAGCATCCGACGTACCGGAATGCGACGCACACCCAAAGCGTGCTGACCATCACCTCGAACGTCGTCTACGGCAAGGCCACCGGCAATACGCCCGACGGGCGCCGCAAGGGCGAACCTTTCGGGCCGGGGGCGAACCCCATGCACGGCCGCGACAACCACGGCTGGCTTGCGTCGTGCCTGTCGGTTGCGAAGCTGCCTTATAAGGATTCTCAGGACGGCATCAGCTACACCGTTTCTGTTGCCCCGCAGAAGGCACACTTGTCCGAAAGCCAACTTGTGGATGAGGCGACCAAGGCCTTCGACGTTTATTTCGATCATGGCGGGTTCCACATGAACCTTAACGTTATCGACAAGGAAACGCTCGAGGACGCGATGAAGAACCCAGACAAGTATCCGCAGCTCACAATTCGAGTGTCTGGCTATGCGGTCAACTTCGTCCGGCTGACGCCGGAGCAACAGAGAGATGTGATCAGCCGCACGTTCCACGGCCAGATCTGAACGAGCGAGCGCGATGTCGACCCTCGGAACCCTGGAAGCCGGTAGTCGGTATGACCTGCGCGTTGGCATTTCGCCGGACGCTCCGGATGAGGTCCAGTTCAAGGACGACAACGAGGGCGCATTCGGCTACGCACACTCTTACGAAACATCGTCGCGTTATGATGGGCCGGGTTTGCGCGTTGTACTGTTCTTGTCAGGTTGCCTGCTACGTTGCACGTATTGTCATAACCCGGACACCTGGCATCTCAAGGACGGGACCTATGTCTCGGCGCAACAGGTGCTCGACCGTCTTGCCAGCTTCGCGTCTGCCATCAAGGCCCTTGACGGCGGCCTGACCATTTCGGGCGGCGAGCCGATGGTACAGCTCGCCTTCACGAAACGGATATTCGCTGGTGCCAAGAAATTGGGCCTTCACACCGCCATCGAAACGTCGGGCTTCATGGGCGACCGGGCGGATGATTCTTTCCTGTCGGTTGTCGATTTGGTGCTGCTCGACATCAAAAGCTCAAATCCGGATACCTATCGCAAGGTCACCGGCCGCGACCTGGCCCCGACACTGCGGTTTGCCCAGCGCCTTGCATCGATTGGCAAGCCCGCTTGGGTGCGGTTTACGCTCGTGCCCGGTCAGACGGATGATCCTGCCAATGTCGAAGGCATCGCCAAATTTGTCGCGCCCATGAAGAACGTCGAGTGGGTCGAGGTGCAGCCCTTTCATCAAATGGGTGCGTTCAAATGGAAGGCGATGAAGCTCGAATACAAATGCGCCGATACGCCGCCAGCGCCACCAGATCTTACCAAGCGAGTCATCGAACAATTCCGAGCCGCAGGTTGCCGCACCCGCTGATCGAGTTTTGGCAAGCAAGCGGCGCGAAATGCCCGGGGGGAGTTTTCCATGCTAGACCTTGCTCGCGAGATCATCGGTACCCAGCCAATTCTTACGGCGTTTCTGGCGATCGGTCTCGGTTACCTCGTCGGACAGATCAACATCGGCGGATTTTCACTTGGCGTCGGTGCCGTTCTGTTCGTCGGTCTTGCGCTCGGCGCATTTGCTCCGAAGGCGCAGATCACCGGACCCATCGGGCTGACCGGTCTGATCATGTTCCTCTACGGCATCGGGATCCTGTACGGACGCCAATTCTTTGAAGGGATGCGGGGTGTCGGCCGCAAATATAACCTGCTGGCGCTGGTCGGGTGTGTGGCCGGCCTCCTCGTAGCGCTCGGTCTAGGTCAGGCCTTCGGCATTAAGATTGGTCACACCCTTGGCATTTATGCCGGATCGATGACGAGCACCGCGACGCTTCAGGCCGCGCTCGATGTCATGAAGAACAAGGAACCCTCAATCGGATATTCGATTGCCTATCCCTTCGGTGTGATCGGGCCGATCCTGTGCATCTATTTCATGACGCGCGTCGTTCAGCCGAAATTTCCGGCAAAAGCGCAGCGCTTCCATATGGGCGAAATTTCCATCGGCGACAAATTCTCCGGCCGCAGACTCGACGAGCTCACGAAAGAACTGCCGGAGGGCGTCCAGATGACGATGGTTCGCCAGAGCGGACACAACGTTATCCCGGCTCCAGATCTTGCGCTGTCAGCCGGCGATGCCGTTTTGATCATCGCCGAACAGCAGGATGCAATCGCGGAAGCCGCTTCGCGCCTCGGCAAACTTGAACCTGGCCGCCTAGCCAAGGATCGCGCCGATCTGGACTACATTCGGGTCTTTGTCGGCAAAGCCAGCGTCGTCGGTGTACCCCTCGCCCGACTCCCGATGCCCGCCGGCTTTCCGGCTCACCTGTTGCATGTACGCCGGTACGATGCCGACCTCGTACCGACGCCCGATTTGATGCTCGAATTTGGCGACCGTGTTGGCGTGCTGATGCCCCCGGACCGGAGAGACGACGTCAGGAAGTTTTTTGGCGACAC
>Ga0335080_10002579_pt1 | contig 18108 bp, 16 predicted proteins | sample Lox_Sample_34_FD_206720 | JGI IMG/M metagenome (GOLD analysis project Ga0335080, IMG submission 206720) | Soil microbial communities from Loxahatchee National Wildlife Refuge, Florida, United States - Lox_Sample_3.4 | ecosystem: Environmental > Terrestrial > Soil > Wetlands | place: USA...
ACCTTTGTTGAAGCCCATTCCCATATCGTCCAAGAAGGACTTGGGGCAGAGATACACATCGACGGTTTCGGTGTCATTCTTGACCAACAAATGTGCGATCGCTTTCTCGCTCCCCTTGGGAGGCAGCTTCAATTCCTCGACCACGCCTTTCATTTTCGTCTCGGCACTCGAGTCGTATTTCGGAGCGGGTTGATTCTTCTGCGCAAGAAGCGTCAGAGCACAAACTAAACAAGCGATAATCGGCACTAATTTGCGACAGGCAGGCACTGCGATTTTTGGTGAATTTCGCATGGCTCCCCTTCCCGGACAGGCAGGAGCCGAGGTGGTTTAAGAATCAGCAGGAAAAGAACCCCCGCTCCTGGTCCCCATCTTCACCCCTGGATGAAGCCAGTTTGCTCGGTCTAAGCATACTCCAAATTTCTCGGGGTTGTGCAAATCTCTGTGATTCGCCCCCTGGTGGCTTACTTGCCGAGCCGGGCGAGCCTGGGCAGGCGGCGTTTCACCGCGCAACAAATTGATGATAAAGACAATAGCATCACCTGCGCCCCTGGCCTGCCTGGCGAAGCTCCTCCTCTTCCCGGACAGGTGCGAGCCAGAACCCGTCGGCGACTCGCAGCTCAGTCCCTGGACGCCCGGCCTACACACCCGGCCTGAAAGGAGCGCCGATCGAGGCGGTGCAGATTGCGGATCATGGCCGGGGTGAGCAGTCGGTAATGATGGACCGTGAACAAGTGCTCGGCAATGAACCAGAGGTTCTCTTGGCTCGTCATCCAGGAGCGACGATCAAAACGGCTCAGGTTGACTGGCCGGGAAAAAGTGCGGAGCGAGCGCTCGCGACGGAGATTGAAATAATCGTCGAAATAACTCATCGCCAGTTCGCGCAACGATCGATACACAGGCTCGCGATAACGGCATCCAGAGTAGTTGGACTTGGCAATGGCGCCCCAGTGTCCGCGGGTGCGGTAGATGGCAACCACATGGTCCGTATCATGCTCGGCTTCGAGATCGAGGACCAGGGGAGGATTTCCATTGGCGCGCAGCGCAGCCGCAGCAAAGATGGCGCCTTCAAAACAATGGGCGGTGAATTCGCGCAGCACGCGCCGCGGCGACCAGGCGGTGTCGGCCAAGTGGTACGGCATATCGTCGAGGTAGCGTTGGATCCCGTACGGATTGCGCAGTCTGCGCAGCTTGCCGAGTTCAGCCGGCGTGAAGCCGTGATTCCGATCGATCATCCTTCGATCAAGTTTAGTCGAAGCGAAGTTCAACGACAGTAACCACCGAGGGCACAGAAATGAGCAGTCGGCCGGACGACCTCGTCCTCAGTCATTTCGGCTTTGAGTTTTTCTTGGGTGTGGCCCTGCGAGCCCCCGAAAAAATGTGATGGGGAGCGATCGAACCGGCGCCGAACGAGACGAGTGCGAAAGCAATGACCGCCAAGCTCAGAGGAAACTCATAGCCTCCATGGCCAAACATTCCGTTTTTCCAATGCACCTTCCAGATGGCGACGGCCATGTCGATCACAACCAGCGAGGAGACCAAGCGGGTCCCCACACCAAGAATCAGCAAAATGCCCCCGAAGAATTCCGTGAAAGCCGAGGGATAGGCCAGCCATCCCGGCAGCCCCAGGCTGCTGACCATGTGGACGTGACGCGCAAGTCCACCCTGAAAGACCTTGCCGTAACCGTGGCCAATCATTACGGCCCCCAGAAGCAAACGCAGGCACAGCAGGGCGAGAGGTTGCAAACGATCAAGCGCGCGCAAGGCGATCTCCTTTGGTTGAGCTTATCCTAAGCATGGCGTTTTCGAAGCAAACCATCATGTAGATCCGAGACTCCCTGGCAGGTCTCCGTTTCGTTTCGAGATCGTTCCCGAGTCCTGCCGAAAATACCCGATTTCTTCCGGGTCTTGTCTGCCCGTCTTACTACCTTCGTACCCTGTCTAGCACTTTGGTTATGGATACGGGCAGTGACCGGAATTGGACCGATGCTCATATCTACTAATGGTAGATTGTTGCCATTGAACCACAACATCTAGACAGTGATTGCAATTCGATTCCCTTGGGTTTCCAAAAAACCGGCATAAAACCAGGAAGAACTCGGAGTTAGGCCCTGACCTCGGGAGTTTTCCGCCTGATATATGCTCGAGCCACTCGAATTCGCTCGAAGGGCGTTTCTTCGGGCGATTCTCTCCCATTTGGGCCTGTCGGCGGGTCAGTCACAGGACAATCCATTCTGTGGAAGGGGACGAACTTATGGCCGACTCGCGTGAAGTCATGAATATTCGGCAGGCTTCGCAGTACCTGGGAGTCAGTCCGGACACGCTGTACAAGTACGTCGGGGAACAGAAGCTCCCCGCCTTCAAACTGGGGAACCGCTGGCGCTTCAAAAAGTCGAGACTCGACCAGTGGATGGAAGAGAAATCCAGCCAGATGGAGGCCAGAAGTAAGAAAAAATCCAAGGCGGCTACGGCCGCCGGGGCGCCGTAAGGCGCACACCAGCCGGCGAGGACGCCGGCAGTCAAAAGGCGGGCACATGTTTGGTTTCGGATCGAAGGCGATTGTGGGTCTGGATGTGGGCTCCTCGAGCATCAAAGCGGTCGAGCTCAGGAAGGGGCGCAACGGGATCGAGGTCGCACACCTGGGCTTGGAGCCGCTGGCTTCAGACATCGTGGTGGACTCGATGATCGTTGATTCGGGCCAAGTTTCAAGCGCCGTCGCCAAGCTCTTCACCGAAAACCAGATTAAGACCCGGGCGGTCGCAACCGCGGTCAGCGGACACTCGGTCATCGTCAAGAAGATTTCCCTGCCCTCGATGAGCGATCAGGAACTGGCGGAAACCATCGAAAAGGAAGCCGCCCAGCACATCCCGTTCGACCTGGCGGATGTGAACCTCGACTATCAGATTCTCTCCGAAGACGCGGGCAATCCCCAAATGGACGTCTTGTTGGTGGCGGTTAAGAAGGACAAGATTTTGAACTACACCAACGTACTCTCGATGGCGGGGAAAACCCCGGCTATTGTGGACATCGATGCTTTGGCGCTGCAGAACTGTTACGAGTACAACTACGAACCCGCCCCCACGCAGGTGGTGGCTCTGTTGAACCTGGGCGCCAGCGTCATGAACATCAACATCGTCAAGGGAACGACCCCACTGTTCCCGCGCGACGTCAGCGTGGGCGGGCATCAGTACACCGACTCGCTGCAGAAGGAACTGGACCTGAGCTTTGAGGATGCCGAATCGCTCAAGCTGGGCAACAAGGTCGGCACCGTGAGCGAAGACGCCAAGACCCCGGTTCTGCAGCAGGTGACCGAGATCATTGTGCTCGAAATTCAGAAGACCTTTGACTTCTTCCGCGCCAGCGCCGCGGGAGAGCACATCGAGAAGATCTATCTGGCGGGAGGATCCTCCAAGGTTCCGGGCTTGATTGAAGCCTTGCGCCAGGAATTCTCTCTGCCGGTGGAGATCTTCAATCCGTTCCAGAGGATTGCGCCACCGACCGAGGGTCGCGGCGCCGAGCTGATCGAGAAGAACGCCGGACAGCTGGCTGTGGCGGTGGGTTTGGCGTTGAGGAGTTTTGAAAACCTATGATCCGAATCAACCTACTGGGAGCACCAAAACCGAAGAGCAAGCGCGGCAGTGCGGTTCCCGCGGTCACGCTTGAAATCGGGCAACCGGGCTCGCCGAAAGTCAAAATCCTGGTCGTGCTGGCGTTGGCCGCGGCCGTGAACTGGTGGTACTGGCACGAACTGGAACGGCAGACTCAAACCTTAGCCACGAAAATGCAAGCGGCGGAGCAGAAGAACCGCGAGTTGGCTGACGTCAAGGCGCGCTACCTCGAGCGGCAGCGCCAGGTGGAGAACTATAAGCGCCGGGTTGACGTCATCGACCAGTTGCGAGCCAGCCAGTCCGGGCCGGTCGAGCTGCTCAACACCATCGCCGACACCGTCAACGGCACCGAAGCCGTATGGCTGAACTCCATGAAAGACCTGGGAGCGAGCGTCGACATCGAGGGCATGGCGCTCAGTGCGGACGCGGTGGCCGGGTTGATCACCAATCTCCAGAAGACGGGGCGCTTCGCCAATATCGAGATCAAAGAAACATTTCAGGATGAAAGCGTCAAGAACATGCAGGCATTTGAATTCACCCTGACCTGCGAAAAGGCGAGGAAGTCCTAGAGGCGGGAACGTATGGAAAACTTCAGCGAAATGCCGAGTCTTAAACAGTGGGTGGTCCTGCTGGCGGTGGGTGCGCTGGTGACGGTCGGTCTGTACTTCACGGTCTTCAAGAGCAAGCGGGAAGCGAATGCGCAAGCCGAGCAAGCCCTGCAGAGCAAGCTTAAGGAGAACGCCGAACTGGAATCCTACCGGCCAAAGCTCAAGGACATGGAACAGCAGGTAGCCAACCTAAAACAGCAGATGGAGATCGAGAACCGCATCGTGCCCAGTGAAAAGGAAGTGGATAACTTTATGCGGATGCTCGATGCCGAGGCATTGAAGTCGGGGATTGAGATCCGGCGCTACACGGCCAAGCCGGTCACGACCCGGGAGTATTACGCCGAAGTGCCCTTCGAGATCGAAATCGATGGATCCTACTACTCCGTACTCAGCTTCTTCGATCACGTGAGCAAGCTGGAGCGGATCGTGAACATCTCGAACCTGTTGATTGCCAGCACCAAGAAGCCCGCGGACGCCAAACCGAAACACAATTATCAGTACGCTCCCGGTGAAAGCGTCGTGGCCACCTGTCAGGCATCGACGTTCTTCACTCATGACACTGTCCCGCCGCCCGCGGCACCGGCGAAACCCGTGCGAGGAGCCCTATGACATTGAGAATCGGAATTCTGCTGCTGGGAGTCATGGTTGCAGGCGCTGTTGCGCAGAACCCGGACGTGATTGACAACACCCGGAACACGCTGCAAGCGGTGCAGAAAAAAGAAACGATCGATCAGAATGCGGCTTTAGCCACCGGGGGGCAGTCTCAGCAACCCGCCGCGCCTCAGCCGGCGACAGCCGATCAACCGCCGGCCGCCAAACTGAGCGGTCCGGCCGCTGCTGCGAGCCGATCGGCAGCCAAGCCCGCGCCGCGTCGCACCAAGGTCGCCGTGAGTGCTGCGGCCAAGTCGGCCCATCCGAAGCCCAAGGCTAAACCGGTGGTCGCGGCCAAGCCGCCCACCGCGCCTCAGTCCGCAGTGGCCGTCGAAGACAAGAAGAATCCCGAGGAGTCGAAGAAGCGGGAATCCAAGGAATACAGTGCCGCCGGACGGCGGGATCCGTTTGTCAGCCCGGTCGTGACTCACATTTCCGGACCGACGGGATGCACTACCGGCAAGCGTTGCCTGGAGATCGGCCAAATCATGCTGACCGGGATCGTGAAGTCCGAGAACGGCATGATTGCGGTCGTGGTGAACACATTGAACAAGGCGTATTTTCTGCGTGAGAACGATCCGGTGTTTAACGGTTACGTCGTGAAGATCACGGGCGATTCGGTGATTTTCAGCGAAACTGGGCAAGACCAGCTGGGTAAGCCTTTCACGCGCGAGATTACGAAAAAGATCGCTACCCCGGCTGCCTAGTGGGGTAGGCGCGGGCCCTTTTCCCCCGATCGGGTTCGCGGGCAGAGTGAGAGAGAGGAGATCACGAGGCTGGCATCGTGCCAGCCCGTGGGGAGATAGGACATGCGAAAGCAACTGCTGGTTGTTTTGCTACCCCTACTGGTCGTGGGCGCAGGCGCGCAGACGGCGAAGACTGGCCTGGACAAGACCAAGCATGCCACTTTGCAAAGGGTAGAGGTAGTGCGGGTGGATGACGGAATCAATGTGGAGATGACCGAACTGGGGGCGGTAGTGCCCACGGTGAGCAAGCTGGATTCGCCGGCTCGCGTGTTGGTCACTCTGCCGAACACCGTGGCCGCGACCTCACGCAATTACCTGAGCGTCGGGCGCGACGGTGTGAAGGGCGTCCGTATCGGTATGGACCAGAATCCGCCGACGACCCGCGTGGTAATCGACCTGTTGCAGGCGTGTACCTACGAGATGAGTTCGGGCGGCGAGAATAAGCTGGTGCTGAAGCTGCACCCGGCTGCGGGCGCAGTGGGAAGCGCGAAACCGGCGATTTCTCCGGCAACGGCGACCGACACAACCGCTGCCTTGCCGACGGGCACGACCCCTGCCACCGCGACCTCTTCTCCCAACGACTACGTGTTCATCGAGCCTTCCTATAAGTCGGCGAACCCGACCCCGGATGCGGCTCCAGCCGTAGCGCCACCCGCCCGGGCAGTCGACGCGGCCGCTAAGTTTGTGGAGCGTCCCGAGGGCAATCTTCTGCCGGCGCCGAGTGCCGCTCCGCAGAGCGCGCAAGACAGCTCGGCGGCCCCGGCACTTCCAATTCAGCCAGCCGTGAACCTGGCGGCCCAACAAAAGGCCCAGGCGGCGGCGCAAGAGCCGGCCAAGCACGAGCCGCAGTACACGGGCGAACCGGTTTCGGTGAATTTGAAAGATGTCGACCTGCAGGATTTCTTCCGTCTGATCCATGAGATCAGCGGTCTCAACGTCGTCCTCGACCCCAACGTCAAAGGCACTTTGACGATTGTGCTCGATGACGTACCGTGGGATCAGGCGCTGGACATCGTTCTGAAGAACAATGGTCTGGCTCGGCAGCTCGACGGAAACGTCCTGCGGATCGCGACCATCGAGACCTTGCGGCGGGAAGCCGATGCGCATCGCGCGCAGCGGGAAGCGGAAGCCCTGGCCGTCGATAAGGTCACCTTCACGCGATTCCTCAGCTACGCCCACGCAAAAGACTTGGTGGTTACTTGCAAGAAATTCATCTCTCAGCGTGGCGATGTGATCGCCGATGAGCGCACCAACGCCATCATCGTGACCGATGTTCCCTCGGTCATGCCTGCGCTCGACCGGCTGCTGACGCAACTGGATACCAAGACCGAGCAGGTGGAGATCGAGGCTCGGGTCGTATCCGCTACGCGCAGCTTCGCTCGCGACATCGGAACCCAGCTGGGCTTCGGCTTTGGCAACGCTAGCACCGGCATCGGTGGAGCCAGTGCGGTGGGAAGTACTCCGACCTCGACCTTCGGCATAGCACCCTTCTATCCGATCATCGGAAGCTCGGCGCCGACGGGAAATACCGGAGTCCAAATCCCGCTGTTTTCCAACTTGGCTTCGACCAGCCCGACCAGCGGCATCAACCTGACGTCGGCGAGCGCCCACGTGCGTATCGATGCCATCCTGACCATGGCTGAATCTCGCGGTCTGGTGAAGATCCTGTCACGTCCGCGGGTCGTAACTCAGAACAACATTCAAGCACTGGTTCGCCAAGGCGTGCGGGTGCCGATTGTGACTCAGGCACAGTTGGGCGGTCCACCCACTGTCACCTATGTGGATGCTTTCCTTCGCCTGACGGTGATTCCGCAGATCACGTCGGAAGGTACCATTTTCCTGAACGTGGATGTGGAGAATACAACGCCCGACTTTGGAGAATCGATCCAGGGCAACCCCACGTTGATTACTCAGCAAGCCACGACGCAAGTGCTGGTAACCGACGGAGGCACGGTGGTGATCGGCGGAGTCATTCAAACCAACAACTCGGTCACGATCGATCAAGTGCCCCTGCTTGGCAGCATTCCATGGCTGGGCAACCTGTTTAAGCACCAGACGGTCTCGACCAGCAACCAGGAGCTGATCTTCTTCATCACTCCACGGATCATTCAGACATAGCAACGAGTTAGCAGTACGGCAGCCGCCGGTCCTCCGTTCGTGGCGAGGAACCGGCGGTTCTTGCTTTTCAAGCCAAATCCTCAATCGCACCCAGGCACGATCCCAGCCAGCAACCCTTCGAGGTTGCTCGCCATGGCGGCGGGCTTGCTAGACTCGTAAGCGATGGACTATCCAGCCCGGCAAGAACAACTCCAGCGTGCGCTCGACTACCATCGCCTGGATGCGCTTGTGGTCACACATCTTCCCAACATTCGATATCTTTGCGGGTTTACCGGAAGCGCCGGAGTGCTCATCGTCGCGCCATCGCACTCGGTCTTTCTTGGCGACGGAAGATACCGGGAGCAAGCGCGCTCCGAGGTGGAGGGAGCGGCCGTCGCGATCGGCCCCAGATCGCCCCTGATCGCAGCCGGAGAGTGGCTGGCGAGCAAAAGCCGGAAGATCAAGGTGATCGGGATCGAGAGCGAACACCTGACCGTCGCCGAACGCCAGCATTTGGCCAAGGCCGTGGGCCGGGGTGTACGCCTGCGCAACGCTCCGCCCCTGGTCGAACGGGCCCGAAGCGTGAAGGATCCGCAGGAGATCGAAAGCTTGCGGGCGGCCGCGCGACTGGGAGCAAATCTGTTCAAGGTGGCGCTCAAAACCATTCGAGCCGAAATCAAGGAGGTGGAAGTGGCGGCGGAAATGGAGTACGCCGCCCGGCAGGCGGGTGCGGAAGGGATGTCTTTCGAAACCATCATCGCCTCGGGCAAACGCTCGGCGCTGCCCCACGGCCGGGCCTCGACGGCATTCATTCCCCCGCAAGGATTCGTGGTCTGTGACTTTGGTGTTATACTCGCGGGCTATTGTTCTGATATGACGCGCACCGTGCACGTGAACACTCCCGGCGCGAAGGCGCGGCATATCTACTCCGCAGTCCGTGAAGCCCAACAAGCCGCCGTGGAGGCGGTACGGCCGGGAGTAAGGCTCGAGAGGGTTCACGCTGCTGCTCGTAAATTACTAAGTCTAAAGAAGTTAGCGCAATACTTCCCGCATTCTACGGGACACGGAGTGGGGCTTGAGATTCACGAGGCTCCGCGCATCGCAGCGGGTCAAAGGGAGCTACTGCGTGCGGGAATGGTAATCACCATCGAACCAGGGGTGTATGTGCCCGGTTTCGGCGGCGTGCGTATTGAAGATATGGTCGCCGTGACCGAACGGGGGTACCAAGTATTGACCCCGACCAGCAAGGAACTGATCGAAATATAGCCTTGGACTGCCGGCTGGTCCGAGCTTTAAGGAGATCAGTCGCGCTCGAACGACAGGCAGTCCCGCCACACACACCATGAATCAAAAAGAACTGAAGGAACTGATCGAGTTCCTAATCGAAAAGGATATCGCCGAGTTTGAGTTGGAGCGCGGCGATGTAAAGGTGCGCATTAAGCGGGGCGGAGATCAGGTCTACCCGACTCCTCACTTTACCGGGCCCCCGGCGCCGCCAGCCGCAGCCGCGGGATCCTCGGCGCGAACATCGACTGCTCCGGGCGAGGCCGCCTCGCCTCCCGAGGGAGCTCCCAGCGCCGAAGCAGAGAAGCTGCACTCGGTGCGCTCCCCCATCGTGGGAACGTTTTACGAGTCACCTTCCCCCGGGTCACCACCCTTTGTCAAGCTGGGAGATAAGGTTGAAGTCGGACAATTGTTGTGCATCGTCGAGGCCATGAAGTTGATGAACGAGATTGAGTCGGATGTCCGGGGCGAGATTATCAAGAAAGTAGCGACCAACGGACAGCCCATTGAGTACGGGCAGGAACTGTTCGTCATCCGGCTGAGTTGACAGCCTGAGTTGGGGACGGGCTTGCGGCGCCAGGTCGGGCGGTGCGCCGAAAGCCGCTCCCGGTGACCGCCCGTAGCAAGACCGGGCGCAACCTTTCATGTTCAAAAAGATTCTGATTGCAAACCGGGGAGAGATCGCCCTGCGGGTGATTTGCGCTTGCAAGGAGTTGGGCATCCGCACGGTGGCGATTTACAGCGAGGCGGATCGCAATTCGCTGCACGTGCGCTTTGCCGACGAAGCGATCTGCATCGGGCCTCCCCAGATCAGCCACAGCTATCTCAGTATCCCTTCGGTGATCAGCGCCGCGGAAATCAGCAATGTGGACGCCATCCATCCAGGCTACGGCCTGCTGGCGGAGAACGCGAACTTCGCCGAGGTCACCGAGACCAGCAACATCAAATTCATCGGACCGCCTCCGGACATCACCCGTCTGATGGGGGAGAAGGAGAAAGCGCGGTCGGCGATGAAACGGGCAGGCGTTCCCATTTTGCCGGGCTCGGAGGGAATTCTGGCAAGCGAAGGCGAAGCGCTCGAATGGGCCCGGGAGGTTGGGTTTCCCGTCCTCATCAAGGCTTCGGCGGGCGGGGGTGGCCGCGGCATGCGCATCGTGCGCGATGAAGAGCAGTTACCCGCCCTGTTTAAGGCGGCCCAGTCGGAAGCAGCCGCCGCCTTTGGCAACGGCGACCTCTACCTCGAGAAGTTCATCGAGCGCCCCCGGCATATCGAGTTTCAGGTTCTCGGCGATCAATACGGGACGGTAGTCAGCCTGGGAGAACGAGAGTGTTCGATCCAGCGGCGTCACCAAAAGCTGCTCGAGGAATCGCCTTCCACGCAGATGACCGCGGAACTCCGCGCGTCCATCGGGCGGATCCTGTCCACCACCCTGTCCGCGATTGGGTACGTGAATGCGGGAACGGTCGAATTCTTGATGGATGAGGACAAAAAGCTCTACTTCATCGAGATGAATACCCGCATTCAAGTGGAGCATCCGGTGACGGAGATGGTGACGGATGTCGATTTGGTGAAGAGCCAGATTCTGCTGGCGGCGGGCGAGCCCATGGACAGCGTGCTGCACGGACCCATCGTGCATCGCGGCCATGCCATTGAATGCCGGATCAACGCCGAGCATCCGGAGAAGTTCACGCCCTCGGCAGGCAAGATCACCGCCTTCCATCCGCCCGGCGGGACCGGCGTGCGGATCGATACCGCCGCCTATACCGAGGGAGTAATTCCTCCTTATTATGATTCCCTGATTGCCAAGCTGATCGTGCGCGGCAAAGATCGCGACGAAGCCGTCTCGCGCATGGCCCGAGCGCTCGAAATGTTCATCGTGGAAGGGATTTATACGACCATTCCGCTGCACCGCAGGATTCTCGCCGATCCAGATTTTCGTGCCGGCAAGATCGATACGACCTTCATCTCCCGGCTACTCGAGACGCACGAGCCGGCAGAGGCTGGCGCCGAGGCCGCGGGCAGGAGCGAGAAACGTGCTTGATCGCCCGCGGAGTGGGCGTCTCCGGATTCCATGATTGAGCTTCCGCGACTGTACGCGATTGTAGACCGTTCTTTCTTTCCCCGCCCGGACGAGCTCCTGTCGACGGCCCATGAACTCTCGGCCGCCGGCTTGCCTCTCCTGCAATATCGCGACAAGTCCGACGGTGCTCGCGGGGTCCTCGAACTAGCCCTTCGCCTCCGACGGCAACTGGGAAGTTCCCTACGGCTCATCATGAATGATCGAGCGGACTTGGCGCGGGCTGCCGATTTTGGCGGTGTGCACGTGGGGCAGGAGGACTTGTCGGTCGAGGGCGCCCGCAAAGTCATTGGCCCAAGCCTCTGGCTGGGAGTTTCCGCCCACGGTCCCGAGCAAGTCGAGGAAGCCGATCTGACCTCGGCCGACTACATCGCCATCGGCCCGGTGTTTCCGACCTCGAGCAAGGCGCGCCCGGATTCGGTCGTCGGCCTCGACGGGGTGCGGCGGGTGCGTCCACTTACCCGCAAGCCGCTGGTGGCGATCGGCGGAATTACCCGCCAGAACTGCCGATCGGTCTTGGACGCGGGGGCGGACTCGGTAGCGGTGATATCTGATTTGCTAAGGGAGCCCCGCAAATCAGCGGAGGAATTTTTACGCGCGTTGGAGTAAAGTCATCACTGCTGCACTTCGCTTCGATGCCCGGCAACCCCCAAGGGACAAGGGAGCACGGTGAGCCCTGACACAACCAAAGTCGCGCCGGCCCAAACCGCCCCGACCGACTGGGAGGTTCATACTCACCAGGATCCGGAGCTGGTGAAAGGGTTGGGGCTGACCAGCGCCACCATGTTGGTCATGGGTTCGATGATCGGCTCCGGCATTTTCATCGTGTCGGCAGAGATCGCCCGGGAAGTAAATTCTCCTGCGCTGCTGATTGGCGCCTGGGCGGTTACCGGTTTTATGACCGTGGTGGGTGCCTTGTGCTATGGCGAGTTGGCCGCCATGATGCCCAGGGCGGGCGGGCAATATGTCTACTTGCGCGAAGCCCTGGGACCGCTCTGGGGGTTCCTCTACGGCTGGACGCTGTTTTTGGTGATTCAGACCGGCACGATTGCCGCCGTTGGGGTGGCCTTCGGTAAGTTCCTTGGCGTCTTCTTTCCCTCGATCTCCTCCGCCAACTGGATCCTGCACTTCTGGAAAGTTCCTCCCATTCACGTCGGGTCCATGGTTCTTGGGAACATGGACGTAGGGCTGAATACCCAAAACCTGGTGGCGATTCTGGTGGTAGTGGCTCTTTCCCTGATTAATATTTTCGGAATCCGAACCGGGGCGATGATTCAGAATGTCTTCACCGCTGCCAAAGTATCGGCCTTATTTGGCTTGGTTCTGCTGGGAATTCTTCTGGGGAGAAACGGCCAAGCGCTGGCTGCCAATTTCCAGGGAAATTTTTGGCGCAATGCCGGGCTGTCTGCGATGCACAACCTCGGCGGCGGAGTCGTGGTCGGCACCCTGACGGTACTGGCGGTGGCCCAAGTGGGGTCCTTGTTCGCGGCGGATGCCTGGAACAACGTTACTTTTACGGCCGGCGAGGTCAAGCATCCCAGCCGCAACCTGCCGCTTTCGCTCGCCATCGGAACCGGCCTGGTCATTGCTCTCTATATCGCCTGCAATTTCGTCTACCTCTGTGTTTTGCCGCTCCAGGGCGCTCCCGGCGCAGCCACCACGTTGGAGCGCGGTATCAGCTACGCGACCGAAGATCGCGTCGGCACCGCGGTGATGACCCAGCTGTTCGGCTCTGCCGGCGGCGGGCTGATGGCAGCCGCGATCATGCTTTCGAGCTTCGGTTGCTGCAACGGCCTGATCCTGGCCGGAGCGCGAGTGTATTACGCCATGGCCAAGGACGGACTGTTCTTTCGCAAGGTCGCGACCTTGCATCCCAGCTACAAGACCCCGGCCGTGTCTCTGATGGTCCAGATGGTCTGGACCTCGGTGCTGTGCGTATCCGGCAGCTATGGCCAATTGCTCGACTACATCGTTTTTGCCGTGTTGGTGTTCTACATCCTAACGATCTTGGGACTATTCGTACTGCGCCGCACACATCCAGGTGCCGAAAGACCCTATCGCGCCATTGGCTATCCGGTCCTGCCCGCGGCCTATCTTGTGATGGCTTTGTTTATTGATGTCGTACTATTACGCTATAAGCCGCAATACACGTGGCCGGGGCTGGTTATTGTGCTCCTCGGGATCCCGGTGTATTACCTTTGGCGGCAGCAGGGGAACGCGGTCGGCCAGGAGAGCTAAATGCCAAACCTTTGGGCAAGAAAACCGCTCAGCAGCATTCTGTCGGAGGCAGACGAGACCGGGGAACACAGCCTTCGACGAGCCCTGGGACCGACCAACCTGATTTCGCTCGGCATTGGCGCGATCATCGGCACGGGAATCTTCGTGCTAACCGGGACGGCAACTGCCAACCACGCCGGGCCGGCCATCGTCCTGTCGTTCACGCTGGCGGCAGTGGCCTGCGTGTTTGCCGGTCTGTGCTACGCCGAGTTCGCCTCCATGATTCCCGTGGCGGGTTCGGCCTACACCTATGGATACGCAACCCTGGGAGAATTTATCGCCTGGATTATCGGCTGGGACCTAATTTTGGAATATGCGCTGGGCGCCGCGACCGTGGCCAGTGGATGGAGTGGATACGTTCTCAGTTTTCTTGCGGAATTTGGCATCCGGCTCTCGCCCAAATGGGCGGGGGCCCCGGGCACGGTCTTTCTTTTTTACCACGGTCACTGGGAGCGGCTGACCGCACAATTTGAAAAGCTGCTCAAACTCAACCAGATCGATGTCGCCACCCTCCCCCATCAGTACTCCTCCTTTAATCTGTTCGGATTCATCGGGATTCTGCTCGTCACCGCGGTTCTGGTGGTTGGCATTAAGGAGTCGGCCAACTTCAACTCCTTCATTGTCGTCGTGAAGGTATGCGTGCTGCTGGTATTCCTGGCGCTCGGCGCCAACTACATTCTGGGCCATCGAGCCGAAGCGCAAGCCAACTGGACGCCCTTTCTTCCCGACAATGCCGGACATTATGGCGACTTCGGCTGGTCGGGGATCGCCACCGCCGCGGGCATCATCTTCTTCGCCTACATCGGATTTGACGCGGTGTCGACGGCCGCGCAGGAAGCCAAAAATCCCAGGCGCGATATGCCCATCGGCATACTCGGATCTCTGGTGATTTGTACGATCTTGTACATACTGGTCGCCGGGGTGCTGACCGGGCTGGTGAAATATACCAGTCTCGATGTTCCCGATCCCATTGCCATCGGCATCGATATGACCGGAGTCCAGTGGGGCAGCCGGCTGGTCAAGCTCGGCGCCATCTGCGGGCTCAGCAGCACGATGGTGGTGATGTTGCTCGGACAATCGCGGGTGTTTTTTTCGATGTCGAAGGATGGACTGTTGCCGCGATGGGCCAGCGCCGTGCATCCCCGGTTCCGCACCCCGTATATCTCGACCATCCTGGTCGGCTTCTGTGTGGCTACGGTGGCGGCCTTGACCCCGATCAACGTGCTCGGCGAACTGGTCTCGATCGGCACGTTGCTGGCCTTCGTGATCGTTTGCAGCGGTGTTTGGATCCTGCGCCGACGTGGAACGGAGGTGCCGCGTGCTTTCGTCGCCCCCTGGATCCCGTTCACACCGATCATGGGCATCACCGTTTCCTTGCTGATGATGTTCAGCCTGGGTTGGCAAACCTGGGCGCGGTTGGTTATCTGGCTGGCCATCGGGCTGGTGATCTATTTTGCTTATGCCCGGCACCATAGCCGGGTGCAGCTGGCGAATGCGCGGACACCTGCGGGTGCGCCGTCGATGGCGGATTAATTCCCCTGCGATCCCGTCGCAGCATCTGGCATCACGCGGAGCGTGGCGCTCTTATCTGGCAAGCAAGCGCGAGCACGGCATGCACTCGAATCCTAGCTTCGAAGATCGAATCGAACCCGGCCAGTTCACCGGGTGCAACCCCTGGCGGCAACCAGTCGAGACGGCGGCCCAGCCATGAAGATTGTTACGGCCGCCGAGATGCGGGAAATTGATCGCGTCACCAGCGAGCGGTTTCACGTACCCTCCTTGACCCTCATGGAAAATGCGGGAACCGCGGTTGCCGACTTTGTCCTTTCGCAATATCCCTGGGCGCGGCGCATCGGGGTAATCTGCGGGAAAGGAAACAACGGGGGAGATGGATTTGTGGCCGCGCGCAAGTTGCTCGAGTCGGAGCGAGAAGTGCGGATTCTACTGCTGGGCGAGCCCTCGGAGCTGCGGGGCGATGCCGCGGAGATGTTCAGCCGGCTTCCCGTACCTCCCCAGCTTGCCCGCTCGGACGAAGAGTTGAACGGGGAAGCTGCGCGGGCCGTTTTCGACGGACATCTCATCGTGGATGCAATTTTGGGAACAGGCTTCCGCCCGCCGGTTCTAGGCGTGTATGCCCAGGCCATCCAGTACCTGAACCATGGTCGTGCCCCGGTAGTTGCCGTCGATCTTCCTTCCGGCGCAGACGCCGATGTCGTAGGAGAGCAAACCGGCGCGGTGGCGCGCGCGGATGGGATCATTACGTTTACCGCACCGCGTCCGTCCCATGTCTTCGGTGGATTGGGTGGGCGACGGACCAGAATCGCTCCCATCGGTTCTCCCCAGGAGGCCGTGGTTTCCTCCCTGCACCTGAATCTGATCACAGCCCACGACATCGCTCCCCTCGTCGGGCCAAGACCTGCCGAGTCGAACAAAGGAAGCTTTGGGCATGTGCTGGTGCTGGGAGGGTCGCTCGGAAAAGCGGGGGCGGCGGCCATGGCAGGGATGTCGGCCTTGCGAGTGGGCGCCGGGCTATCCACGATCGCAACTCCGAAATCGGTTCTGCCGACCGTCGCAGGCTTTCATCCGGAGGTGATGACCGAAGCGCTCGAGGAAACCGAGGCGGGTACGATTTCCTTGCGTGCTCTTAAGCAGCTGGAGGCATTGACGACGGGTAAGAATGTGCTGGCCATTGGACCTGGAATTTCCCGGAACCCGGAAACCTCTGAATTCGTGCGCGTGATGGTGAAGCAATGGAAGGGTTTGCTCGTCGTCGACGCCGACGGACTGAACGCCTTTGCCGGACTGGCGAGCGAACTCGATCAAAACGGTGGGTCGCTGGTGATTACTCCGCATCCGGGAGAGATGGCTCGCTTGACCGGCATGACCATAGCTGCTGTCGAACGCGATCGGATCAACCTCGCCCGCAGGTTTGCCCATGAGCACAACTTGATTGTGGTGCTAAAAGGACATCGAACCTTGGTAGCCGAACCGAAGGGGGAAGTGTGGGTCAACCCCACCGGCAATCCAGGCATGGCGACCGGAGGCACCGGCGACATCCTCACGGGCCTGGTGGCGGGCATGCTGGCGCAGAATCCGCATCGTATTTTGGAGGCGGTGATAGCTGCGGTTTTCCTTCATGGAGGCGCGGGCGACGTGGCGGAGGAGACCTTGGGGGAACACTCGCTGGTCGCAACCGATCTCCTGAGCGGGTTGCCGGAGGCATTTAGGCGGGTGCGCACGGCGGGGGATCAGCAATATATCGAGATCGCGGCCTGACGGAGGTCGAGTGGAAAAGCGTGCTCCACTAAGGCGTGAACGAGAAAGTCTCCGAGTCCGATAAAGCGGAATTCGACAAGTACCCGATGGCTGTTTTCGCCCTCCGAAGTGGTACACGAACTTCCGAAGCAAGTCGAGCCTGGTCTTAGGGCTTCCGTAATCTCGCTGTGATTTCATCTCGCGTGGGAAAGTATAAGAGGCTATGACCCACTTCCCACGGCCCCACCGAAGTCGTCGCGCGGCCCGAATCAAACTGGCCCAAACTGTTCCCGCCATGCTCAGCCTGGACGGCGGAGAACGTACTCACGGCAACATACAAACGCTTTCTCTGAACGGCGGTCTTTTGCAACTGGCGCAAGCCCTTGAGGCTGGTGATTTTGTTGAGATTTCGTTTCAGACCGCGCGCGGACCCGTACGGGGAACGGCCGAGATGCTGCCTCCTGTCCAGGTTTCAGCGGAAACCACGCTGCAGGGGTTCCGCTTTGTCCTGCTCGAGGATGACGACCACGAAGCCATCCGTTCGATGGTCTCTTCGAGCCCGGAGCCCAATTCGCCGTCGGGAACCACTTGAGTTCAGCTTGCCTTCCAGATGACTTCCACTCGAATTGAACTCTAGCGACCTTTGACGTCCGCCATGGTTGCGTACCATCGCACTCGTCGACCGACGAGCACAAGAAATAATGGCCCGCATACGCTCTCTCTGCGCCTGCGGGCCAAATTTACTCCGAGCCGATCGTGACGCTGAATTCGAACGTCACCCTTTCACTCGGTTGCGCTTGACCACATGTTCACTAAGTTAGTCACGTTTACGCTTCCCAATCCGGAGGTAAAGTCCCAACCCCTAGCGGCGGGGTAGGCAACCTGCAGAGCAGTGTTGGATTTCGATAGCACTCCTACTAGAGTGGCCGACTGCGGGAAGCAATTGTTCGGGCCGAAACAGGGAACATCATTGTTGCCCAAGGTTACGTCATGGAAAATGCACGCCGACGACACCATGTTGCCGCGGGTGGCATTGCACGCTGCCAAATTGGCCGGATTGGGGCTTGCCCCCGTGCCGAATTCATTCCTGTGGAGTTGATAAAAAACGGGATTGGGGTTGCCTTGACGCGCGCCCGCTTTCTGGTTGATCAACGCCTGGATACTGGCAAACTGAGGTGCTGCGAAGGACGTGCCGCCGGCGCTATTGTTAAACACGTCGAGGGGAACGGAATAGTCGCAAGGAGTTCCCCCCCCACTCGCATCCGAGAAGCAGAAGACGATAGCCTGGCCATAGAAACCGTTGGAGGAAAACAAGGAAACATCCGGCAGGTCACGCTTGCTATCGGTCGGTACGCCTACCGTCCCCCGCTGCCAGGGAGGTTTGGAGTAGATGATGCTGGGAGCGCCGCTGCCGCCAATGACATCTTGGAAGAACACTCCATTCACGGGATCGTTACAGAACGCAACCCCACTTGAGAACGGAACCCCACTTGAAGACTCAAACATC